>Ga0265780_10010614_pt1 | contig 10963 bp, 10 predicted proteins | sample P1T30metagenome_FD_192432 | JGI IMG/M metagenome (GOLD analysis project Ga0265780, IMG submission 192432) | Plant litter microbial communities from East Loma Ridge, Irvine, California - P1 T30 | ecosystem: Environmental > Terrestrial > Plant litter > Unclassified | place: USA: California... | reverse complement strand
TGGTGCCACTGCCTGCTTCATGGCCTACGCCAACGTGGGGCGCTGGTGGTTTTTTGCGGCCATGAGCGTAGTGTATCTCGTAGCGGCCTATTTCCAGTGGCCTCCCGTTTTCGAGGGGTTTCTGTTCGGTGAAATGGGTATGCGTAGTATCAACATCGAACTGGCCCGCGAGACTGGCGGCCTTGCCATCTGTGCGGCTGTCATGGTGTGGCTGGCCTTCCTGACGCGCAAACCTTAGGGTTATAGACAGGACTACAGGGTTTATTGGACAGACAAAAACCTGTTGCGTCCTGTAATCCTGTCTAAAATTTACATAAACATTGCCTGGATTTCTTCCTTAACAGCCTTCAACGCATCCGTTGTGGGCTGTTTGTCTTTCTGGATGATGCGCTCGAAAATGCGTTTCGACAGGTCGATAGCGGGGGCATCGGGCCGAACATCGCCGGAGGCCTGATTGATGAGCATCATGACATCGTTCATCGCGCTCTGAACCTGATCCCACACGCCCTGGCTCATGTAGACCTGCTGCGACAGATTGTGATTGTACTCATCCCGGATTTCCTGCAGCAGCCGTTGCTGAAACTCCAGCACCGTGGTTGAGCTGCTACCCAGACGAAGCAGCAGGTTATTCGGGCTGATGCGCTCCAGAAAGAGCACCATGCGCTCGTAGGCCTGTAGCCGAACGGGAACGACCGTCTCTGTGTACTGGGTTTTAATGTCGTTACGGTGCCGGTCGGCTTCGCGTTCCAGCAGCAGCTTAACGGTCAAATACATACCGTACAGTACCAGACCGGCTGGTACGATTAATTTCAAAAAATCACTGAGCAGCTCCATGCGGCAATAGAAAGAGATTGACTGAAAAAGGGTAACTTTGAAGAAAGTAGATTTTGTAAACAGACGTTCGGGCAGATGATCAGACAAGAAAAGATCCTGAACCGACCCGCTATGCATCAACTGAAAACAGAAAATGCTGGTACTTGACAATCCCGTCCACGTTCGTCCTGAAGCCCGATTACAAATTCTGGACACGCTACGGGCTAATAAAATTCCCGATGAATACGGACTTCGTGTCGGTATTCGCGGAGGTGGTTGCGGATCGTCGTGGCTGTTAGGTTTCGATCTGCCCGGTTCTGCCGACGAAGTGTATAACGTAGAAGGCGTGCGTGTCATTATTGATCGGAAACATTTACTCTACGTATTCGGCGCGGAGATCGGTTACGAAACAGGCGGGTTTACGATCGATAAAAAGGCGCCGGATGTTTCCGTAGCGTCCAGTTGACCCGAAAGCCTCGTCAACAACGGGTTCGTAAAAAAGCTGGCACGATTTTAGGAAGTACACTCCCACAACCCTCCCTCCCATATTGTGAAGCGTATTGAGAATCATGTTTTCCTGCTGCTGGCGCTGCTGGCCATTGGACTCTCGGTTGCCTGCTACCTCCTGCTGGAACAGAGCGCACCAGCGGCCAATGATGAGCAGTACCTGAGTGCCGTGCAGCAGCGGGTAAAAGAAGAAATGAGTATCAGTGCCGACGAGCTTCACCGGGTGGCCGATCTGGTTCGCCGGAAGCCAGACCCGTCGTTTTCTGATCTGAGCCTGCCCGAACAAACCCAGTATCCGTACTACGTATTTCGGAATCAAAAACTCCTGTTCTGGTCAGACCACCGCTTTATTCCAAGCTTCTCGCAGGTCAAGGACGTCAAGAATCCGCACCTGATCGATTTTGAGCAGGGACGTTACGTCGTCAGTCACGAACGGGTGTGGAGGCTGAAAGATACCATCGACGTTTTTTCGCTGGTTAATATTTACCGGTACTACCGCAGTTCTAATACCTATTTGCAGTCGGGCTATAATCCCGACTTGTTTGTACTGGACCCGGAAGCTGTCAGTAACCAGCGGACGAGTGCCTTTCAGTCGATTTACGATAACTCATCGGCTTTCCTGTTTTCGGTCACTCCACCTAAAGTAGTTCCCTACCGGAATCAGTCCATGCCGGTTAATACGATTACGCTGGCAGCACTGGGCGTTATTTTTCTGGGGCTGTACCTGCTGCAGTTGCTGGGGTGGATGCGGGAGGGTCGACACTATGAATGGAGTTTTATCTGTCTGGCTACGTACCTGGTGGTGCTTCGGGGACTGATGCTGTATTACGGCGTTCCATTTCTGTTTATCGAATCGGATCTGTTCAACCCTAAATATTACGCATCCTCTATCCTTGTTCCCTCGCTGGGCGATCTGCTGCTAAACGTACTGGTGGTGGTAGTACTGGTGTTCTACTGGGTCAAATACTACTACCGGTCAACTACGTATAACATCTTGCTTCAGCTGCCATTTGCGTTGCAGCTGATGCTATCGGTGGGCTGCGTTATCGCCAGCTATTTTGTTTTTGACTACTGCTATCTGGAGCTGAACAATATCTACGAGAAGTCGCAGTTTACGCTGGATATTACGCTCAATATTCACTTCTCGCTCCTGAAGATTGTCTGTCTGCTGGTGTTTGTCGCCATTTCATTTGGTTACTTCCTGGCTATACAACTGCTGAGCAGCCTGTTTCTACGCTACAATCGCGTTAACCATCGTCTTCGTGGGGTTATTCTGATCCTTGTTGGAACGGGTGTTACGGTTGGCTTGTACATCCTGAATAGTCAGGTATTGAACCCGGTTCTGATCATCAACGGGCTTTATTTTCTTTTAATTTATCTGGCCCGTTTTCCGCGTACGCTCTATCGGTTTGAGTACAAAACGTCGATTTACCTGTTTCTGGGAGCATTTTTTTGTGCAGTAACGACGGCGTATGTCGTGTACAGCCAGGAGATCAGAAAACAACTGGCCCACGAGCGTGAGTTTGGCGCCCAGCTGCTTGCCGAAAATGACGAGTTCGGCGAGTTTTTGATGAACAAGGCGCAGGCATCTATTGCTCAGGATCCACAAATTACCCAGGCGCTGCAAATTGATACGCTGAGACTGGTGCGGGAGCGGATTCAGCAGCGGGTCAAAAGCCAGCACCTGGATCGGTACTTTGACAAATACGACATCGAAATATTTTCGTACCGGGCCGATATGCGACCGCTCGATATCAGCACGAGTGCTATCCCGCTGAGTCGGCTGCAGGAGAGCTACAAGCAGAAACGCTACCAGACGCAGTACCCAAACGTGTATTTCGTCAATGAAGTAGGTAATCAGTTCATCAAACAATACGTCTGCTTTGTAACGATACAGGCTCCTGCTGTTGCTGGCCAGATAGGGCCAACAGCTCCGTTGGGTTACGTCGTGCTGGATCTTCGCCTGCGTAGCGGATGGCCCAAAAACGTGTACCCGGCCTTGCTGGTCGATGCACAGTTTCCTCAGAATCCCGATGCCCAGGGCTACAGTTACGCGGTGTATCAGCGGGCAGAAAAACCGGGTCGGACCAGGTTCCACCTGAAATATAATGATGGTGATTTCAACTACGAGAAAAGGCTGTCCAGTGCAATACTTGATAGTACTACGCTATTTAACCGGGGGCTAACGCTGGGAGGGTATATGCACGTGGCGCAGCGGGGGCAGGACGGACGGGTCGTTGTTGTGTCGGCAACAGAGTATCCGTTCCGGAATATTTTCTCGAACTTCTCGTTTCTGTACCTCGTACTCCTGCTGAGCGTTCTCATTGTCATCATTGGCTACGGAATCAACTATGGATTTTCCCGCTTTAGTATCAACTACTCAACCCGGATTCAGATACTGCTGAACGGCGCTTTCTTCCTGCCGCTGATGCTGGTTATCGTGATCATTATGAGCGTTATCAGCTCAAACTACATCACGAACCAGGAAAATGCGTATATCAACAATACTCGAAATATTGCGTCTAACTTTCTGACGTACCTGGATGAGTACCTGATTGCCAAAAAACGAAGTAGGGCATCGATGGAGGAGGAACTGGCAAAAATTGCGCACGATACCCATATCGATATCAATCTGTTTGATGCCCAGGGGCAGCTCTTCACGTCGACTCAGCCGCTGATGTACGAAAGCGGTTATCTGTCCAAACGGATCAATCCGGAGGCCTACATCCATATCATTGAGGAAAAGGAAAACCAGCGGCTCGTCAACGAATCGCTGGGGACGAAGCAGTTTAAAACGGCTTATGCAGGCATTAAGTCATACGATGGAAAGCTGCTGGGCATATTGAGCATTCCTTATTTCTACGCCCGTCCTGAATACGACCGGCAGATCATTGAGGTAATTTCGTCGGCGCTAAGTGTCTTTAGCGCGCTGTTTATTTTCTTCCTGATACTATCCTATTTCGCGTCGCACGCGTTGATCAAGCCACTCAAAATGCTGACGCAGAAGATCAAGAAAACGAATCTTGAGCGCCAGAATGATCCACTGCCGTGGCATTCGGATGACGAAATCGGATTGCTGATCCGGGAGTATAACCGGATGCTGGTGAACCTCGAAGAAAGTAAACAGGCGCTGGCGCAAAACGAAAAACAGTCGGCCTGGCGGGAGATGGCCAAGCAAGTCGCGCACGAAATCAAAAACCCGCTGACACCCATGAAATTGACGCTGCAACACCTGCAGCGGACATTTCCCAAAGCCAGCGGTGCTACCGATACCGCGGCTCACCGGGTCATTCATCGCACCTTCGACTCGCTGCTGGATCAGATCGACAACCTAAGTGATATTGCTACGTCGTTCTCCGACTTTGCCAAAATGCCGCTGCCCAAAAATGAGGTGTTTGAAGTAACGTCGATGCTGAACCGGTCGGCCGATCTTTATGACGATAAACACCGGGTCATTCTCCGGCGTGATATCATCCCTGGGCCTGTCATGGCAGTCGGCGACCGCCAATTGATTGGCCGTATTCTGACGAATCTGATGATCAATGGGATGCAGTCCGTACCGTCAGACCGGAAGGCTGAGCTTGATATACGGCTGTACACCAAGGAAGACGAAGTCCATATCGAGGTGCAGGATAATGGAGCCGGTATTCCAGAGTCCATTCAGAGCAAAGTCTTTTTGCCTAACTTCAGCACAAAACGCGATGGATCCGGCCTTGGGCTGGCTATCGCCAAACGGGGAATTGAACATGCCGGAGGAAGTATCTGGTTCGAAACTACCGAAGACATAGGGACGTGCTTCTTCATCTCGCTCCCGTTGGTCAATAAGACCGGTGCTATCGGCACCGAACCGGCCGACCTGTTGCTGAAGCCAAGCGGAACGAGCTGGCAGTCTAAAGTTGCAAACTAAGGTCAGGCTGGACGGTGTACTTATTGGCATGTATTTTCTTTACTGGTCGATCGTTACGTTGCGCCAGTTCTCGCCCGAACGAATACGATTGAGCTGTGTATGAGTGATGCCAAATTGTTTGGCAATCATCTTTAGCCGGTTCTTATCGTTCAGAAGAAGTTTCTTAATTATTTTAACCTTGCTCTCGGTCAGTTTGTAGTTACTGTTGTGACGAATAACCGGGCGATTCAGTACGTTGGGGTTCCGCCGATTATGCTCAACCATTACATCTTTCGTTACCCATTTAAGGTTCTGGTAGTGGTTGTTCAGCTTGTCGTGGTCTACGTGAATAACAAACGTTTGCTGGTCATTTTCACGCTTGAGGAAGCTTTCAGCAACGAGTTTGTGCACGTAGCGGTTGAGTGTTTTCCCCGACGTACGGATGTTCAGCGACCGGTACCCCTGAATGACTGACCCTTTGATAATTTTTCCTACTTCATTCTCCTGGGTCACACTCGTGTCGAAGGACAGCTTCTGAAAACTGCACAAACGCCCGTAGTTTGATACCTTATAGCGGGGTGCATTATCAACCCCATCAAATACAATAGGTAACCACTTCTCGTCCCAAAAGCTTAGGTTTTTCTTCTCTATCATTGGACTATCACCGGTTTCGAGTGCTGCATAGACGCAGGCAAAGCTATCACAGTTTGTTTAATAGGTGTTAAACAGATTGCTGACAAGAAAGTTGTCATTCTCCTGATTTATCGGAAAAGACACGATTTTGTACCTTTACTGGTGATAGTTTGTTTCAGAAAAAACATAAAATAATAAACAAAATAGGGAGTGTAAGTAGCTACGTAAATGCTTACACATCAAAAAGCTGCAATCTCCTCACAAACAGCAACTGGAGCTGAGTGGTTTATAACAGGAACTACGGAATCAGCAACGATAAACAGATACGTTATGGAAGAGTCGCCTAAGAAAACGTTGATTATTGGCGCTACCGAAAACCCAACGCGGTACGCTAATCGGGCTGCTCACAGCTTATTGCGGTATGGGCACCCGATTGAAATGGTAGGGCTCCGGGCGGGCCGTGTGGAAGGGCACCCGATTCAGACGGGACAACCCGAATTGACGGGTATTGATACGGTAACGATGTACGTTGGCGCACGGAATCAGCCGCCCTTATATGAGTACATCAAGAGTTTGAAACCCAAACGGGTAATTTTTAATCCTGGCGCCGAAAACCCGGAATTTGAAGCTGATCTGAAAAAAGAAGGCATCGAACCCATCGACGCCTGCACGCTGGTGATGCTGTCGGTTGGGAATTATTAACAAGCGAGCGTGAGAAAGAGTGAAGCCATCCGGATGGCGTCGCTCTTTCTCACGCTCGCTTGTTATATTTTTACCATTTTATCAACGCCGACGCCCAGGTGAAGCCGCTGCCGAAGGCGGCCAGGCAAATTAGATCACCGGATTTGACACGACCTTCTTCAAAGGCTTCGGTCAGAGCGATGGGAATGGAAGCCGCGGTCGTGTTGCCATACCGCTGAATATTGCTGTACACGCGACTTTCGGGCAGATTGAGCTGCTGGCGCACGTAGTCCGAAATTCGGATATTGGCCTGGTGGGGCACCAGTAGGTTAATGTCATCAGCCTGATACCCGTTAGCGGTCAGGCTTTCGTTGATCACTTCCATGAACCGAACGACGGCGTGTTTGAATACCGTGTTGCCGTTCATGACCACGAAGCTCCCCTCCAGGTCGAACGCGTCTTTGTGCGTCCGGATGCTGGTTGGTTCTTTTAGGTATAGCTCTTCGGCAAAACGGCCATCGGCGTGCAGGTGAGTTGACAGAATCCGGTGTTCCGGGTCGGTAGTCGCCTGCACAACGGCTGCTCCCGCACCATCGCCAAAAATAACGGCAACGTTACGTCCCCGGGTCGTTTTGTCCATCAGCCCCGACTGGATTTCGGAGCCGACGACCAGCGCCGTTTTTGCCATGCCCGTCTTGATAAACTGATCGGCGATGGACAGCGCGTAGACAAAGCCCGAGCACTGCTCCCGGATATCAATGACCGGAACGCCTTCTAAGCCCAGCTCTCGCTGCATGAGAAAGGCCGAGCCAGGGAAGTAATAATCCGGTGATAACGTAGCGTACACAATCAAGTCGACCGTGCTGGGTGTCACGCCCGCTCGGTCTAGTGCCATCCGCGACGCTGCGGTGGCCATACTAGCGTTTGTATCTTTCCCCTGCGTAAAATAACGACGCTGTTTAATGCCCGTTCGCTCCTGAATCCAGGCATCGGAGGTTTCCATGTACTGAGTCAGGTCATCGTTTGTAACCACATTCTCGGGTACATAAAAACCTAGACCTGTAATTTTTGAATAAACGGAAGTCATAATTGTAAAGGGCGAAAGAATGAAAGAGTGAAGGGGCGAAATTCGGAGAGAGCAATCGCTCTTTCATTCTTTCACACTTTCACCGCCCGGTGGCCCGGTCTTTGAAAAGATTGATACCAGAATGTAGAGGAAGATAATGAGTGGGATGGCCGCAAACTGCAAAAAGAGCAGGAGCAGAGCGGAGGCTATCAGAAACAGATACTTGGTCTGGTTATCGGCCCAGCGGAATGACTTGAATTTGAGCGCAAAAAGGGGCACTTCAGACACGAGCATGAACGAAAACGCGATCATCATCCCTATGGCAGTATCGTTTTGCCACAGGCTGTCGAACTGCGGCTGATAATGGCCCATCAGCGGGAACGCACCAATCAGCATAGCGTTGGCTGGTACCGGTACGCCAATAAACGAATCGGATTGACGCGTATCGATGTTGAAATTGGCCAGCCGCAACGCCGACAAGACCGCAATCAGAAAAGCGACGTACGAAAAATTACCCAACCCCTGAAACCAGCAGAGTTGAAACACGATACTGGCGGGTAAGACGCCAAACGTAACGACATCGGCCAGCGAATCGAGTTCCTTGCCAAACGGCCCCGATACGTGAACCATACGAGCCACGAATCCATCGAAGAAATCGAGAACGGCGGCCAGGCCAATCAGCCAGGCAGCCGTATCCAGATGACCGCGGAAAGCCATGACCAGACCGATGCAGCCGCACAGCAGGTTGCCGCAGGTAATGGCGTTGGGTAAATGTTTTAAAAGTCTCATGCGTTATCAGAAGGCGCGAACAAAAGGATTTGTTTGCTTTTCGGTGCCAATTGTTGTTGGCGTGCCATGACCCGGATACACCACGTAATCGTCGGGCAGCGTGTATAACTGCGTCCGAATACTATTGACCAGTTCGGCATGGTTGCCATAGGGCAAATCCGTGCGCCCGATGCTGCTTCTGAACAACACATCACCGCCAACTACGTAGCGTCCTGCGTGATTCACAAAGGCAACATGGCCGGGCGCGTGACCAGGAACGAAAATGACATCGAGCGTACTGGTACCAAACGTGAATGTATCGCCTTCGTTCAGGTAGTGATCTACCGTTGAGGGTTCATACCCCCGGAGGCCGTAGAGCATGCATCGACTTGCTACGTCGTTAAAAATGGGCATATCAAGTTCGTGCAGATACGTCTCCACGCCAAACTTGCGCTTCACGTAGGCACAGCCAAAGACATGGTCCAGGTGCGCATGGGTGAGCAGCAGGTATTTTACGGTCAGCTGCTTTTCGCCGATAAACTTCCCGAGCGCTTCTTTCTCCGCTTGTTCGTAACAGCCGGGATCGACAATGACCGCTTCACGGGTGGTATCGTCGGCAAGGACGTAGGTGTTTTCGTTAAACGCAGAAAACTCAAAAGCCTGAATCATAAGGTAGCCAGCAGAGAAGTTGTCTGGATTACAAAAGTAAAAATACCGTCGGTTTTTTGCGCAGATCGGGTACCTGCGCTTTCCATTCCCGCACGGTCAGCGTCCTGACAAAAGCGTCGGGGGCGGTGAGGTTACAGGCTACGCACAGGCGCGTATTAGGCTGGCAGTTAGCCAGTACCTCCGCAAAAAGCGCATCATTCCGGTACGGCGTTTCCATGAAAATCTGCGTCTGCTGCCGCTGCTGGGCTTCTTTCTCCAGATGCCGGACGGCTCGCGCCCGATCCTGCCGTTCAATGGGTAGGTAGCCATGAAAAACAAACGACTGGCCACTCATGCCCGATGCCATCAGCGCCAGAAGGATAGACGAGGGCCCTACCAGCGGTTCGACCCGCCAGCCCAGCGAGTGGGCCATGCCGACAATTACTGCACCCGGATCGGCTACACCCGGACAACCGGCTTCCGACAGTACGCCCGCGTTCCGCTTTCGTTCGGTGAGTTCCTGAATCTGCCGACGGGTGTCGGCTGGTGGGGTATCTTTATCGAGGTCAAAGAACGTAGTTTCGTCAATCACCCGCCCCGTTTTCAGACCCGTGATAAATCGTCGGGCCGAGCGGACGTTTTCCACAAAGTACGCGTCGGTCTTGTGGATAACCTCCTGAATAGCGGGGGGTAATACCTGCTGGGCTGTTTCGTCGGCCAGCAGAGTCGGAATTAAATAAATTGTTGGCATCAGCTAATAAAAGAAAGCAGCGTATCGACAAACTCGGTGGGTTTTTCGGCCTGTACCCAGTGCCCGGCGCCTTCGATGGTTTTGACCGTAGCGTTGGTGAAAATGCGCTTGATGGCTGGCAGGTCGTCGTTCAGAATATAAGGCGATTCGCTGCCCCGGATGAACAAGGTTGGGTCCGTAACGATACGTGGGTTGGTCAGCTCATCGCCAATGCCGTGCAGTTCGCGCTCGATAACCGGCAGGTTAATCCGCCAGTCAAATTGCCCCCGTTCGTTCCGGTACAGGTTCTTGAGCAGAAACTGACGCACGGCCATAATGGGCTCGTAACTGCTCAATATGGCATCGGCGTCATTCCGACTGACCAGCTTAAGCAGGTCGATGGCATTCAGGCCACGGATGATATCGGCATGGTGAATGGGGTAGAACTTGGGTGCAATATCGACCACAACCAATTTCCAGAACGTACCCGGATACATCATGGCGTATTGCATAACCGTTTTGCCACCCATCGAATGGCCAACCAGCACCGCATCCGTCAGTTGGTGATCTTCCAGGAATTCGCGCAGATCAGTCGCCATGCTTTGGTAGTCCTGCTCATCGGCGCGGGGCGATTGCCCGTGGTTACGCTGGTCCAGGGAAAATACCCGGTATCCCTGGGCGGCAATGGTCTTACTAATGGTTAACCAATTATCGGAAGAACCAAAAACCCCATGCAGGATAACGATGGCGGGGCCTGATTCGCCAGCTTGTCGAAAAAAGAGTTTCATAGCGCAAACCTACGAGGATTAAACCGGAGCTAATTCGTTCTGTTCGCTTTTTCGCACACAACGACTTCGAATAGCTTATGGCCGCTAATGATCAGAATTGACTTTTAAGAAGAAAAGAGTCACTAAAAAAAGCAGAAAAGTAAGATAAATGGCAGGCTGATGAGCAGGTAAAAACAGGCCTGCTAACTATCAATGTCAACTTTTTAAGAAAGAAACTACCTTGTTAACAAATAGATAATATTAGGAAATGGGATGTATCAAGTTGAAAGTTGATTTATTCCATGAATATGTGCGAATGAGAATTGATTTGTAGCATTTTTTTAAGAAAGCCTACTTTGCGGTGCCCAAAAATTTATAGCATATTTGTATCTGAATTGATGGGCTATTTAGCCGGATGATCTTCTCACAACTATAACCAAATCAATCACTTCTATGTCTAAAAA
>Ga0265780_10010613_pt1 | contig 10963 bp, 8 predicted proteins | sample P1T30metagenome_FD_192432 | JGI IMG/M metagenome (GOLD analysis project Ga0265780, IMG submission 192432) | Plant litter microbial communities from East Loma Ridge, Irvine, California - P1 T30 | ecosystem: Environmental > Terrestrial > Plant litter > Unclassified | place: USA: California... | reverse complement strand
GTCCCGCTCCTCTATCTCGATACCTGCGCGCTGCTCGATATCGTGCGCGGGCATCGCGATGCGTTCGGCCGCGACCATGCGCGTGCAGCGGTCAAGCTTGTCGAGTTGGTTGAGGCAAAAAGCCTGACGCTGGTCCTGCCCGAGCAGATCACCAACGAACTGACGGACAATTTCGCCGAAGTTCAGAAGAGCGGTACGGCCTCGATCGCGGCGCTCAACGCCAAGGTCCAGCGGATGCAGGAGATCATGCTCGCGTTCGGCGCTGTCGCGCCCGTACCTGCCCTTCCCGCGCCGTCGGCATATGAAACGCTCGCGGACAATCTCGTCGCGCGGTATCTTTTGGCGGCGATCACCGCCGACACGACCGATCAGGCGATCCAGAAGGCCAGCCAACGCGTAATCACTGCGACCGCCCCAGCGGCCACCGGCAAGCAATCCTTCAAGGACTGTCTGGTTCTGGAAGGCTGTTTCGAGACGCTGGCCGCCGCTCGCGCGCTCGGCTTCGGTGCGGCCGCCCATTTTATGTCGACCAACCTCGCCGAATATGCCGATCCCGCGAAGAAAGCGCTCCACCCCCAATTGGTCGGCGAGTTCGCGGGCCTTGGGCTCGAGTTCGCCAGGAATTTCCTTGAGCTGCGCTATATGCCGGCGATCGTCGCGCTCTAGGCCCTGCCGCAGATGACCAAACCATCGCCCGTCGTTTTGCTCCAAGCGCTGCAAGAGTCCGGTGCCGACGCGCTGGTCGCGGCCATTCGCTCGGTCGACTGCGGCGATCTTTGGAACAGCATTGCCAAGGCGCGCGATGCGGCGATCGAAGCTGGGAATGTCGATCGCGCTGCTGCCTATGACGCGCTTGCTGGCGCCAGCTCGATGATCCTGTGCGCCAGCGAGCCGCTGCGGGCCTTCGCGCCGCTGCTGCAGATGACCTTCGGCTCAAGCGCCGGACCCGATGCCTATCGCGGTGCGCAGGCGGAGATTTTCGCCGCGTTCGCGCCGACCGTCGCGCATCCGGCGTTGCGGGCTCGTCTCGCCGATCTCGGATGGTATCTCGCCAAACGGCCGGACGCTGGGAGGCTGGCCATTCGCGGCTATCTCGACTGCCTGCAAAGCCTCCTGGGCATGCGCGGCGGCCGTGGCGGTGCGCGCAGCGCGGCCGCGCTCGACCTGCTGCGTCGCGCCTGCGTGATCCAGCGCCAGCTCGGCTGGGTGCAGGACGATACCACCCTATTGATCGCGACCGCGCGCAAGGTGCGCGAGCAGGCGCGCCGTCATGGCGACGCATCCGGCTTCGTAGCCGCCGTTGAACTTGCGCTCGACTTTCGATTGGCGTCGCCCAGCGCCCTCGCCAAGGCATCCGAGAAGTTTGCCGCGACGAGCGGGCTGCATCGCCCGGACCATGCGCAAACCCAGGTCTGGGAAACTGCCGCACGCGCGTACAGCATCGCCGAGCGCAAGGGCGATGCGGACCGGACCGTGGCCGCCCTTGCCGAATGCCATGTCCGCACCGCGGATCGGTTCGCCAAGAGTCCGATGCACGAGGCCCATTGGCTTGAGGAGGCGATCGCGGTGCTGCGTCGCTTCAAGGGGACCAACGAGCGGCGCGCCGAGCTGCAGGCCCGGCTAGTGCGCGCGCAAGGCCGGATCGGTGAAATCATGGCACCGCCGCGCGAGCGGATTGACGTCCACAATCTCGCCGATCTGACCCGGAAGAGCCTGGCCGGGCTCGATCGCACGGCCTCGCTGCTGCTCTTCGCCGAGCAAAGCCGATCGCCCGACATTACTGGTCTGCGCGCCGCGGCCGCGGAATCGCTGGCGCGCACGCCCTTTGCCGGACTGTTCGCACCGCGGATCTTCGATCCCAAGTTCAAGCTCGCCTCGCGCCTGCCGGCGATCGATTTCGGGCAGTCCCCTGACGAGGGCAATCTGCGCCACCAGATCCTTCAGCATGAAGAGCTACGCCGCATCCTCGTCGCGGGCGGGCAGATCGAGCCCGCGCGGATTCAGATCGTGCTCGACCACCAGCCCGACGAACGCGTGCTGACCCGCCTGGCGGCGCTCAGTCCGCGTGTGCCACACGGCCATGCCTCTTTCTTCGGCCGAGGGTTCGCGCATTTCTTCAATGCCGATTTCGTCGAGGCCGCGCATCTGCTGGTGCTCCAGCTCGAACCGCTGCTGCGCCACCTGCTGGTCAGCGCCGATGTCGATATCACGCGCTTCAAGCCCGATCAAACCCAGTCGAGCGCCACGTTGAGCCTGCTCCTCAAGTCCGATGGGCCATACCGCGAAACGCTCGAGGCGATGCTCGGCGAAGCGGCGGTCTTCGAGATCGAGAATCTGTTCGACCGCGCCGAAGGTCCTGCCCTTCGCCATCGCATTGCCCATGGGTTGTATAGTCCATGGGCCTATGCCGGGCACGACATCCGCTACGCCTGCTGGTTCCTGTATCGCCTGTGCGTCGAGCCGCTGCGTGACCATGCCGATTATGTGCGCGAGCATCTCGACAGCTGAACACGACGCCTAGACCGGGAAGTTCACGCCGCGCGCACTTGCAGCGCTCGCGCGCAAGCCGGCGAGCCGATCCAGATCGGTGCTGCCTTGGCCGGAAACGCGATGCTGCAGCGGGATCGGCCCGAGGCAGGATCGCCGCATAGGGATGAAGGCATAGACCAATCCCATCGCATAGTCGTCGGGCAGATCAGCCATGGCCGCGCGTTCGGCGATGAGAATGCTCATGTCGCGCCCGCTCGGCAGGATCACCATCGACCCGAGCCCCTGGGGCTGGCTCCCAGAAGACCAGTGTCCATGCTCCTTCAACGCCGAGCATCCGTAAGCTGACGCTCTCAGCACCACACCGGAACGACATGAGTTGACAGAAGCTGTCGGTGGAAGCGCGACCGGCGAACGACGAATTTTGGTCGAGAGCCGCCCCAGCAGCCAGCGAGGCTTGACCAATTGCCGACGCTCGCGACGGCTTCTAAGCTTTCCACGTTCGGACGTTCGTTCATCTCTACAAAACTGCCCCGCCTGGCTGGCACAACAAGAGCGGGTACCGGTCCGTACTTCGCGTGCCGCTAGCCTTGACCCAGCCGTCGTCCCGCTTGTCTCTCAGTATTACGGATGCACTCTGCACTCGTCGCGTGAGCCCGTTCCTGCGGGGGGATCGTTATGCAACTCCCTCTACCGGAGTTTTCCATGACCGATACCAACGACATTTCAGTGCTCAATGGCCTTATCGCAACCACGCTCGACAGCATGAAAGGCTATGAAGACGCGGCTAAAGACGCCGAGAGCACGCAGTATGCGACCATGTTCGCAGACTTCGCACGCGACCGTGCTACGGTAGCAACTGATCTCCAGAACCAAGTCCGCAACCTCGATGGCGAGCCGGAGCTAGACTCTAGCATGCTGGCTGCCGCGCATCGGACATTTATGGATCTGAAGCAGGCGATCACCGGCAAGGACGACAAGGCCATCATTCAGGAAGTCGAGCGCGGAGAGGACCATATCAAGGCCAAGTTCGAAGACGCGATGAAGGATGGCGATCTGACACCTGCGACACAAACCGCGATCACCAAAGCGTTCGCCTCGGTCCGTGAGGGGCACGATAAGATGAGCGCGCTCAAGCACAGCATGGCATAACGGATGCCGGGCGGCGTTATCGATGCGCCGCCCAATGGCTCGGCCCAATCTCGCTTGTGACACCGTGACCTATGACGCGGGCGGGCTTTCCCGATCTCAACCGAGTTGGGTACAGGTTTAACCCGACCGATAGCTCCTCGGCTAGTTGACCCACAAGTGGACATTCAGGTGCCTTTTTCCGCCTCCCACTTTTAGACATTCGTTCATCCGATTGGACGGCAGTTTTAGGCGTCTAAATCAGCCGCATGTACGACTTAAACTGGTGAGTTTCGGACTGTCCGCTTTTACGACACGCCCAACAAGCGCTGCCTGAGGACACTGCAAAAATTAAACGGATCTGCGGTTTAAGGAGTAACAAGCGGTCAACGTGAAACCTCAATGGCCGGCGACTTCGCAGATAATTAAGTGTCCTGGTGCATGACGGCTTTTTTGAGGAGCAACTGATCGTGTCCCCAACAGAATTAGATTTCGAGGCGGTCGGACTTCACGACCTTGATGCTATGAGCGATGGGGAACGCGATATCTTGCCCTTCGGCGTCGTAGGCTTTGCCGCAGACACAATCGTACAGATCTACAACGCGACCGAGGCCCGTATGTCAGGGCTGGATCCGGCCATCGTAATTGGCGTTCCGTTCTTCGATGCGGTCGCGCAGTGCATGAACAACTTTATGGTGGCCCAACGGTTCAAAGACGAAGCGGAACTGGATGACGTCTTCCCCTACGTCCTAACGCTTCGCATGCGGCCGACTAAAGTGCGGTTGCGCCTGCTCGCGACCGCCCAAACGCCACGCCGCTACGTGCTCATCGAACGCTGAAGGCTCATCGAATGACCGAAAAGTCGAGTGAGGAGGAACTCCTCGAGTTTCTATATGCCTGCCCGATCGGACTGATCCAATGCGATGCTACTGGCGAGATTGGCTTGATGAATCCGCACGCCATGCAGCACCTGCTACCGCTGGCGGGGCCACGTGGCGTCTCTAACCTGTTCTCAGCGTTTGAGGAGCATGCGCCAGAGATACGGAGTATAGCGGAGGCTTTCGTACCGCTCACGGGACGGATCTGCGACGGCCATCGCATTTTTGTCGATTTGGCACCCGGCAAGAGCGGCACAATGCCCAAAGTTCTTGCATGTTCGTTGGTTAAGCTCGGCCCCAACCGTTTGATGGCAACGCTGGGCGATATCAGTCAACAGGTTCGTCAGGAAAACCGTCTGCGGCAGGCCGATACGTGGTTTGCAACGTTAATAGACGGCGTCAATGGCTATGCTGCGCTGACGATCACACCAGATGGCCAAATAGCTGCGGCTGACACCTGCTTTGCTCGTCAGACTGGGTATGAGCCCGCCGACGTAACTGGTCACAACCTTGCCGACGTGCTTAGCACTGATCTGCCGGGAGGCGATCTGCGTCTCGACCAACAACTCACGATCGCTGCCCGCGAGGGGTGGCATCTCCAAGAAGGGTGGCAGCAACGCGCCGATGGAGAGCGTTATTGGTGTCAACGTCTAGTCGTCGCTCGATCAGCGCGTGACAACGCGACCTTGCCGCGGTTTTCGGTTGTGCTTCGTGATGTTCCACGTCGCGACGCGGCAACCGAAGACGTGCGGCGTCTCCTGACATGTGACCATCTGACAGGCGCTGCAAACCGACGGCATTTTAGTCAGGCAATGGCTCGCGAGCAGGAAAGCTGGCGTGATCTACGCCAGTCGCTGTCGCTGGTCGTACTTGATCTCGACCACTTCAAGGCGGTCAATGACACGTACGGCCATCCGGTGGGCGATTCCCTTCTGTGCCGGGTGACCGAGGCGTGCAGCGCACTCCTGCCACCACGCGGTATCTTTGGGCGCCTGGGGGGCGAGGAATTTGGGGTTTTGCTTCCGCGCTACGATCATGATCAAGCCTTGGAACTTGCCGAGCGACTTCGCGAGGCGATTGCCGCTGTCGTTGTTGAGGTTTCATCTGGCACGTTGCGGGTAACGGCAAGCCTAGCCTGTGCGACTCTAGATGAAACTGAAGGATCGATCGAGGCGCTCATCGCGCTTGCTGACAAGCGTCTTTATTCCGCGAAGCATGCCGGACGGAACCGGGTCTTCGTCGCCGAGGCCAAGGCTGGGTGACTGGGCGAAACCCTCCAAAGTAAGCCGCCCACCGCATTTCATGCGCCTTTACGGCTGCAGAGGTAACGCACTTGCGAGATGGTTCTAGCGTAAGTTAATCAGCTCGCAGCCGGATCGGTCGCGGCTCATGCGGCACTTCTTCCTGTCGCCGCGAGACGGCCTCCATGCACTCGCGGGAGACTGCACCAGCCATAATCGATCAGTGCCCCGTCCAAGGCGTCGCAAAGTCTCGCGCAAGGTAGCGCCCTTTCGAAAAAGCAGCGACACTGGAGGGACGATGCGTTTTAAACTCCAAAGTTTGTCGAAAACTAACTATCGCAAGTACCTATGCGACGTAAGAACGCGCTAAAGCCTCACGATCAGCATCGAAGATGCGCTCAGCTGATACAGGCCGCGACATCAGGTATCCCTGCCCCTCGTCACAGCCCCATTCGTGCAGCATGTCATAGGCTGACTGCGTCTCAATTCCCTCGGCGACAACACGGTATCCAAGATCGTGCCCCATCGCGATCATCGTCTTAACCAGCAAGCGATCTTTGCCCGACGTGACCATGTCCCGGACAAACGCCTGGTCGATCTTGAGCACGGACACGGGCAGCTGCTGCAGATAGGACAGGTTGCTGTAGCCGGTGCCGAAATCGTCGATCGCGATCTCGACCCCTTGCGCGCGTAGCTCGCGTAGCTGCTCGATTACGCGAACGGGGTCATGGGCGATGGTACTCTCTGTAAACTCGAGTTCTAGCAGATGTGGCGCGATGCCCGCTCTGCCGGCGGCCCCCAGCAGACGCACTGCGAAATCGTCTTCGTCAAGATTCATTGCTGACGCGTTTATCGATATTGGCAACAGCAGCCCGGCGGTCGACCAGTCCCGTGCCTGGGCTATGGCCGCCTGTACCACCCATTCCGTCATCGACCGGACCAGCGCTGTCTGTTCTACCAGGGGTACGAACTCGCCGGGAGAAACTGCACCCAGTTCGGGATGGTTCCAGCGGATTAAGGCTTCCACCCCGCAACGGTTGCCCGAGGCAAGCTGGATCCGCGGCTGATACACGAGCGACAATTGTTCTGGCGCGTCGAGTGCCGCGCCGAAGTCGTTCAGCAGGGCAAAGCGACGTGCATTCCGCCGAGCGCTTGCAGGGTCGTAGCGGGCATGGCGACGACCTGCATGAGGCGCATCGTCGCCGGCGTTCGACATGCACTTGAACGCTTCCCGCGGTACCACCTCACCGACCGTGAAATCGTAAATGCCAATCGCCGGGTCAGCTGTGACTGGAACGCCACCCCAAGAAAGCGGCTCTCGCAATGCCGCAACGATCCGGTCGGCTAGCGTGTGGCTCCTCAGTAAATTATCTTCGACCAAAACAGCACACCGCGTCTGATCGACATGATAAAGGCGAGCGCTGTTCCCCGCCGATTGACGAACGATGCCGAGCGCCTGCTGCATCAACAGCCCAATGCTGTCACTACCCAGGGTGCGCGAGGCATAGGTGGCGCGCGTAGGTGAGAGGATGTCGACCGATAGCAAGGATGCTGCCGAGCCAGGCTCGCGACGTGTAAGATCGTCAAGGTCTTCGAACAGCTGGAACTGGTTGGCTTGACCCGTCGTGGCATCCACCCGGCCGACCAGGTTCTGGAGTTCGATCTGGCTCATCACCATCCCAGCAAGATCCAGCAGCACCTGCTCCTCGCCATCCTGCAACTCGCGGACCTTGTCATCGACAACGCATAGCGTGCCAAGCCCGTGGCCATCGCGGGTAAACAGCGGCGCACCCGCATAGAAACGGATGCCAGCTTCTGCCAATGGTGAACCTACGAAGCGCGGATCGGCGGTGAGGTCAGGTACAACGAAAACACCTTTTCCCTCGATCGCGTAAGCGCATGGCGCCTGTTCTCGGGGAATTTCGGTCAGATCGACCCCGACCCTGGATTTGAACCACTGACGGTCCCGATCAGTGAGCGAGATGGTAGATACTGGCGCTGCGAGTAATTGGCTTGCAAGGCGGGTAAGGCGATCGAAACTGTCGCTGGGCGCGCTGTCGAGCAGGCTGAGGTTGCGCAAGGCATTCAACCGCGCCTCTTCATTCACCACATGGTCTAACAATTTTCCACGCCAGTGCCCTTCAGAATGCTACCTTGGCGAGATAATGTTATGAAATTAATAGTTAGATAATCAATTGAATCCTCGGGGCCCCGAGCGCTCCTTATCGAAAACAGCATGTGGAGAGGGGCGGAAGATCGCACTGACCGAACGGCTGCTTTCGATAGCCAAGATGGGCCACATAAATGTCCATGTTTGGGCAGAAGCAGATGTCGGCGCGGATGGGCCAATCACCTTCCCATAAACTGAACAACTGCTGCCAGTGTCATTCAGGCCGGGCGCATCGGCGAGCATGCATGCACACCTTATCGGCTGTCCGCCGTTGAGGAGATTGGAGATGTTTCGTAAGCTAGTCCTTTCCGTATCGCTCGGCCTTTCCGCGCTGGTTGCAGTCGTGCCGAACGTCGCTTCTGCCCAAAGCTATGGCGGCTGGAATGCACAATACCGTTCCGACGATGGCTATCGGGATAGTCGTTTCGGCGGTCGCCATGGATACGATGATCGCGGAAGTTATTATGCGCGCCAACGCTGGATTGCGCATCGTCGCTGGGAGCAAGAAAGGCGTCGCCGCGAATGGCAACGCGAACATTGGCGCGGCGGCTACGACCAGCGCGATGGCTGGAACCGCGGCCGGAACCGTTGGGATCGCCGCTATGACTACTAAAGCTTAAATGCCCTACGCTTGGCGCTCGGTCCGTGATGGCCGGGCGCCCTCGCGTAAGCATCAATAAGCCCGACAGATCATAATGATGCGTGAGAGGCCGCCTTGACTGGCAGGCGTGCGGCTTGAATGTCTGCGTTGAGGACAATGTACCGTCAGTTTAATTGGCCGGTCCGCTTTGCGGGGGGCAAGACCCATAGTCGGCCATTCGCGCCCCCTCCCCCGCGGCCCAACTTCAGACTCTCATTCAGGTGCGTTGATATCGGTTTATGCAGTTGCCGACGTCTTGTGGGTGCTGCGCTCAACTTTGAGCAATTCGGTGAGGTTTAGGTGGCCCTAGGCCGCATATCGCAGTGATAAGATTGTGGGTCGGGACAGGTTCGGGACAACACACGCGGAATTGTTCCTGTGAATAGTTCAGGCTATGTTGTCTGATAATTGCGGGCTGTTCGGAGCGGCTGCAAGGGGGGATGGCATGAGAAAGCTCTTCAGTATGGTCGCGGCAGCAATGGCTGCGTCTTCGGCATCTTCAGCTCCTCCACAGGCGGCACCGATTACGGTTTCGATCGCGGCGGCTGGCACCGGCCCCAAGATCAATCCCGACATCTTCGGCCAGTTTGCAGAGAATCTGGGCACTGGGATTTACGGGGGCGTATGGGTTGGCGAGGGTTCAGCCATCCCGAACGTGCGCGGCTTACGCACCGACGTTGTGACTGCACTGAAGGCCCTGAAAGTACCCAGCGTACGCTGGCCCGGTGGCTGTTTCGCCGACGAATATCATTGGCGCGATGGCATCGGTCCGCGAGCAAAGCGTGCCGTCACCGTCAACGGAAGCTGGGGCAACGCGCTCGAAAAAAATGATTTCGGCACGGACGAGTTTTTCGACTTCATCCAGCAAATCGGATCGGAGGCCTATATCTCTGTCAACATGGGATCGGGGAGCGTCAAGGAAGCTGCCGACTGGATGGCGTATATGACCGCCGACCCGGGCACGACTGCCGGCGCCGAACGCGCCGCCAACGGTCACCGCGATCCTTACCAGGTGAAGTTCCTCGGTATCGGCAACGAAAGCTGGAGCTGCGGCGGCGCGTATCGATCGGAATATTACGTTGACGAGATGAAGCGCTACGCCCGCTTCGCGCGCAACCTGAACCTCAAGCAGCAAGGTACAGACAACCCGGCGGGCGGATCGGTCGCCGGATCGAGTCCCATGCGGCGTATCGCGGTCGGGCCGGGATCGCCGGGGACCGACTATACCGAGGCGGTGATGCGCGCGTGGAAGGGACACGATTGGAGCTGGAGCATCGAAGGGGTGTCGCTGCACAATTATACCTGGGTCAGCTGGCCGCCGACCTACGCCAGCACTGGGTTCGGTGAGCGCGAATATGCGACCCTGATCAAAGACACGCTGAAGATGGAGGATATGATCCGCATTCATTCCGCCGTCATGGATAAGTACGACCCGGCCAAGAAGGTCCCGCTGGTCATCGACGAATGGGGCGTCTGGCTGGCCAAGCTGCCCGGCAGCCGCGACGGTTTTCTGCATCAGCAGAACTCGATCCGCGATGCGATTATCGCCTCCATCAACCTGAACATGTTCGCGCGCCATGCCGACCGCGTTCGGATGACCGCGATCGCCCAGATGGTGAACGTGCTTCAGGCGATGATCCTGACCGACGGACCGAAGATGGTGCTGACGCCCACCTACCATCTGTTCAAGATGTACGTGCCGTTCCAGGATGCGACGCGGTTGCCGATCACCTTTGACGCGGGCACCTATCGTTTTGGCGATGTCAGCCTACCGCGCATCGACGCGATCGCCGCGCGCGCAGCAGACGGAAAACTATGGATCGCGTTGACGAACGTCGACCCCAACGCGCCGGCGCAAATCGATGCGCAGCTCCAAGGCATACGGGCGCAGACCGCGTCCGGCACGGTGCTGACCGCCGACCGGGTCGATGCCGTCAACACCTACGACAAGCCGAACACGGTCGTGCCGCGGCAGATTGCTGCCCGCGTGAGCAACGGGCGGATCAGCCTGACGCTACCGCCGAAATCGGTCACGGTGCTGTCGGTCACGCAGTAGCGGGTGCAGTGGGACGCATCTTACAAAACGCCGCAGGACGCCCGTTGTGATTGATACGATGTTCACGAAAATCGTGCGGTTTACAGGGTCAGGCGAGGAGAACGCTACATTCAGTCAAGCACGTGTCCCTCCTGCACTTCTTGGGGTGGCGCGACTTCGCCAAAAAACTGAGATCCGCTATTGGCGTTAGCAGCCCGGTAGCTCGGTGGCCGGCTAGACCCAGAAGTGGACGTTCAGGCCGCCCTGCTCGCTTCCCAGCTTCGGTCTTTCATTCAGGTAGACTGATCCGCACGCCGTAAGCGACGTGTCGACGCGCGGTACGGCGAAAAGCGGGACAAAGCCGCCGTTCGGGCAATCGGGCGT
>Ga0265780_10010612_pt1 | contig 10963 bp, 13 predicted proteins | sample P1T30metagenome_FD_192432 | JGI IMG/M metagenome (GOLD analysis project Ga0265780, IMG submission 192432) | Plant litter microbial communities from East Loma Ridge, Irvine, California - P1 T30 | ecosystem: Environmental > Terrestrial > Plant litter > Unclassified | place: USA: California... | reverse complement strand
GCTCCATCTAATTGTGCGTCGTGCATCTTCGCGATTGCGCGTTCGGCGTCGTCGATCTCCTCGTAGAGAATGTAGGCTATGCCGCGATTGATGTTGACTGTTCAATAGTCAGTCCTGCTCTGTGGGGAGGTAGGGCGAAACATACAGGTGGGGTTCATGGGCATGGTGAGTTCCTTGATGACACCGTACTTTCCGAATATCTCCCGCACGTGGTCTTCTTTGACGTTCCTGGTCAAGGCTTCAACTACGATCTGTTGGTGGGTCAGCGTGCTGGTGCAGGAAGGCTGAGGCAAGGCAGCTCTGAAAGTTGCGTCTAGCACAGGGAGTATGCTTACCTTTGCGCTTCTAGGTGCTGGCGACCGATCTCTTGGAGTCAAACTCCGGGAATAACTTCTACCTCTCGAGCGCGATCTGCTTTCTGGTGTGTAGCTCCGTCGCCCATTGCGCCGTGGAGACGGTGATGTCGGCGAGCGCGATCGAGTAATTGAACGAGACCGTGTAGGCGAGCGAGGGGTGACGGAGCGGCGCGGCGAGCCTGACTGCGCCGACCGAGGGCGGCTGGGTGATGTTGTGTGCGACGGGTCGCGAGAAGGGCTGCGCGTGCGCGAGCGTGCGGGAGATGGAGAACGAGATGGCATGTCTTGGCTGTCGCGCAATTTCAGTCGTAGCAGTGTCCTATTGCGTGCTCTTCAATGTACACTCGGTGGTTGGGCTTGTAGTTACTTTGTTGGTCATGTCTAACGCGACGTAACTTTTGGATGGTAGCTCCAAGCTTCAAGCTCGTCTTAGCGCTGGCACGTGACTAGCGGGACGTGTTCGCAAACAGCCATCACATAGTCAAGGGCCACGACAGGGAATAGATCGGCAATGTGGGAAGAGAATTGAATCGCCAGCTTGTACAAATTGCACAAGGTGCATGATGAAAAGCCAGTCGTCCCTCAAACTCCAGCTAATACGTTTTCATATCTGCCCCGGAGCTCGATTTGCGATGTCTGCAATTTCAACGTTTGCTTCCAAACAGGCCAGAGACGGGTTAAATAGTGGACGTGTGAAGGACCTGGACATGGACGGTTCCAGTGTCCGCTCTTGCGTGACTGTTGGATCGACTGCTGAATTGCCAGCACTCTGACCCGCTATCCGTCCTCGACCCCAGAGCGCGGCGGATACTAGGCGGGTATCGCGGTGGGCATAGCTAAATGCGGCGCGCTCAGTGCCGTCGCGTTAGGCATCGAGGGCAGTGGTGACCCCCACCAAGTAAGCAGCTGCATGATAGCGCAAGGAGGACGCGTGACGGGTCGTCAGATTAGAAGCTCAGAGGTTTGCGTGCTGGAATTGGAGGAGTGAATTGCGTCCGTTAGATTTCATCGCGAGAGGCGGGGTCAAAACAGCCCCACTATCAAATCGCAACTTTAGCCCAACAACGCAGCCTTGAACACCCTCACCGCATTTACCCTCTTGCTCTGCTTAGTCAAAAGTACCTGCATCTACTTCGCCGCATCCCTCTTCATCTTCCCATCACCACAAGCTTCCACAGCACGCACATCAACCCTCCGCAACCATGTCCTGGCAAGGTGAGCAGCTCGAGGCGTCGAGTTTGGAAGGTCCTGGCTAACTTTGGGCGCAGAATACGTTGACACCAGGTACATCAAGCCTCCCAATCTATCACCTGTCCATGACTAACGTTATCACAGCCTCGTCGGCACTGGTAACATCGACAAGGCCCTCATCTGCGACATCGAGGGCTCGACTGCCTGGGCCGCCTCCGCCGACTTCTCGGTAAGTCGTCCGATACAATACGCGCCGGACACAGCGAGCACTCCAGAATCAAAGCTCCGGTGGCGCATAAACAATAGATTGGTGTTGACCAATTACAGCTGTCCGCCGAGGAAAGGGCTGCCATCGCCAAATCCTTCAACGACAAGTCAGAGCCCAAGAAGGTCATCTCGGAAGGTGTCAAGGTCAACGGTGTCAAGTACATGACCATCGAGGCAAGCGACGACTCGCTCAAGGCGAAGAAGGTAGGTGCCAGACATTGCCCACCATGAAGTGTTCAAGCACTGACAACAACCCCAGGGAAAAGAGGGCATCGTCGCTTTCAAGACTACCCAAGCCGTTATCATCGCCCACCACCCTGACACCATCCAGACTCCCAACGCCTTCAACTCCGTAGTTGAGCTCGGCGAGTACCTGAAGAAGCACGGAATGTAAAGCGCCTTCGATTCGAGCCTGTTTGTACTTTAGGGATATTTGCATAACCGAGTTGCGGAGCGATGGATGGCATCATGGGCGACTGCTCATGGACATATATATGATTGACGATGGATGAAATAGCGGCATTGGAGGATCCTCTTCGATACAATGACAACTCTCAACCCCTAAACCAGAACCTTGTTTGTTGCAGGTCCCAAAGAGTACTGTGCATCTCGCCGCCGAACATGCCAGTCTAGCTTCACATGTTGACTACAACAGCGACAAGAGACAAGCACACCGGAGCACATGTATGATCAAGCGCATTCACATCATTTCATGATGGGGCATAGACGTAACAAGCATGGGTCAGATATGTTCATGGTGTCCTAGCGATCAATGAGAGAGAAAATGCCTAAAGGCCCTTCATACACGCCAACTTCTTCACGACCTTTTCTCCAAATGCCTCCTGTAACTGGGCAGCAACAACCTCTCTCTTCTCATCTGCATTCTCATCGAGATCAAACGCGGTAGGCCCTTGCAAACAAGCCCTGATAACACCCTCCACCGTGTTACCTAGATAACTCTTCACGCCCCGTAGATGTTGTGGTTCCGTCTGTAGTAACCTTTTCTCCACAGCCCACGTATGCTTAGGCCGCGCCTTTTCAAGATCGATAGACAGAATCCGGTCAATGGTTTTCCAGTAAGCGATCTCCAGCAGTACGATACCGAGCGAGTAAAGGTCGAAAGACTTCTTGTAAGACTCACGACCGCCGGCATCTTCGCGGTTTCCTCTATGCTGTACAGACGGATGACGATAGATGTCTGCAGCGGGATTGTCAAGAGGACGTTCAGTCATATCATCGCTGGTTGCCGGACGAGAATAGTCGAAACCACTAATCAGAGGATCCGCGTAGTTGACCTCGCCGTGCGTGACCTGACCGTTTTCAACTCTTCCTCCCTTCTTCGGAAAGAGGAGGATGTTGGCCGAGCGTAGGCCCTTGTGAAGCCAATCCACCGCATGGAGACGTTCAACTGTCTCGGTAAGAAGTCTCATGAGTGTGATACGGTCAGTGAGCGAAGGTATATCGTTCTCGGGGTTTGCGATGAGTGCGTGTAGAGATGTCGGTTCAGTGTCCGCCGGGACGGACGCGGGCTTTTCGAAGACTAGCCCGAAACGTCCTTCGTCCTCGTCGATAAAGTAGCCTCGGCAGAAGGGTGCTCTAAACCGGACTGTTCTGTTGTGCTTACTGAGTAAGGCGGCCAGTTTCTTGACGCGAGCGTGGATCTTGGCGTCCACAGCACCATCCTGCTGCATGGGACCCGTGGTATCGGGTGATTTCCATTCTATCCACACAGGTGTGTTCTTGTAGTATGCCTCCGTGCGTACACCTTCATCAATCTCCAGGGGAAATTGACTGCCTAGCTTAGGGCGTATGTCCATGTACTGGAGCTGGGTATCACGAATGTCCTTTGGAAGATCTGGCATGTTGATCTTTTCTGCATAGCTTGTGGTAAGATCTTCGTGAGAGTCTTCGATAGCAAGGTGAATGAAGTTTTGCTGGGCTAAAGCAGCAAGAGGCTGACGGGCGGCACCACGAGCTGCGACGGCACCACTGTCCATCATACCATCGTATTCGGAATCTTCCATCTCTATCAGTGAATAAGCCCTTCGAAAGCCAATCTGTTCTGATTGCTGGGATTGGTAGATTTGAACCATGTGCGACATCGTCCTGTTCAGCAAGACTATTTGGTCATTTGTACGCGTCTGCATATCGATGAGCAGGTCTACTTGAGCTTTGTCGAGCGCTTCGTGCATCTTGTCGTTGAAGTCGGCCAGTCTCGCGATTAGCTTCTCCATCTTGAGGTGATCGAATACAGCCCATTTGAGCCTCTTTGGTACATCCTTGAACTGTTGCACGAATTTGAGGGACATTTTTACCAGCTCGTCAGTAGGCGGGAACCGGACAGACCTTGCATTCCCTTCACCAGAGCCGTTGGTATCGTCTTCGATCAGGCGATCAAAATTTTGTAGGACGAATGCTTCAGCTGCTTCCTCTAGGAGAGGCTCTGTAAGTCTCTCGTACTTCTTGTCTAGTCGGCCGAATGAGAAGAGAAGCTTTTGTTGTTGCTCCATGATGTTGATAATGAGGCCTTTCGACATGTGATTCAGGACCAGTTTGTCGTCTCGATAATCGAGCTGTACAAGCTTTGCCCAGTTGAGAAGTCGATGTTCTTCCACTTTGAAGTTGACCAGAAGCGCTTGGCAGTCTTTGCGAAGATGACAAGCATCTGCGATCAGTTCGTAACCTAATCAAGATTATTAATGCATCTTCAGGCGTAGGTCAATGGGTATGCCAACCTTGGATACATCCCGCAAACACCTGGAAGAAGAAGGATACACCTCCGATAGCCAACTCTGCCATCTCTAAGGCTGTTCGGAGTAACCTTTGAAAGGGACAGCTGGACGGTCTCGCCGAGAGAGGAAAGCAATGAGATGAACGCAGACTTGGAGAATTACTCAAGGGTAAGCAGCGAGAAGGCTATTTCTACCAAACCTTCATGGCGACATGAGAGCATAGCACGCCGCGATGCAGGCGCGCAACCTGATCTGTAACCAACACTGCCCCGTGGCCTCGAGCTGAAGGCCGTCATCACATCCCAGACCAATCCAGGAGGCTGGAATAGTGGGGTCCGGTAAGGGTAACAGCGCGATGGCGTTTTGCGATACATGACGAAGGCTGCAATCGTGGCTGAGGAGCGTTCTGCTGAACTCGTTAGGTGCAGCAGAGACATCACCTGGAGGTGATAGGCTGTCGGGTGTATGCCTCGAGGAAAGCCGCGGCCCGCACAGCCACGCTAAGAAGCCACGCGAACATGGACCCTGGTCGACGCGTCGCATGCTGCCACCCATTTGCTCACCACCAAACCAGTGACAGGCGAACCGGTCACCAGAGCTACGACGGGCATCTGGCCCCCCGGAAATGCTTCTCGAGCATCTGAATCCTTGGTATCGCCCCGCATCAGAGTTCGAGCCAACGCCCTTCATCGCCCTCTTCTTCCGAGCTCCCGTCAAGCTACTCCTCTACCATGCATACCACCTTATCACATGTCTGCGCTCAACCCCGAAGCCTCTACAACGCCCACCCATTCGAGTCGTTTGCATATCCGATACGCACAATTTGATACCGGAAGATGTACCGGAAGGCGATCTGCTCATCCACGCTGGTGACATGACGAATGACGGAAGTGTGGCGGAAATACAGAAACAAATAGACTGGCTGAGCTCGCTCCCGCATAGAGAGATTGTAGTGATCAGTGGGAACCATGATACTTTTCTGGATCCAAGGACACGACCATCGCTGTCCGAACAGCACAGGACTGGAAGGCTCAATTGGAAGAGGGTACACTACCTGCAGCACCGACGGTTGAGCCTAACGATCAAGGTTGAGCCTAAAGACGGCGATCAGATGGATGTTACCACACCCTTGCTCGCAGCGGAGCCAGGTCAGAGAAGGATACGAATCTACGGCGCACCACATATACCAGCGTGTGGAGACATGAACGTGCATGCCTTCCAGTATGAAAGGGGTCGAGACGCGTGGTCAGAAACTGTGCCTGAAGATATCGATATATTGGTCACACATACACCGCCGAAATACCATCTGGATCTGTCCCTGCCGACGGGGATCGGCTGCGAGCACCTCCTTGCTGAGGTCAGGCGAGTGAAGCCAACACTACACGTCTTCGGCCATGTGCATTGGGGCGCAGGGCAAACTGTAGTTTGGTGGGACAGAGCTCACGATGCATATGTGCGAGGGCTTTCAATCAAGTCCAAGTGGACGCGAGGTATCCTGAATCCAAAGCTTTGGTGGAATGTAGTCAGGGTCGCGTACCGTGGCATGCGAGAGCTGCTCTGGGATCGCGTGTGGGGCGGGCAGAGTCCAAATACTATCATGGTCAATGCAGCCCAGACGTGTGGAAATACAGGCAAGTTGGGCAATCCTATCCAAGTCGTCGACATTTGATATTGTCCGTCACGTAATACCCAAAGCAGTCGTAATCGTAATGTGTAAACCTCATAATCAACACAGCAGTAAGCACTTGATTGTCGGGAACTCTTTTCGAACTAAAAAGGGTTCTGTTGATTTAGCTTGACTATCTCGTAGGAGAAGCCAAGTACAACAAGGAGACCAGGCGATTCGCCGTTCCCCGCGACTTTATTTGATTGTGGTCATGAAACCATAAATCGTGCATACCATGCCATGCCATATTCCACCACTGAGCCAATGATTTGCGCACATGCTCAGAGACGACGACCACGGCGACCACCCTTCCTCCTGGTGGAGTCGGATGGGGTGGGAGTAACGTCCTCGATACGTCCGATGCGCATACCAGCACGGGCAAGAGCGCGGAGGGCGGACTGGGCACCGGGGCCGGGGGTCTTGGTGCCGTTACCACCGGTGGCACGGATCTTGACGTGGAGAGCGGTGATACCGAGTTCTGCATATGTTAGCTCCTGTTCCCGTTCCAGATTATCCATTCCAATCATCTTACCCTTGCAGCGGGCAGCAACGTCCTGGGCTGCCAACATGGCGGCGTAGGGAGAGCTCTCGTCACGGTCGGCCTTGACCTTCATGCCCTTTCGTACTGGTCAGCGGCTGTCGCATGCAATCGGTATGGCTGCACTTACACCGGTGACACGGGAGATGGTTTCGCGGCCAGAAAGATCGGTGATGTGGACGAAGGTGTCGTTGAATGAAGCGAAGATACGGGCGACACCGAAGACAAGCTCACCCTGCGCTGCTGTCAGTCCATGTCGTCGCGATTTCCAATGTCTGCTGGGCACGCACCTCGCGGACCTGGGGTCCGAGCTGGATGTTCTCCTGGGGAGCGCGGGCAACCTTCTGCTTGGGAGGCATGTTGGCGGTAATATGGGTTTCTTGACGTGACTGGCGGTTCGTAACACTGTCGGCGATCGAGTCGAACTTTCGGTGGTGGGAGGTGGAATTTCGCTTGTTCGCGGGTGTCGGAGCAACCGAAACGCCGTGCTTAGCGCGCCAAGCCGCCTACTTGACTTTTCTTTGGCTGCCGCAAGCGACCTGCAGTCTCTCCATCGCTTTGCAATGGGCTGACTTCCTCCACCTCACTCACGCACAAGAGCGTGCGACACAACAGCAGCCATGGACGATCGCAAGAGCGTCGGTATTATCGGCATGGGCGACATGGGCAAGATGTACGCCCGCCGGCTGAGCACAGCTGGCTGGAAGTGAGTGCACTCGCGACTGATAGCTTCGGAGCTCCAGTGTCTTCTGCAAATGGTAAGTCCTTCACTCTCTCATCCTCCCCTCCCCCGTTATGATGACCGTGAGTGCATTTGGCTCGAGTACGGCGCATGTCCACACTGCTGCCGTCTTGGTTTGCAGTAATTGGGCATGTTGCCGTCCATGATGTGAATTCTCGCTACCTTATTTTATACACCTCTGAACTACGACCAACTACATCGCATTGTTCATTACTATGGCGCGAACTTTGCTGACCAGTGGCTCACAGATTGATTCCTCTCCGTCGAACGCGCTGACATGCTCTCGTTGAAGGGTTCACGCCTGCGATCTTCCAGACAAGTTTGATACATTAGTGGCAGAGTTTCGGGACTTTGTAGGATAGCGCTTTTATATATCAATGAACGAACGCATGCTGAGACTGCGCCAGCCCAGAGTTGAGATCATGCAAAGTGGTCATCTTGTGTCTCGCTGCAGCGACTTCATCATATACAGCGTCGAGGCGAAGAACATCGACGCGGTCGTTAAGACCTTCGGCCCATGTATGCCGTCTCCTGTCACGGATCAGTGTTGTTACTGACTCGAGCCTACGTTCAGCTACAAAGGTCGGCGCAATAGTCGGTGGTCAGACCTCATGCAAGGCCCCGGAGATGGAGGCTTTTGACAAACACCTTCCTAAAGACGTCAGCATTGTCTCCGTGCACTCCCTCCACGGGCCAGGCATAGACCCGAAAGGGCAGCCACTGGTGCTGATCAAGTATCGCGCCTCGGATGCTGACTTTGCGTTCGTGGAGAATGTTATGTCCTGCCTCGGGTCCAAGCACGTCTATCTTTCCGCCGAGCAGCATGATCGCATTACAGCGGACACACAAGCTGTTACTCATGCCGCTTTCCTCAGTATGGGCGGTGCATGGTTCGCGAACAACCAATTCCCGTGGGACAGCTCGCGCTACGTCGGTGGTATTGAGAACGTCAAGATGAACATCACCCTCCGCATCTACTCTAATAAGTGGCACGTCTATGCAGGTCTTGCGATCCTCAACCCAGACGCGAAGAAGCAGATTAAGCAGTATGCCGAATCTGTGACCGAGCTGTTCAAGCTCATGCTCGCAGGGCAGCGGGACGAGCTCCGTGAACGTGTGCATACCGCTCGCAAGGCTGTGTTTGGCGATAACGAGGATGGCAAGAAGCTGCTCCTTCGAGATGACTTGCTTGACCGATTCGCTTTAGGCACAATCCCAGAGAAGAAACTCAAAAACAACCATCTCAGTCTACTCGCCATGGTAGACTGCTGGTGGAAGCTAGGCATAGTCCCCTACGACCACATGATCTGTTCGACGCCTGTAGGTCCCCAGTTTTCTTTCCTCTTTACATTACTCTTCCAAATTCTTATCCACTAACACACATTCAGCCCTCGCGCATGTGGCTCGGCATTACAGAGTACCTCTTCTGCAACCCCACGCTCCTCGAGGAAGCCATCGACACGGCCATCGACGACAACACGTTCCGGGCCGACGACCTGGAGTTCACCTTTGCCGCCCGGGACTGGAGCTCGCGTGTCAGTCTGGGTAACTTTGATGGCTACCGGGAGAAGTTTGAGGAGATCCAGAGATACTTCGAACCGAGGTTCCCGGAGGCGACCAAGTTAGGGAATGAAATGATCAAGGTCATCTTGCAGAAAACTCAGGAAACTTGAGGTTCTGAGTAGAACCCATCAAGGGTTTAGTAGATATTGAAGGAAAGCCCTGCGATAATTATACGCATGAAAGTGGACACGGATCATAACATATAGGTGTAGAATGCACGTCGTGAAGTCAAAAATATATACATTACGTGCATACTCATGTACCCAGCTGACCCAACGCCTTGTCCTTCAAACTACGCACTTGGATTTTCCACAACTCGATCGTGTCGGCCGCTTTCACATTTAGTTTCTTGTAGCCTGTCCGGACTCGAACTCAGTACTCTCCCCGATGTCGCAAACCCCAAAACCTTCTTTGCCTCCCTTGATCCCCTTCCACTCACAAGCCTCTTGCAGCTCCTTTGGCGGTGCCATGACCTCTTCCTCAGTCAACACCCAAGTACCCCAATGCATGCCTAGCGCTCTCCTGCATTTCGTGTCCACGAAGATGTTGACCGCATCTTTGGGGCTAGCATGCACGTTACTGAACATCCAACGAGGTTCGTAGGCGCCAATAGGGATAAGACCGAGATCGAAGGGGCCGCGATGTTGACCGATCTGTGAGAAAGCCGGGCAAGTGGGTAAGTGCGAGTACGCAGCCGAGTAGTCGTCTTCTGTGGTTGGAATGCTAGCCGGAACCGTGCGGTAGCCTGTGTCACTGGGTAGGGTCAGCATAAAGAATGAGTCATGAGTGTGGTACAAAGCAGACGTACCCAGCAAAGTAGACCTTCGCTCCGCCAGATTCCACACTCCAGCTTGCCCAGAGCGTCTTGGCCTTGTCGAAGGGCGTCCTTGCACTGATATGCTGACAAGGCAGCGCACCAATCGTTGCTGTAATACCACTAGTCTTGCCCATGTCCACCGAACTCACAGAAACAGAGCCAGCCCTACCCCCCTTTTGCGACAATTCCTCCAACTTGACATCTCTACTCTCCCACCAATCCAATTCTGTGACTTTCGTAACCCCGCTCTTCTCAAACCACTCTTTATTTCCTAGGGGCGCAAAGAAATGCGCCTCGGGGAATTTCTTTTTCAAGCGCTGGATTGTTGGGTAGCTTAAGTGATCGTAGTGATTGTGGCTTATAACTACTGCGTCGACAATTGGTAGATCTTCAATCTCACATGGAGGGGGCGTGTAGCGTTTAAGGCTCTTTATAGTGAACGGTGCACAGCATTCTTCAAAGACCGGGTCAAAGAGAACACGAAAGCCGCTCGGGAACTCTATATAGTAGCATGCGTGACCGAGCCATGTTGCACGAAGTCGTGGTGTCTCTCGGGAGGGAAGGAACATTGGTTTGTGGACTGGTACTGTCGGTGGCGAGGTGTCTGGATTGTGGGCTTGACCGGTAATCTTGCGCCTACCACGGAGTGTTAGTTCGCAACTTGTAAAGTCTTCATAAAATTCCCGTATGCCGGACTTACCAGAGCATACCCTTGATTTGCAGTTCCCAAGCACTTGACTCGATATAGCTATCCCACGGGTTCGTAAACCCCTTGCCGTTCTTCAGGTGATGTCTCTTTTCATCGGCTTCCTCGGGTTTCGCAGCAATCTGTGCTGGATTGCTTACCACGGCGTAAAGACCTACGCCAATACTTGCACCACCTATTGAACTCATCTTGAGCGTCCGAGCAAAGTGTGGTTTTTGCCAAAAGGGCTGACGTTTCCCCCAAACCTGGTAGTTTCGCGATTCACTGAGTAGCCTTCGTATGATGCGAGACGGAAGCGACAGGCGAGACATTGGATATATACACGCGTCTAGACTAACTCAAGCGGCCTAAATAGGAGCTATATTGTATTCGCGAAAGAGGAAAA
>Ga0265780_10010611_pt1 | contig 10964 bp, 9 predicted proteins | sample P1T30metagenome_FD_192432 | JGI IMG/M metagenome (GOLD analysis project Ga0265780, IMG submission 192432) | Plant litter microbial communities from East Loma Ridge, Irvine, California - P1 T30 | ecosystem: Environmental > Terrestrial > Plant litter > Unclassified | place: USA: California... | reverse complement strand
TTTTAATAAGTATAATTTTGAAGTGATTGTTGTGAGCGACGGGCCTGATCCGAAAGGCTCTGACCTCATCAGGCAGTTCGGAGACTGGCTACAGATAAGGTATATCCAGCTGGCCCGTAAAGCAGGCCCGGCGGCGGCAAGAAATGCCGGGTGGCGTGCTGCCAAAGGCGAACTGATAGCTTTTACCGATGATGACTGCCAGCCCGATGTACAATGGCTTACCAAAATTTATGAGAATTATAACGGTGAAAGTTTAGCGGCTTACAGCGGTAAAGTGATTGTTCCTTTACCGCCAAGCCCTACTGATTTCGACCTCAATACAGCACATCTCGAAAAGGCCGACTTTATAACAGCCAACTGTGCCTGTACCAGGGCCACACTTGAGTTAACCGGCGGGTTCGACGAACGTTTCGAACTCGCCTGGCGCGAAGACAGCGACCTGGAATTTAGGCTTATTGAACACCAGATCCCGATTAAAAAGGTCGCCGCAGTAGTAGTGCACCCCGTCAGGAAGGCACAATGGGGAGTGAGCATCAAAGAACAGAAAAAAGGCATGTATAATGCCTTACTGTATAAAAAGTTCCCGGAGCTTTATCGCTCTAAAATTCAGAAAACACCCTTATGGAATTATTACCTGATCGTGCTGAGTTTTATCATGTGCATCTCTGCCTGGCAGCAGCCACTCATTGCAGTGTTAAGCTTTTCAATATGGCTTATGTTAACCGGAACTTTTGTTTACAAACGGCTTAAAAACACCAGCCGGTCTATATCACATGTCTCTGAAATGGTCCTTACTTCGCTGGTCATCCCGTTCATTTCGGTATACTGGCAGATCTACGGCGCTATCAGATACCGGGTTTTATTTATTTAATGAAGCATGAAACTGAAAATTAACCGATCTGAAGTTAAAAAAATAGCAGTATTCAGAGCGTTACAGCTTGGCGATATGCTTTGCGCGATACCCGGCATAAGGGCATTGCGTAAAGCATACCCGCAAGCGGAAATAGTGCTGATCAGCCTGCCCTGGGCGCAGGTCCTTATCGATCGTTTTCCGCAATACTTTGACAGGCTCATACCCTTCGGAGGGTATCCCGGCCTGCCCGAGCATCCGTTTTCGGCAGCTGAAGCGGTTAAATTCCTGCAGCAGATGCAGGACGAACGCTTTGACCTCGCTTTACAGATGCAGGGTAACGGAACGATCGTTAACCCGATGATAAGCCTGTGGGGCGCCCGTTACGAAGCAGGTTTCAGAATACATAACTATTATTCGTCAGACAATAAGCTGTTCCTGCTCTATCCTAACGGCATACACGAAACTGAAAAACATGTGCTCTTAATGGAAAACCTGGGCATTGAAGAGCAGGGCACCCACCTGGAATTCCCGGTGCTGGCAGAAGATAAGCTGGAACTAAAAAAACTGGAACTGCCGGTCACCGCACGGAAATACGCCTGTATTCATCCCGGATCGAGGGGTGCCTGGCGGCAATGGCCTGCAGAACATTTCGCCGCTATCGCCGACATGCTGGCGGCACAAGGCCTGCAGATCATACTCACCGGAACATCGGGAGAAGCTGAGATCACGAAGGCTGTAAAAGACAAAATGAAATACCCTGCAATTGACCTCACGGGTAAAACCAGCCTTGGAGCCATGGGTGCACTGATCAGGGACGCTGCGATGCTGGTCTCTAACTGTACCGGCGTGTCTCATATTTCGGCCGCGCTGAAAACGCCGAGCATTATTATAAGTATGGATGGCGAACCGGAACGCTGGGGACCTCAGGACACCAGCATACATTATACATTTGACTGGCTGGCCGAGCAGGATCTTGAAGTTGTGCTGGATGCCGCCAGGATCCTGCTGAACGTAACCATGAGGGCTGCTTAACAAATTAACTCAGGAAATTGTCCGGCCCTGCCGGATAATACTTCCTGTACAGCACTTATTACATCGGCTGGCCGAGGAAGTTCATAAAGCTCTTTAAAGAAGGTTTTATCCGTAAACCTGATCACTTCATTGCTGCTCTTTAAAACCACGGGAATGCTGAACGGCAAAACCCTTCCGCTTACAGCCCATGGCAGATGCTGCGGGTTTGTTAATGCATAGAGTACAACGACCGGAGTACCCGTAGCTGCAGCGAGGTGTATCGGGCCGGTATTAACCGATACCAGCAGAGGAGCCTCCGAGATCAGTGCAGCAAATTCTTCAACGTTTAACATGCCGCCTGCAGAATAAGCCCCCTGCCCCACTGCCCGCTGCAATCTTGTTGTCAGCTCCCTTTCAGAGGGCGATCCGCTGAAAACAACCTGTATACCCGCCTGCTGAACAAGTCCCCGGGCCGTTTCGATCCATAATTCTTCCGGGTACTTTCTTTTGTCTTCGCTTACCCCGGCATGAACTATCAGCCAGGGTTTATCTTTATCTATGCCCAGCGCAGATAACTTTTCAAGGCTTGCCTGCCTGGCCTCCCCCCCGATCCTGACAGACAAGCGCTGATCAGCGGTTTTTGCCCCTATGTGTTCAACCAGCAAAAGATCGCGCCTTACCTGGTGATGGATCACCTCATAAGGTTCCCTGTCGGGAACCCAATCTGTTAAAAGCTGGTAAGGATTTTCACGGCAGTAAGCCAGGCGCCTGGGTATTGCAGCCAGATAGGCAAGCATAGCTGCGGGCAAGGGGTTCTGGCTGTAGACAGTAAAAATCACACAGGCGTCGAAAGATCTCTGCCTGAGCAGCTCCGAAATTTCAAACAAAGTTTCCGGCCGCGCCTGCCCGGGCGATTTGATCCAGGGCAGATCGTAAATTATAGTATCATCTATCTCAGGCAATAAGGGACATACAGCAGCAGCCATACTGGAGGTCAGCACTGTGATCTCACAGCCAAAACTCTCCTTTAAAGCCCGGATCGCCGGTACAGACATCAGCAGATCTCCCATATTATCCGCCCGGATAACCAGCAACTTTTTTATACCGTTCCAACTATTGTTCATTATCTGTTAAGCTGTCTTTAAAAATTAGCCCCGCGGCTTCATTTAAATCCGAAACCGTAAAAACAGGCAAACGATATTCGCCTTTTTCCCATTCCGTTTCATTTCCATTATTGATCAGAACTGTTTTACACCCGGCACGGTTACCGGCTTCAACATCATTCAGAATATCGCCTATCATCCAGGAGTTTTCCAGGTCTACAGACCAGTCGGCCGCAGCTTTAAGTAACAGACCGGGAGCAGGCTTGCGGCATCCGCAATCAATAGCATAATCCCTGGAACTACCCTGCGGGTGATGCGGACAGTAATAAAACCCGTCCAGCTGGTAATCAAGCAGTTGATTTAACTGAGTGTATACATCTTTAAGGGCGCTTTCAGGAAAGTATCCCTGTGCCACGCCTGACTGATTAGAGATAACAATAACCAGATATCCGGATGCTTTAGCCTCCGTTACAAAACGCAGGCTATCCGGATAGAGCTCAATCTTTGCGGTCTCAATGTTATAAGGAACATCTCTTATAAGCGTACCGTCTTTATCAATGAAAATTGCCTTTCGCATTACTAAGCAGCTTTAACACTCTTATTATGCTTCGCAGCGGCAACCGTATTTTCTTCAATTACCATAGTATACAAACCTGCTGCCGCTTCGGCAATCTTAAGCCATGTAAAAGATTTATTAACCCGTTTAACAGCGTTGCGGCTCATTTGCTTCAGTAAGCCCTCATCGTTTATTAAAAGCGATATCTTTTCAGCCAGGCTTTCAGGGTCCCGGGGAGGTACCAGGAAACCTGTTTTTCCATCCTCTACGCTGTACTTAATGCCTCCGGTATCCGCGCCGATCACCGGCGTACCGCAGGCCATTGCTTCGAGCGGGGTAATACCAAACGGCTCATACCAGGGTGTCGTTATAAAGATATCTGCCGCAGCATAGTAATACTTCAGCATATCACGCCCCCTTCGTCCTGCAAATATCACCCTGGCAGATACTCCCTCGTCCCGGGCGATGTCCTTAAGCCGCTTAAGCTCAGAATTTTTATCAGAGTCAGTCTCTTCTCCCTCTCCTCCTACCACCAGGAGCCTGATGTCTGTTTGCTGCAGCTTCCCTAATGCTCGTATTACATTGTCTATACCCTTACGCGGTACCATCCGTCCTAATTGCAGCACTATTTTATCTTCGGAATTCAGGCCTAACAGCTTCCTTGCATAGAGCTTATTAACAGGCTTAAATTCTTCTTTACTGAAGCCGCAGGGAATGATGCTGATTTTATTATCGTCGGCATTGTAAAAGTTCATCAGGTCTTCCCTGTCCTGCGGACATTCGGCTATTATATGATGCGCATCTTTTACGATCGATTCCTCAATTAACAGGCGCTCCAGGGGAAACCTGTCCTGATCTCCCTGGTAAATCCGGCGCACGTGCCCGAGCGCATGAAAAGTAACTACATATGGTGTATTAAACCGGCTGCTGATCTGCGATGCAACCAGTGCCGACATAAAGAAATTGGCATGGATAATATTATAGCTTATGTTTCTTTCCCGTATAAACAGCTCCATATTCTCCCTGAACTCGTTCATATAAGGGAGCAATTCTTCTTTAGGCAGTATGTCTGCGGGGCCGGCTTTAATGTGAATAACCCTTACATTTCTTTTCCAGTACACTATCTGCGGTGCTGATGCATCTTCCTGTCTTGTAAAAATATCAATGACATGGCCAAGTCCGGCCAGAGAAACAGCAAGCTGGGCAACGTATACATTCTGCCCACCGGTATCTACTCCGCCCAGTGAAGCAAGCGGAGACGCATGATCGCTGATAAAAGCAATACGCATTCCTCTGTTTTTCATAAGATTTTCTATTTTAATAAGGCAATAAAGCTATCATGACTACGCATATCTCTTTTTGACAGGCCCATCATGATCGTTTCATAATACTATTTAAGTACTAAACCAGATGCAGAAACTTTCTGACCGTTTAGAAAATCAACGTATTTCTCAAACTAAGATCACGGTCAACCACCTGTCTGAACGTTTTTTCCCAGTCTGCAGTAAAACGACTGATAGTAAAACGCTCATTCGCAGTTTCCCTGCCCTTTTCACCTATCCGGTGGGCAAGCTCCCTGTCATCCAGCAGCATCTTCATACTTTTTATCACTTTATCAATGTTGGTATCCAAAAATCCGTTTACTCCGTTTTGTATCGTAGTAACCATTTCTGTAGTAGCCATACCAACTACCGGCACGCCGAGCATCATTGCTTCACATACCGATAAACCAAGGCTTGTATAACGTATCGGATTAAAGAAAAAACGGTATTTACTTATAAACTCCGGGAGCTGCGGATGAAGAACCTCGCCGATCCCGTATTCTTCCGTCCCCATGCCGATGAGATCGACCGGGACATGTTTGCTTACTTCTTTAAACAGATCAAAGCCCAGTAAACGGCCCCGTGCAGGTAAATTGTTTATTACTACGATACCTTTTTCCAGCTCGCCGCTATAAGGTATATCAGGAACAATAACGCCATGTTCTATCACTTTTACAGGGGTTTCGTTATTGTCCCACATCAGGCTGTTAAAGTGCGTAACATGCACCAGTAACATACCCGGGTCGTTCACAACATGCCGGGTATCAGTGGGATGCTGCCTTGGCGGGTCATGCTCCAGGTAAATACGCGGCAGTTCACGCTGCTCTTCAGATAATACCTCATACTGGTCTTTCAGATAGTTGGTATTGGTCTGATACAGTATACAGTCAAATTCAAGATTTCTGACCTCAGAAGCCGGGACTTCGATAACATTAGGCCCGAAAGGAAAAGTTTCGCCCCGGCCATAATACCCTTCCTTTTTTTCGTCAGTAACCGGGATGTAGATATCAAAATTTCCTTGTGAGAGGTAGAACAGATAACTCCCGTGAATATGCCAGGTAAAGATACGCAGCCGCCCTTCACCGGCTGATGGTGTGAATTCATTGTCAAATCGCATGTTTTTATAGATAGATATTATCTTAACACGCAACATTTAGAATAGTTCACGAAAAGATGATCTTCTTCCCTGACCGGCATTTCCAAAGCCCCTGCGATTTAACCTGGCAGCTCTTTATCCTCCGGCGACGAAATATAATAACAGCTTCTTTTTTAAACTGCAGTTGTTTCGTTATTGTGTTTCTGATGACTCCAGAGTTTATTAAACAGCTCACCGCTTTCAAGTAAGGATTCAAAGGTTCCCTCTTCGGCAATCCTGCCTTTTTTCAATACATATATATAATCGAAATGGCGTAATAAGTGCAGACGGTGCAGTGTAGAAATAACGGTCTTACCCTTAAACTCATTAAACATGTTTACATAAATCTCTTGTTCAGTTTTTGGATCCATGCTGCTGGTAGGCTCGTCCATCAGCACGATGCTGCTCGAATGTGCTGCAAGTACGCCGCGGGCAAGGGCAAGGCGCTGCTTCTGGCCTCCTGATAAATTCATTCCCTTTTCAATGATGCGGGTATGTATGCCGTCTTCCATATCTTCCAACACGCTTGAAAGCCTGGTCAGTTCGCAAACACGGTTAACTTCATCCTTGTTAAAAGGCAAGCCCATAGTTATGTTATACTCAAAGCTGGCTTCAAATATCTCCGGTTCCTGTGGTAACAGCGTCACCGTCTCTGCAATATGTTTCAGTTCAACATCTTTGTTGCCATCTATAATCATTTCAGTATCGGCCGAGGGCTTATTCAGGCCCCTTAACAGCGATAACAGTGTGCTTTTGCCGCATCCGCTTTCACCGATAAGCGCTATCCTGGCGCCCCGGCGAAGCTCAAGGTCAATTTTCTTAAGTCCTGTAAATTTCCTTATCGGCATATCGCTCAGCTCACCCTGCGCATTTACTACTGCAGGCCGTACTTTCTCAGGATGTTTATAGTGCAGATTTCTGATGGCGATATTTTCCCAGTCGGCCGGGATCTGCCTTTCGCTCTCCTCTACGGCATTGTTCTCATCAGCAGTGCCGATCACCCTTGCAGTTTCCACATCGGTGTTAAACTGTACAATTTGTGTGTATTGATTGGCGAAATCATTAAAAACACTGGTAAACTGGTTCACAAATCCCAGAAGAGTAACCAGACCGCCTAACTGAAAAATGGTACCCGGAGTATAGTGCTGGTATACATAACCCACTACCATTACGACATAAATAAGAGCCACCAGCATTTGTGCCGTAAACCATTTCAATTCATTGATGCGGGTATTTCGCTTAAAAGGAGGAAAAATGGCGCTGATCTTCTCCATCAATCCGGCGTGAACGCGTTTCTCGAGGCGAAGTGTTATCACCGTCATAATGTTAGACAGGCTGTCTGATAAATTGGAAGACATTTCATGATCCGCTTCGTTTACTTCTTTTAAAGAAGCAACAAAGGGTTTATCAAATTTCATGATCACAGCAATGGTTATTACTCCCAGCGCCGCAGCCACACATCCGAATAGGGGAGAAAAATAAAACATCACCGAAAAGGAGATAATAAATTTCAACAGGGTCGCTATGTAAATAAAGCCGCTCTGAAAAAAGTCTTTTAAAGCAGAATAGGCTTTTCGCAAACGATTGATCGTCGACCCGCTGTGATGATCTTTATGCCAGCCCACCGGCAGATGAATAAGCTTATTGTACTGCTCATCCAGAAAGTTCTGCGAAAGCTTAAAAGCGAGGTTACGTTCCATGACGCGTGCCGGCCCGTGAAATGCCCATTCAGCCAATTTAAGAAGTATAAATCCCAGGCCATATATCCATACCTGCGATAAAACGTCAACGCCGTTTTTCTGTATTGATTCTACGAACCAGCCGTAAAAAAATGGATTTACAGCAGTAACCAGGTTAGCTCCCAGGAAAAGCAGGTAAATACCTATATATGTTTTTTTATCATTTTTTGCGTACCGCCATGCGGTAAAGAGTAAGGAGATATATGGATTCTTCACGGATAATATAAAATGCTCTTTCTTACGACTGTAAGCCTGAAAGGTTATATTATTCCTGAAAATTATTACCGGTTTATCCTGAAAAGAAATTCCCGCCGGCAAGCATTCTGCCAACGTCTACTTGTCCTTATCCTTTCGTCTTTTCTTTTCATTCTTCATACGGCTTTTCACCCCGTCGTCTATTCCTGTGCCGGCCTCCATCGGTTCAAACACCGATCCTGAAGTCGGCGGAGCAGGCGGCGCGGTCTTTATCTGGTAACGATGTGCAATGTTTGCCGAAATCCGCTCAGTAAAATGAGGAAAGAGATGATGAAAAAAGCGGGCGCCTTTGGCTTTCCAGCCAACGGGAAGCTCCTTTCTTGGACGCAGCGAGGCACGGAATACTGCATTGACGACCTTGTCGGGAACGTCCATGGCAGCCATACGCGGTGTTCCGCCGCTGTAATTGGCGGCATGCCTCCAGAAGGGAGAGTCAACCGCCCAGGGCTCGACGGTTACCACCTTAATCCTTTTATCACCATTAAGCCGAAGCTCCTGGTTGATCGCCTGCCCGAGGTTCAGTATGCCGCCCTTCGTCGCTGCATACGTCGCATGATAAGCCAGTGGATTTTCACTTTCTATAGATCCCATGTTGATCAGCGTTCCATAACCCTGACGTTTGAACTGCCGGATAGCGGCATAACTTCCATAAACGAAACCTTTAAGATTGACATCCACAACACGGGCCTGGTCGGCAAGTGGAATCTCCCAAAACCTGCCGATAGCACCCACCCCGGCCATGTTGATCCAGACATCAACCTTTCCATATTGCTTCAGGGCTTCGTCTGCCAGCCGTTCCACGTCTTCAGGTTTGCTGATATCCATTGCCACCACCAGCGCCGTTCCTCCTGCCTGCCTGATACGCCCGGCAATTTCGCCGAGCGCATCAGCCCGCCTGGCAGCCAGCACCACATTTGCTTTACAGGCCCCAAGCTTTTCTGCTATCCCGCGCCCGAATCCACTCGAAGCGCCAACAATTACAAAGGTTTTTCCATTCATTTTTTTCTGGCCTGAAGGCCCTGGATTCCAGGTTGCACAGCCAGTAACACAAAGCTGTATAAGCGTCAGAAGAACGATAATCTTAGCCGCAGTTGCGAATCTGTCTGAACATTCTGATATATAATCCAGTCTGATATACTTTGTCATATCTTCAATGTTTAAAATTACGGTTGCTCATCTTGTAGTCGTCATCACAAAGACTGTTGAACATGGCAGATCGGAGAAGTACCTTCATTAATACAATCGGGCTTTTCATAGATTTCATTACTTGCTTTTAAGTCCCCGGGGAACAGTCCATTATGCTGTTTCTTAACAATACGCAGTCCTGGCTGTTCTTTAACAATACAAAACCAGTAGATACCCGGTAAGCTTAGGTATAAACACTGACGCCGCGGAGGAAAGCCTCCCCGGCCGGGGTGCGTACTAATATTGAGGCGGATGGTAAACCTGCCTTTTTCCAGCAGTATTAATACGCACCAGGTTCGTAATTTATACCCATTTTAACAATTTCAAAATCACAAACCGCCTATGCATGTTTATGAAGTATATCTATGAAAAACATGCTATCAAAGAAGAACAGTCAGGCCGGCCAGGGAAAATATACCTGCAGTAGCCTGACTGTTTAAAAAAGACAAGGGACGTAATGGAGAGAATTGGAGAGATGTCTGAACTTAAGCACCTGCTGCGCTATTCAATAAAAGAAGCAATATTTTATGACGCGCTTGCCGTGCGCATTGACAATGGCGAATATAAAACAGGGATCGCACGCTATTCGCACCTGCGAAATGAGCATATCCTGAGCCTGCATTTTTTTCTGCTGCAAACCGGGGCACAAAATATCAGCACAGGACTGCCTGCCCTGTACAATGACTGCAGCCTTGACCACCTGATCGAAAGTGTAGAGACATTTGATGACCGCTCTATCAGGAAATTATGTTTCAGCGTGGCCAGGCATACCATCAAAATGTATAAAAGATTGCTAATGGCTACTCACAACAGCAACCAGCGACTGGCCAATTTATTAAGGCGGCACCTTTACGCTATAAAACGTCTGAAGTCGTCAGGCCTTCTGAGCGGAGGACATTTAAAAATCTCATAATAATAACCCACATAGTATTTAATGGAAGCTACACTCCCTGTGCATTATAATGGCACTGCAGTAAAATTCAAGATTATCAGCAGTCTTTACCTGGAAGAACCGGCATGGATAGTGCGCCCGGATTCAGGGGAAGAACTTATTATTGTTAAGAAAAAGGGACGCTGGCAGCAGCCAGATGGAAATGAATACGATAAACACCTCGTGAAGGCTATCGGAGAAGCGATTGATCTTGCACGTGAATCAGGGAAGGAACCGTTTGCCACTGTAGATTCTACAACACCGCCGCCGCCGGATTTATTTTAGGCTTTACCTCCCCATCCGAGGCCATTTTTAAAAGTTTCTCATAATCATATTTGCTTATGATCTTTTTTGTTGTGCGGAGCAACTTCAATTCTGAGTCAAACGATACTCGCAACTAAATGGAAATAAAAGACTATAAAAATGAGGCCATAAATCTCCATGGCTCAACTTCAGAGCCCTTATCTTCTCGATTTACAGTGTACCTCCACCCTTTAAAACCGGATCTTTCCGGAAGATATCGCCACCTTGGGCACCTGCTGCCCGCCAGGCTTGATTTTAGACGTTTCCATTCGCGTGGGGATATGTTTAGTACGGATTTCAGACATTGAACGCAGGATCTCGTTCCCTTTATAATCCGGCATAGACAGGAAACCAGCTTTCTCACTTGCATCACATACCGGCTTTCCTTTCCTCTCCGACTCCTCCTCGCCCGCCAGCTGAAAAGCTGCCGTTAGCGCTGCAGGGCTCCATTCATTGCTGTTGATGCTCTTGTACTCGCCTAATCCGTTCCTTTCCGTAGCATGCAGGGAAAAACTCACCAGTATACTATTTCCTTCAGGCAGATCTCCCAGTTGCCACTGCCGTTCCCCCA
>Ga0265780_10010608_pt1 | contig 10967 bp, 10 predicted proteins | sample P1T30metagenome_FD_192432 | JGI IMG/M metagenome (GOLD analysis project Ga0265780, IMG submission 192432) | Plant litter microbial communities from East Loma Ridge, Irvine, California - P1 T30 | ecosystem: Environmental > Terrestrial > Plant litter > Unclassified | place: USA: California... | reverse complement strand
TCCTTGAGCAACTGTTCCACTTCCTCGATCTCGAACTGGCGGCTGCCCGGCGTTTTGCTCATCGAGAAATCGCATTTGGTGCAAGCGAAACGGCGATAGTTCTCTTTGACCACGCTGGCGCAGTTCGGGCACGGCGTCGTCAACGTGGCGTAATCGCCGGGGATCGTGTCGTTGTTGTATTCCTTGGCGCGCTTGACGATGATCTGCGTCATCTGGGCGATTTCGCGCATGAATTCCTCGCGCGAGATTTTGCCCTTCTCCATCTGCGACAACTTGTATTCCCACTCGCCGGTCAGTTCCGGCGCGGTCAATTCGTTGACACCCAGGCCGCGCAGCAACGTCATCAGCTGCGACGCTTTGGCGGTCGGCATCAGTTCGCGGCCTTCGCGCAGCAGATAGCGTTCGGTCAGCAAGCCCTCGATGGTGGCGGCGCGCGTCGCTGGCGTGCCCAGGCCCTTGCCGGCCATGGCGTCGCGCAACTCGTCGTCCTCGACCAGCTTGCCGGCGCCTTCCATGGCCGACAGCAATGTCGCCTCGGTGTAGCGCGCTGGCGGCTTGGTGACCAGGCCATTGGCGTTGACCTTGTCGGTCAGCACTTTCTCGCCCTTGGCGACCGGCACCAGGTTGCCGTTGGCGTTGCCTTCCTTGTCGTCGTCGGTCGATGCTTCCTTGCCGTAGATCGCCAGCCAGCCCGGATTGGTCATGACCTTGCCTTCAGTTTTGAACTGATGGCCGGACACTTCCGTGTAGCGGGTGGTGACCTGGAACTCGGCAGGCGGGAAGAACACGGCCATGAAGCGGCGGGTGACCAGGTCGTACAGCTTTTGTTCCGGCTCGGACAGGTTCTTCGGCGCGATCGTGGTCGGGATGATCGCGAAGTGATCCGAGATCTTGGTGTTGTCGAAGATGCGCTTGTTCGGCTTGACCCACTTCTTGTCGATGATCTGCTTGGCGAACTGGTGGTAGTTCGGGTTTTCCTTGACCGTTTCCAGCGCCTGCAGCACGGTAGGCATGTAGTCTTCCGGCAAATGGCGCGAATCGGTACGCGGGTAGGTCAGCACTTTGTGCTTTTCGTACAGCGCCTGGGCCAGGCCCAAGGTGTTCTTGGCCGAGAAGCCAAAGCGCGAGTTCGCTTCGCGCTGCAGGCTGGTCAGGTCGAACAGCGCTGGCGCCATCGACGTGGTCGGCTTGGCTTCCTCGGTGACGATGCCCTGCTTGCCGCGGCAGGCGGTGGCGATCGAGTCGGCGGCGGTCTTGCTCCACAGGCGCTCGGCGCGCTTCTCCGGATCGGTCTCGTCCTTCTTGAACTTGGTGTCGAGCCAGCGGCCTTCGTACACACCGGCGGCGCACACGAACTCGGCGCGCACTTCCCAGAAGTCGCGGGCGACGAATTTCTTGATCTTCTCTTCGCGCTCGACCACGATCGACAAGGTCGGCGTTTGCACGCGGCCCACGGTGGTCAGGTAGAAGCCGCCCTCTTTCGAGTTGAACGCGGTCATGGCGCGGGTGCCGTTGATGCCGATCAGCCAGTCCGCTTCCGAGCGGCAGCGCGCGGCGTCGGCCAGCGGCAGCATTTCCTCGTCGGTGCGCAGATGGGTGAAGCCTTCGCGGATCGCGCCCGGCGTCATCGATTGCAGCCACAGCCGCTTGACCGGTTGCTTGGCCTTGGCGTTCTGGGCGATCAAACGGAAGATCAACTCCCCTTCGCGGCCCGCGTCACATGCGTTGATGATGGCAGTGACGTCCTTACGTTTGATCAGCTTGTTCAGCACCTTGAGGCGCGCCTCGGTCTTGGCGATCGGATTGAGCGCAAAGTACGGCGGGATCATCGGCAGGTGCGCAAAGCTCCATTTGCCGCGTTTGACATCGTGCTCTTCCGGCACGGCAATCTCCAGCAGGTGGCCGACGGCGGAGGACAGCACGTACTCGTCGGATTCAAAGTACTCATCGTGCTTGGTAAAGCCGCCAAGCGTCTTCGCGATGTCGTTCGCGACAGAAGGCTTCTCGGCGATGATGAGGGTTTTCGTCATATTTCGTATCTCGTTTTTAACACTTGGGGTGGGGTCAGCATGCGCATCATACATGGATCGCGCCGCAGTCTGCACTTTTGCGCCGTCGATGGCAAGGCCGGAGTGTGACAGTCTTGTCAAAGCGCAAATGATAAGCGGGTTGTCGGCCGCACTGCAAGCAAACCGCGCAATGACACGTTTTGACAGGCGGCGAACCTGCGCCGCGATGCGGATGGGGTGTTGCTTTTTAGAACGCAGAACGGCTGCCGGCGGGTGCGCGGCTGTTCTTATTAGTGCAGCAGGCGCGGCGCCTGGTCTTCGTCCGAGCCGAACAGATCGTCGAACATGAGCGCGTCCGGCTCCTTGCCTTGGCTCCAGAGCAACATCAGCACGATGACCTTGAGCTTGCCCAGGGTGACGGGCGCCTCTTCCAGCGCCAGTGCCCGCTCGACAACGATTTCACGTTGCAGCGGAGACAAGACCTTGGCCGATTCCAGGAACTGGATGAAGCCGATCGCTGCGGTGCCCAGCACGTCCTGCTCTTCCTCGACGTAGAAGCGGGTGCCGGTCGAGGCGGCCGTCAGCGAGTGCTCGACGCCGGCCATCGCGGTCAAATCGTTGAGCCACACCAACGCCTCGGAAATCTCGACATCGTCAAAACCAACAGCCGACAGCTTCTTGGCCAACGCAGCCGGTTCAGGGCAAGCATCGGGACGGTAATAGGTCTCGTAGAGATAAACAAGGATGTCGAACATGGCTCTACTCTATCAGTTAAAACAGATCGGGCACAAGTACCGCACAGCTTGCCTCTTTGTCCATGTGCCTACGAGCGCAAGCGCTGAAACATTCCGCCCGGCAAACGCTCCAGCAAACCTGCCAACTCCAGCGCCAGCAACTGCCCCTGCAGCTCGGCGGCGGACTGGCCCAGCGTGACGGCCAGCGTATCGGCGCGCGCCGGATGCTCGCCGATCGCGTCGAGCACGCGGTCGACAAAGCTGTCGTCGATCGCCGCACGGGCGCCGGCCATGCCGTCGGTCGCCATCTGCATATCCTCCAGCACGTCGGCTGCCGTTTCGACCAGCTTGGCGCCCTCCCGTATCAGGCGGTGGCAGCCCTTGGCCAGCGCCGCGTGCACCGAGCCGGGCATCGCGTACACGTCGCGCCCCTGGGAGATCGCCAGCCGGGCCGTGATCAGCGAACCGGACTTGGCGGCTGCCTCCACCACAAGCACCCCGCGCACCAGGCCGCTGATGACGCGATTACGGCGCGGAAAGTTATCGCGCAACGGCGGTGTGCCCAGCGCGTACTCGCTGACGATACACCCCTCCTCGGCGATCCGGCGCGCGAGGTTCCCGTTAGTTGAGGGATAGATGCGGTCGGCGCCCGTGCCGATCACGGCCAGGGTGCCGCCCGCGCCGCACAGGCCGCCCGCGTGCGCGGCAGCATCGATGCCCAGCGCCAGTCCGGACACAATGGTCAAGCCCGCCTCCGACAGCGCGCGCGCCATGCGCTCCGCGTTGAGCATGCCCTGCACGCTGGCGTTGCGCGAACCGACCACCGCCACCGCCGGGCGCGTCAGCAGTTCGGCGCGGCCCTTGACGTACAGCATCAGCGGCGCGGCGGCGATCTCGCGCAGGCTGGCCGGATAGCCGGGATGGTGGAAGGTCAGGAACAGGTTGCCCGGCAGCTCGCGCCAGGCCAGCACCCCGTCGGCCTGGGCGGTCAGCGCGTCCGCCTCGGCGAGCGATGGCGGCCGCAGCAGGGCGTCGGCCTGGTCCGGTTTCACCAGCGCCAGCAATTGTTGGCGGCTGGCCTCGAAGATGGCTTGCGGCGAGCCGAAGTTCTCGAGCAGGCGGTGCGCGCTCAGCAGGCCGACGCCTTCGGTGCGCTCCAGGCGCAGCCAGGCGATCAGCGCCGGAGCCGTGGGCGGGATCAGGGTTTCCGTGGCTTGCACGGCGGGGGTTACTCCGGCGACTTGGCGACGTCGCCCACTTCCACCGGCGCCGTCACCTGCATGATCAAGCCATAGGATATCTGCCTGAACACGCGGAAGATAAACAGGCTGCCCACTTGCTCGTCCGGCAGCCTGACCTGCTGTTCGCGCATCCCCAGCCAGCTTTTCGGCGCGGTGGAATCGCTCACAGTTCTCCCCGCATGGTACAGCTGCAGCACGGCGCCGACATCGAGTCCGTCAACCTTTCCGCGATTAATGCTGACCACCTGGTTCTGGCCGGCGTGCGCGACGCCGCCGTAGATGGCCATCACGCGCGATTGCACCGGTTGCGCGGGCGGATGCGGCACGTAGTTTTGCATCGGCATGGGCGCAATCGCGCGCAGCTGGTCGCCCTGGCCCATTTCCTCCTTGGCGCTGGCGACGACAAAGGTGTGGACGTCGCTGCCGGCTTGCGCGGCGCTCTGCAATTTCAGCGTACCTAAATAGAAAGCCTCATGGCCGATCACCTGCTGGGTCACAGGGTCCCGCAGCGCATTGCCCTGCCGGAACACTTGAAACGAGGTATTGCCGTTGAGTTCGCCACGCACATAGGCCTTGTCGTCCTTGCCGATGAACACATGATCGTCCTGCGTTGCCACGATGCGCGGCGCGCCCTTGGGTTCGTCGTTTTCGATGATCAGCGGCTGGCTCAGGAACGGCTCGATGACGCCTGCCGGTATCGACGGCACCGCGTCCTTGCCCAGTGCCTCGACACGCACCCCGGGCGAGCGGCGTTCGGTGGCCGTATCGTCGCCGGCGCCGTTCGCGTCGATCCTGTTACCCAGCCGCAGCCGTCCGGCCGTGCGGTCTAACCAGATGATCTGGCCCGGATAAATCCAGTGCGGATTGGCGATGTCGTCGCGGTTCATGCCCCAAACGGTGCGCCAGCACCACGGCTGTTGCAGGAACTTGCCGGAAATATCCCACAGCGTATCGCCGCGCGCCACCCTGTGCTGGTCGGGCGCGTCGGCCCGGAACGGGCACTCGGGCCCGGCCGCCCAGACCGCCGGCGCCGCCACCAGAGCCCAAAATAGCGCCGTCCGTACTAAGCGGTTGCCGACTGTGCTAAAATTTTTCATGAGTAGGTCCGGTGGATGCGCTAGCAACCCGCGCCGGCACACAACAGCAAGCAGTGCCCTTATCAGAGGATAAGGTTGCTAATTTGATCAAATTCTGCCCATAAAACCCTGAACTGGCAAGCGAAACCGCGCTACGGCAAGCAGCGCGGCTGTTGCATTTTTAGTGGAAAAAATCGCGCCGGCAACCGTCTTCCGGGACCGTGCGATATCAAGGCAATCACATAGTAATTAACACCGTACAGACATGGCCATCTTAAATATTCTGCGTTACCCCGATCCGCGCCTGCACAAGGTCGCCAAGCCAGTCACCGTCTTCGACGAGCGCCTGGAAAAACTGGTCGCCGACATGGCCGAGACCATGTACGACGCGCCCGGCATCGGCCTGGCCGCCTCGCAGGTGGACGTGCACGAGCAACTGCTGGTCATCGACATCACCGAGACCAAGGACGCCCTGGTCACTTACATCAACCCGGAAATCATCTGGGCCAGCGACGAGAAGCAGGTCTACGACGAAGGCTGTTTGTCGGTGCCGGGCGTCTACGACGGCGTCGAACGCCACGCCAAAATCAAGGTGCGCGCGCTCGACGTCAAGGGCCAGCCGTTCGAAGTGGAAGCCGATGGCCTGCTGGCCGTGTGCATCCAGCACGAAATGGACCACCTGCTGGGCAAGGTCTTTGTCGAATACCTGTCGCCGCTCAAGCGCAACCGCATCAAGACCAAGATGATCAAGGAAGAACGGGGCCTCGAGCGCGAAGCGCAACTGCGCGCCCAAGGGCGCCGGTATTGACAGTCAACCCCGCAAGCGTTTGCCTCGACGCTAGCGCCGCCGCTTAGGGGTCGGACCCAGAGGGTCCGACCCCGCATGGCAGTGCGGGTCTCGCCGAGCAGCTCAGGCCAAAAATCATCAAGGACCAACATGAAAGTGATCTTCGCCGGCACTCCAGAGTTCGCCGCCGTGGCATTGCAAGCCCTGCACGAGGCCGGCTTTGAAATCCCGCTGGTGCTGACCCAGCCCGACCGCCCCGCCGGTCGCGGCATGCACCTGCAACCGTCGGCCGTCAAGCAATACGCGGTCGCGCACGGCATCGAGGTGCTGCAGCCGCTGTCGCTACGCACCGACAGCAAGGACCCGCAGCGCGCCGGGGAGGCCTTGGCCGCCCACGCGCGCCTGCTGTCGACGCCGTATGACGTGATGGTGGTGGCCGCCTACGGCCTGATCCTGCCGCGCAGCACGCTCGACATCAAACCCTGCCTCAACATCCACGGTTCGCTCCTGCCGCGCTGGCGCGGCGCCGCGCCGATCCACCGCGCCATCGAGGCCGGCGACGCCGAAACCGGCATCACCATTATGGAGATGGAGGAAGGCCTGGACACCGGCCCCATGCTGCTGATCGAGCGCGTTGCCATCGGCGAGGGCGACACCACCGGCATCGTGCACGACAAGCTGGCCGCGCTGGGCGGCAAGATGATCGTCGAAGCGCTGCGCAAAATGGAGCACAACCAGCTCGAAGCGGTCACTCAGCCCGAGCAAGGCGTTACCTACGCCGCCAAGATCAGCAAGGAAGAGGCGGCGCTGGACTTCAGCCAGTCCGCCGTCGAAATCGGCCGCAAAATCCGCGCCTTCAATCCCTTCCCCGGCGCGCACGCCACGGTCAACGGCGTCAACGTCAAGCTGTGGGGCGCCGAAGTGATGGAAGCCGGCAGCGATGCCGCGGCCGGCCAGGTGCTGGCGGCGGACGCGCAGCACGGCATCGTGGTGGCCTGCGGCAGCGGCGCGCTGCGCCTGACAGAACTGCAAAAACCGGGCGGCAAGCGCCTGCCGGCCGCCGAGTTCATCAAAGGATTCCCCTTGGAGAACCTTACTTTCGGGTAAGTTTCGAGTAGGTTCAAGCAAGGTCCCGGATTGCACGTTATGATGGTTCCCCCGCTTCCAGCCTGGACTGGAAGCATTTTTGACAGGAGCCACACATGACCGATCTGATCGACAAGCTGCACTGGCGCTACGCCACCAAAAACTACAACTCCGCCAAAAAAGTCGACGCCGAGCAGCTCGAGCGCATCCTGGAAGCGGTGCGCCTGGCCCCTACCTCCAGCGGCTTGCAGCCGTTCGAAGTGTTCGTCGTTGAAAACCCCGAACTGCGCGCCAGGATCCGTGACGTCGCCTGGGGACAGTCGCCGGTAACCGAAGCGTCGCACCTGCTGGTGTTCGCCGCCTGGGACGACATCACCCCTGAACGCATCGACATGATGTTCGACCTGACCAACGAGCAGCGCGGTACCGTCAACGAAGGCTGGGAAGCCTACCGCGTCAAATTGAAAGCCATCGTCGCGGCGCGCGGCCAGCAGGGCAACTACGAATCCGCCGCCCGCCAGGCCTACATCGCGCTGGGTGTCGCGCTGGTCGCCGCCGCGCTTGAAGGCGTCGACAGCACGCCGATGGAAGGCTTCGACCCGGCCAAGGTCGACGAGATCTTGTCGCTCAAGGAGCGCAATCTGCGCAGCGTCGTCATCCTGCCGCTTGGCCACCGCGAACCGGAAGGCGACTGGCTGGCAGGCCTGAAGAAGGTGCGTCGCCCGCGCGAAAAGCTGGTAACGGTCCTGTAACGGTCACGGAAATCCGGACACCTCGGGAACTCCGTGCGCCACCAATTCGGTAATGACCGAAACCACGGAAACCTGAAAAACCCCGGAGACACGTAGGGCGGATTAGGCGGAACGCCGTAATCCGCCATCTATGAGCCGACAACGGCGCCTGCATGGCGGATTACGCTACGCTCATCCGCCCTACGTGGTGTAGATCTGGTTCGGGGATCAAGACAATCAGGGAGGAATCGCATGCCCATCGAATTCTGGTTCGACTTCGCCAGCAATTACAGCTACCTGAGCGTGATGCGCATCCGCCAGCTCGTCCCCGGCGGCGTGATCTGGCGCCCGTTCCTGCTCGGTCCTATCTTCAAGGACGCCGGCTGGAACAACTCCCCCTTCGTGCTGCAAAAAGACAAAGGCGCCTACGTCTGGCAGGACATGCCGCGCCAATGCGTTAAATATGGCCTGCCGTGGCGCCAGCCCTCCGCATTCCCGCGCAACTCGATGCTGGCCGCGCGCGTCGGCATCCTGTGCGAAGACCAGCCATGGATGACGGACTTCTGCGAACGCGTGATGTTGGCTAATTTCGCCGACGACCGCGACATCGCCAGCGTCGACTGCATCGCCGGCATCCTGTCGGCCCTCGGCCAGGACGCGGAAGCAATCGTGCGCGATGCCCAAACCGACGACAACAAAGCCCGCCTGCGTGCCCGCACCGAACAAGCCAAGGCGCTGCACATCTTCGGCGCGCCGACCTTCATGGTGGGCGGTGCGATGTTTTGGGGGAACGACCGGCTGGACGACGCGATCGCCCACGCACAGCGCGAAGCCAGGTCTTAGTCCGACCGCACCACGCGATCGCCCGCTTCCGGCTTGCAGCCATCGGCAATCGGCGTCCAGCCGCGCCGGACGACGATCTGCCGGTCATCATGGCAAAGCTCCACCCGCTCGCTGGCCGGGAAGCGCGCCCGCACAAACGTCTCTATCGTCGACGGCAGGCTAACCCGCAGCTTCATCTCCGCCACATCCTGCTGCGGATGATCGCTCAAATGCACCAGCGGCACGAAATACGACGCCAGCATCAGCAGCCGTGAATCGACATCGACCGGCTGCGGCGCATATCCCTGTTCGCGCAGCCAATCCTGCGCGCGCTCGCGCAGACCGCCGCCGTCGGGCAGATCGCCCCAGCCGGCGGCCAGCATCTCCATCACCCACTGATTACAGTTTTGATAGCGGGTGCCGTAAGCATAGGCGTTGGCGCTGTACTGCGCTGCCAGCATGCTTTGCACGCGCGGGCGGTCCAGCAAGGCCGCACGCAAGGCCAGCACCGCTTCCGGCGGCAGCCGCACGATGCTCACGTAACCCACTTTGGGATCGTCGGTGCCCATGGCGAAACCGGCCAGGCCCTGATCGAAAATACGTGGACGGCTTTCGTCGCAGGCGTAATACAGCTGGCGCGCCGACCACACGCCCTCCTCCGAACGCCACGCCAGCGACGCGTGCGAATAGCGGATGCCGAAGCGCGACAAATCCAGGCCGGAGCGGCTGACCAGCGCCACGCTGTCGCCGCCGCCGGCCAGCTCCTCGCGCAGCACGCCGGCAAAGCGCAGCAGGCGATCCTGCTCGGCCGCCGTCAGCGGCTGCGCGCGGTCGCAAAAACGCGACGAGTTGGAGGCGCCGGCTTGGGCCGCGCCGCACGCGCCTGAAACGGCGCACGCCAGCAGCAGCGGCGCCAGCGCCCGCAAAATTTTCACAACGATTTAAAGCGTGACCGGACGCGAAGCCAGTTCGCTATACCACTCGTCTGCCAGCACCAGATAGAACGGCTGGTGCGTGTCGCCGCGACCGAACTCGATGCCGTAGACGCGGTTTTGCGCGTACATCTTGTCGCCGGCCGCCAGTTGCTGCTGCTCGAAGGTCGCCTGCGGCATGTCCAGCACGATGCGATCATCCGGATTGTCGGCCTGCAGGGTCAGGCGGGTGCGGCCGGCGCGGTCCGGCGTCTGCGCGATCTGGATGATGCGGTAATCGCCATCAGCCACCTTGCGGTCGCCCTTGGAACTGTCGCTGGAGCCGGACAGGGAATCGGAAACGCTGCCGCTCGATGCGGAACCGGCGCTTGACGCCGACGAAGCGAAACTCTCGGCATTGGCGCCCAGTGCCAGGGTCAGCGCGCCGGCGGCGGCGATGCAGCGAATTGCGAGGGAAATGGACATCAGAATTCCTTTGTTTTACGAACGAGAAGTATAAAGGCTTCCCCCTGCCCGCAGACATAAAAGTTCAAAAGCGAACCAATGTGTACGGCATTTGGCGAACGATAGCGCTTTGTCAACCGAATTTCTGTTGCTGAGACGCAGCGGTTGCCTGAAGCTTATTCTGGTATGCCGTATAATTTTAGACCGGCGACCGCTCTCTTCCGCCGCGCCCTCCGATCAAAGAAAGTACTAAATGAATAACACCGTGTCCCATACCGTCATGTCCAAGACCGATGCCCAGCTGCGCGAAATCCTGGCGCGCCGCATCATGATTCTCGATGGCGCGATGGGCACGATCATCCAGCAGTACAAACTCGACGAAACAGCCTACCGTGGCGGCCCGACGGGACGCTTTATCGACTTCGCAGCCCCCGCCGACAGCGGCGCGCGCGAGCTTTTCGTCAAGGGTAACAACGAGCTGTTGACGTTGACGCAGCCGCACGTGATCCAGGAGATCCACGAGCGCTATCTGGCCGCCGGCGCGGACCTGATCGAAACCAACACCTTCGGCGCCACCACCATCGCGCAGGACGACTATCACATGGCCCACCTGGCCTACGAGATGAACCTGCAGGCGGCCAGGCTGGCGCGCGCCGCGTGCGACAAGTACAGCAGCGCCGACAAGCCGCGCTTCGTCGCCGGCGCGCTCGGGCCGACGCCTAAAACCGCATCGATTTCGCCGGACGTCAACGATCCGGCGGCGCGCAACATCACCTTCGACCAGCTGGTCGACGCCTACCACCAGCAAACCACGGCGCTGGTCGAAGGCGGCGTCGATGTGCTGCTGGTCGAGACCATCTTCGATACCCTGAACTGCAAGGCCGCGCTGTTCGCGATCGACAAATTCTATGCCGAGAACCCTGGTGTGCCGCGCCTGCCGCTGATGATCTCGGGCACCGTCACCGACGCGTCGGGCCGCATTCTATCCGGCCAGACCGTGCCGGCCTTCTGGAACTCGGTGCGGCACGCCAAACCGCTGACCATCGGCCTCAATTGCGCGCTCGGCGCGGCGCTGATGCGCCCCTACGCGCAGTAGCTGTCGCAA
>Ga0265780_10010607_pt1 | contig 10967 bp, 10 predicted proteins | sample P1T30metagenome_FD_192432 | JGI IMG/M metagenome (GOLD analysis project Ga0265780, IMG submission 192432) | Plant litter microbial communities from East Loma Ridge, Irvine, California - P1 T30 | ecosystem: Environmental > Terrestrial > Plant litter > Unclassified | place: USA: California... | reverse complement strand
TTCGAAAAGGTACGTCATCTTCGACAACTGTTGTGTACCACTGACGGCTGTAGGGATTGCATCTTGGAACCGGCCAATGCAATGTAAAAGCGTATAATAGGTATCTTCGGGATATGATTGTATCCGGCAAGGCAAAGCCAAGCTTTGTTGTGTCGCATGAGATCAACATCGATGAGGCACCAACGGCGTATGAGAAGTTTGACAAGAGGATCGAAGGGTATACGAAGGTGTTGATTCATCCGAACGGCGCTTTGAACTAGTCGAGAGCATGAGCGTCTATTCTAAATCCTCTGGGTATGAGACTCACCATTGAGCACAACCGACACTGCGTTGGTGCTATTTTTGATGCGCCTTGGTGCTGTGCTCTTAAAAGATTGACCTTTTTGTTGTGCACTAGTAACGTTGTAGCGCAGACGCGTTGTCGTCAACGAGGTATGCCTTGATAATTTTGATCTCTTCCACTGGGCGATCTTCCTTGTCCGTCTTGACCAAGCCCAGCTTCTTCACAATCTGCATGCCGCTCTTGACCCTTCCGAAGATGGTGTGCTTCCCATCCAGCCACGGTGTAGGTGCCAGGGTAATGAAGAACTGCGAACCATTTGTGTTGGGACCAGAGTTGGCCATGCTAAGGATGCCAGCACCAGTGTGCTTGAGCTGTGGGGATATCTCGTCTTCAAACTTCTCCCCATAGATGGATTCGCCACCCCTCCCTGTACCCGTAGGATCGCCGCCTTGTATCATAAAGTTTGGTATCACTCGGTGGAATATGAGGCCGTTGAAGTAGTTGCGCTGGGCGAGAGTCGAGAAGTTCTTGCATGTCTTCGGCGCATGGTCGTTATAGAGTTCGACAACAACGGTGCCCTGTCGGGGTTAGTCTGAATATAACTCGTGGTGATACAACGGAGACGTACGATGGTGGTATCAAGTGCGACGTCGGTAGCCATGACGAATGTGCAGACCAGTAAGTGAGGACAATGATGAGAGCTTCCCCATGATCTACGAATTCAAAGATATCGCACGGGCCACGTTACCAGCCACAGGCGTCATGCGCCACAGTCACTTGCTTACTGTGATGAATCACAGCCAACGAACTGACGTCTTGCGACGGAAACCGTCATAACAGCAAAAATGGACGTGGCATCTTGGGCACTGCCGCAGCTCTCAAAACTGCTTCCCCTTGACGATGAGTCGCTGAAGCAGGTAATATCATACACGGAATCCCTCTCACAGAAGGAGGCGGCGGACCATCTGCAGAACTTGTTAGGCGACAATCCTCAAGCACTCGAGTTCATCGCTTCCTTCAATAACCGGCGAAATTCAAAGGCTTCGGCTGCTTCGAACCAGAGGCAGTCATCAAACGACCTTTCAGAAGTACCAAGGGCCAGGCCAAAGAAGAAGAAGCCTGGCCTGAACAAGCTTCCGCCACCACGGCAGCCTGATAACTACGGCAACGTGTCGGGCGCATACATCAAGAAAGATGAGGAAGACTATATGGCTGGTAGTTCAAGAGCCAAGCCTGCAAAACCCAATATTTTTGGCTTATCGGGGACGCCAGATGCTCTCCAACTACCAGCATCGACAGCATCTTCAGGAACTTCAACACCAAAGTCTCGAGGTGTCTCGCCTGCTCCTCCACCATCAAAGCTTCCAGGTCATCTCATATCCGACACAAAGTCAAAGCCGAAACCAAAGGCCAAAGTCAACGTTACAGGCGGAACGCCAATGCATGGCGCCTCCACAGCACTCAGCGATCTTGAATCCGCCATCAGAGCACTAGAGATACAGACGAATCCCACACTTGCACCCCAGGACAACAGCAAGAGGAAATGCAATTGCATGGCAACAAGGCATCCGCTTCTTGAAGCTGCGCCAAACTGCTTGAACTGTGGAAAGATCATTTGTGTGAAGGAAGGCATTGGCCCATGTACGTTTTGCAACTCGGCACTGTTCAGTGCACAAGATATCCAGTCAATGGTGCGCATTCTGCGTGAAGAGCGAGGAAAAGAGAAGATGGCCGTCAACAATGCAGGTCAAAAGCGTGCCGATGTTTCCCTAGCACCACGTCCCTTCTCAACGCCCCGAAGCGCAACACCGGCGTCTTCGAACCCTGCTTCGGACGTCGAGTCAGAGAATGAGAAATTAGCAAGAGCGAAGCAGCACCGAGACAAGCTTCTTGCTTTTCAAGCCCAGAATGCCAAACGAACGCAAGTGCACGACGAAGCCGCAGATTTCGAGACCACCAACGCGGGACTGAGCATGTGGGCCAGCCCCCAAGAACGTGCTATGCAGCTCAAACGACAGCAAAAGGCCTTACGTGAGCAAGATTGGAATGCCCGTCCCGAATATGAGAAGCGGAAGGTGGTGGCCAGTATCGATCTGTCAGGGAAGAAGCTTGTTAAACGTATGGCTGCTACCGAGCGACCGGTCACGCCAGAGAGCGAGGAAGAGCCAATTGAGGATTCGCGATATCCCACGAACGGCAATACGCTTTCAAGTGGCAGTGGGGCTTTCAGCAAGAATCCATTGTTAGGTGGTTTGATCAGACCGATCATCAAGGTTGAAAGCAAAGGCAAAGAGAAGGAAGGCGAGAGGAAGCAAACCTGGCGACGCGTACAGGATGACAATGATGACAATGAACAATGGATCTTGGATGGTGGTATCCATGGTTCTAAAGCCGACAATGTGAGCTTGGAGACTGATGGCTTGAGATGATTGTCACCGCCATACACAGGTAGAACGAATCAATAAAAAAGCCTTGATAAACTCCTCCGCCACTATCCTACACACATATACTACGGTTTCGTAGATAAGATACCTCTAGCTAAATACGAAAAGCAAAATAACCGCCGAACATGATCAAGAGAATAGTCTCGTGGCGCACCAGAACGCGCATGATTATACGTCACATCTTACTCCGAGGTTTCCAGCTCCTTGAGGCTCTTCTCAATATTCGCCCAAACAAGTGATGGCAGAATCAAATTGAGCCAATAGTTATCCCCATGGTCCTTGCCCACAGTGCAGATTATATGTCTCATCACCACAGGTGGTGGTGACAAGGCAAACATGTGATGAAAAAACGGAGTGCCAGGCGGATTGCATCTCGTCTGCGTAGTGTCACCAGCGCTTACCACCGCTGGACCAAAATCTGTTATTTGGAAGAACTTGCCCTTTACCCAATTGGTAGTGACTACAGGTATAGCTTTGCTGTCGCTACAGAGAGCCGCCATCGGATCGCCCGCTGCTCGCTGTGCTTCTAGACTCGTAATGACTTGTGCTTCGGTTGCTTGTTCTGCAAGCTGCTGACGGGTTGCTAGCGCAATCGGGCCTATGGGGCCAGTTGCGACATCAGGCGAATACAGCGTAAATCCTACTGCCAGCATGTTCTGTGCGTACACGCCTTGTGCGTTGATCAGTGTGGGAAGTCTGAAGCGCGCGTTGATTCCTTGAGATAAGGTGACCGGACGAGGGTTTGGCAACGTTGTAGAAATTGCGTGGATCAGCCACGCGGAAATAATGTCCGAATCACTAACGAAGATGTCTTTTCCGCTCGCGTCACTGTAGCCAGCAAGATCGTCTTGTACTTGCTGGCGTAGGCGAGCCATGACTTTCTTGGGTAAGCAAAGCGCGCGTGTCTCGGGGAGAGGGGTAGTCATTAGGTCCCAAGCGAACCTTGCCCCAAATGCGAGCTTGGCCATGCCCTTAAGCTCCTTTGAACTCATGCAAGATGGTTCTCGCGCGTTGGCCGAAGCGTCCACTATTGTGGATAGCACGTCCTCTTGTGCGCCGAGGAGGGGTGGTACCTCTGACTCTCGGCCGGCTACTACCAGGGACCAACCGTGAAGTAAGGCTTTCAGTCCCATAGCATCCATCAACGTATGGGGCCACGTGAGTCCAATAACAGTCGCGTTGGTAAAGGATGTAACATGTACAGCTATCTGCGGCGTGTCTCCAGCGAGTAGGTCTTCCATGGTTGCTGGTGCATCTTTTTGAGCAGCCAGCCCATTGAAATCCTTAGGTGCGGTCCACATAGCGACGCTCCCGTTGGGTTTAGGAAGTGTTTTAGCCGCTGGGTGGTCCTCGACGGCTTGGTCCAAGCTTATATGACTGTACAAAAATGCAGGTCGTTCTGCTGTAAACATCCACGGTACATGGATCTCTAACGCTCCATCCTCCTTTTGTAACATGTTAGTCTGTTGTTTTTCTCCAACTAAAACCAAAGAAAATGAAGGCGTAATATACCTTGAGCCTTAAACGACCGCCAATCTTCTTCCAATCTCCAATAGACAAAAGTTTTGTTAGGGATTGCTGCAGTTTATTGGCATCGAGTGCGTCGTTGAAACACATTGCCCATGACAGCAAGGCGTTGCGGAATGTCTTGTTGTCATCGAGTGCGTGCACGGGATAAACAATGTCATTCTCATAGAGATGTGCTGTATCGTCCTTGGCTGCCTGCGGGAGAAACCGCGCGAAGAATGTCATTTTAGTAGTAGTTGTGTAGACTCCAGTTGCCGAGTGTGATTACAGTAACATATTGTGCCTGGCTTTGCATATATAAGTGATTATGAAATTATTTTCAGGGGTACTTGGCACCAGATTGTTGTTCACGTATCGCGTAGTTACGTATCCCTGGACCACGGATACAGCGTTCCCGGTGACTCTGTAAGCGACAGCTGACGTTAGCACTGTCCAATGCGACTCATGTCGATCCTACACGCTATTGAAACTCTTAATCTCGGCGTTTTGTTAAACTGCCGATTTGTTGGAGAATATGGTGCTCCAAGAGAGAATTTTGCCAGGTCTGGATGAGAAGACGTTGTCAATAAGCGACCGGCCAACACCGGCATCCGTATCAGAGGTAATGCAACACATAAAGTTGAGAAAGGACCAGCATTAATGTATACGGTAATGGAGATAGCGCATAGTTTTTACAGCCCTCGAGGCCTTTCTGGTATGTAATCGACTCTGCGCAGAATGTACTATCATGTAGGTGGTGTAGCTTCCGTACTGGACCATTATGTATTTCAATGGGGCAAACACAAAAGGGCGTTGAATCCAATGTTGTTTTGCATTTTAATGTACTGTCCATACGTCTAGCCAATTCGCTCACTATCGCAAGAGTATGTGCCTAAATTCGTGATCCGAACCGCAGGTCCACGTGACAGGCCACTATCAAGGCTTGACACCAGTGAACTCGGCAAAAAGTTCAATAAGCTTTTCTTGGTCCTGCACGTCCTCAACTGCCTTGAAGACTGGAACTTCGCCCCTGCCGACATAGAAATACGACCCACTCTTCTTAGATATATCATCTTCTCCTTCGGCAAGCGACAGATAAAGGTCGACAGCTGCCTCCACGGTGTCTTTGCCAAAAGGGCCTCCCATCTTGGTTGGAACATGACCAGGCTCGAGTGCGGTGCTCACCGTGTCCGGCCACATGCGCGCGAAAGCTTTCATCAACAACATGAGTTGAAACTTGGACGAGCCGTATGCGGTGAACTGTTCATATATGCCAGCAGGGCGTAGCTTCCAGAAGACATCGGCCAAGCTAGCGGTACCAAATTCGTGCATTCCTGAAGTAACGAAAACTAGACGTTTGGGACGTTTGATGAGCAATGAAAGAACGTAAGGCGCCACTGAGTTGATAGCCACAATGGCAGGAATGCCGTCGACTGTTTCCTGGTATGGACCCATGCATATAGCAGCGTTATGAATGACGCAGTCGAAGGTACCGAGTTTGTTGACTGCCTCTGCCAGACCTTTTGTCTCAGCAAGACTGGAGAGGTCACCGATCACGACGGCCTCTGCCCCAGGGACAGCTTCTTTGGCGTCTTTTGCGCGTTCATCGTTGCGCGCATGTATAACCACAGAATGACCTTTGGCGATCAATGCATTCGCAGCAGCCGCTCCGAGGCCGTCAGAGGAGCCTGTGATGAAGAATCTGGCCATGGTGTAGAATGAAGGGCAGGTTACGTATAGAATGTGTGGTAAAGGTATGTGTGTGTGTAGGAAGTGTGAGCAGAGAGTGAGGGGTATAGGACGTCATCATCTAGAGATAACAACACGTTTCACGGCCTTGCTACGGCTTCACTAGAACTGTGCACATTGTTAGAGGCCATTCGGTTGGTTACTTCGGTCTATACAAGGGCCGTGTAAGTCCGTGGAAACGCTGGCTGGGGTTGGCCGGCGGTATTTTCAATGTCCCGACCCGCACGCTAAAAGTGGCGCCTTTCTCAAACGGCTCACTCTACGATCTGTCTTGTGTCGCGGCTATCAACCAACACCCTGCATGTGCATTCAAGCTACTATGGCAGTACTAATCCTGGACAAGTCTAAACTGCCGCAAACAAGCTTTATGACGACGTGGTTGTGTTTGACGCAGTCTGACTCGAACCAAGCGCCTTGTCTGCACGCCTAAACTGTACCTAGGTGGTGTGGATGCCTTAAAAAGTGCCCTTCAAGGTCAATGATGATATCACGATATATAACTATTCTTCAGCGCGACTATAGTATAATTCAACTACCCATATCTAAACGCTCTATCGGAACAATGTCCACTTCTACAGCTCCACAGCTGAAAGTCCTCATCAACGGCGCCGGTATCGCAGGGTCGTGTCTGGCCTACTGGCTCACCAGGACACGTCTCAATGCATCAATCACCGTCCTCGAGCGCTCGCCGGTCCCCCGGCCAACAGGACAGTCAATTGAGATTCGTGGTCCTGCTATATCAATCGTTGAGAAGATGGGTCTTTTGCCAGCCGTGCGCGCACGCAACACCACAGAAGAGGGCACACGCCTTATCAATGCATCTAACAGGGTCCTTGCCGAATTCGGCAAGGGAGATAATAGTTTTACTTCAGAGTACGAGATTTTGCGAGCCGACTTGTGCGGTCTTTTCCTAGATGCGACCAAGCATGAGGGAAATGTGAAGTACGAGTATGGGGACTATGTCACAGCCCTACAGCAGACGGAGGAAAAAGTCAATGTTACCTTCAACAGTGGAGCTACGGATACCTTCGACCTCATAGTTGGCGCTGACGGCTCTACTTCAAAGATCCGGTCACTGATCCTAGATGAAGAAGCGCGAAAAGGCAGCTACAACTTCATCGGCCAATATATTGCCTATTTCAGCATCCCTCGACAAGCGTCTGACACCAAGCATTGGTATTGGTACAACGCACCAAAAGGTCTAGGACTTATGACACGACCGCACCGTAACGACAAGACGATAGGATGTTACATGTGTATCACAACGCCAGCACGTGAACATCGAGATCCTGTCGCCGAGGAAGCAATGGAGGGGGGACAGAAAGCCCAGAAACAGCTTCTGCACAACTATTTCAAGAACGTCGGATGGCAAGCCGAGCGCATCTTAGCGGGCATGGATCAATGCGACGACTTTTACATGAGCAGAGCAGCCTACATCAAACTCCCCAAGTGGACCAATAACCGTGCTGCCCTTTTGGGTGATGCAGCACATGCAACCTTTGGTTCCGGAACGACGCTCGCTGTTGAAGGCGCATACTTCCTCGCTGGCGAACTTTCCAAGATACAGCACAGCGATGATATTCCAGGTGCTCTAAAGAGATACGAGGAGACTTTCCGTAAAGTACAAGTAAAGGATGGAGATATTCCTCCTGGTTTTCCACAGTTTGCCTTTCCACAGACAGCTTGGGGTCTGAAGCTGAGGGATTCTTTGGTGTGGGCAGTGGGCAAGACCAAGGTGTACAAGCTGCTGCCCAACGAGAAGGTGGATGTGTCGAAGTTGCCAGAGTACAACTGGGTCAGCGTTTGAGAATGAGGAGCGACGCTTTATTGTTGATAGATTCAGGTGCTTATCAGCAATGGACGATATCATGTTTTTGACACTTGATATGCCCGTGTCGTTCTGTACGTTTAGAAAAACTTGAGTTTATCGTTAAAAGGTGACTTCAAGTCTCTTTCTACTTGTCCTACCATACTTGCTCCCTTTCCATATCCCTATCTGAACTCGTACATGCCCTTTTTTTCAAGGTGTGTTGCTCAACTTGGACGATGAAAAAGTTCCATGCAATCAGTTTTTGCAGATATCTTGGCGATTCGGTGTATTCTTCTTATGGGCTATATTCTCTTTAGGCACTTTTGGTTCGTTGATCAAGACTTATTGCTTTGCTCACCTTGTAAAATGGCCCGCTGGACTACAGCCGAGGGAGTATGTGAGGAATTAGAAGAAGAAAAGCCTGCTCGGGTAGATTGAAAATTCTCAAGGGCGTGGTTCATGTATGGGAATACTTTCTCCAAAAGCAACGTAATTTCCTCAAAAGTGAACTGGGCTGCCATGGAAGTTGTGGTAGCACGACCGTGCAGATACTCCTTGTGTGAACTTGGAATATATATATATGTATATATTTAAATGAGGTATTCATTATGAAATTGAAAATATTCTATGGACACGTCTCACTAGAAGCAGTATATACAGAAACTGTGTAACATGAAAAGCACGGGCCTTTGTGGCACTCCGCGACAACTCGTACCCAAACGCCATGGAAAGGAAATTCCTAGTCGAGATCCTGCTTGACCATCACCACTTGAGCTTCTTGTCCTTACCGATGAACTCATCAATAATGTCCATGTAGTACTCTTTTAGATCCTCAACTTTTGGTACCTCGTCGCTCTTGCTGTAGAGATCATACGGGTTGAAAGCCCTGACTGCATCCAACATGCGTGCATCCTTCTCGTTCATCATCCACTTGTATGCGCCACCAGTGTGCCACGGGTAGAATGAGTGATACCGGATCATGGCCAAACCTTCCTCTGGAATGCTTGACTGATCCTTCATGATGTGGTACAGATATTCGTCGTGGCCCCAGCTTAGCATGACGTTGTCCATACCGCAACCGGGTGTGTAGATACCGTGCTCGGTGCTATAGGTTTCGTCATTGTAGTCTGGGTTGTTCTTGAATGTGTCCGGGTAGATGATTTTGGGGGAGTAGGCACAGCCCACGGGGAATGTGTCGCCGACGACGTCCCATTGACCGCGTGCGTCGAAGAAGAAGAGCAGTTTGCCAAGGTCGTGGATGAGCCCGACGAGTTGGAACCAGCGTGGCTTTCCGTCACGGCGGATGGCTTCGGCAGACTGGAGCAGGTGCTCAATTTGGGAGAGCGAGGTGTCTGGGTCTGATTCGTCGATCAATGTGTTGAGCTTCTCCATTGCTTCCCAGATTGTCATTTCGGCGCGTGTCTTGCTGTGGAACGCATTGCGTGCCTTGAGGTTGTAGGCTACTGTTTGTTTCTCGTGCTGCTCGCGGTAGAAGTTCTTGACGCGATCGCACGCTTCTTCGTACTGGCGGAACTGTGTCTTGTCCTTTTCAGCATCGAACTGTGACTGCTCGTAGATGTCCTTTTCTTTCTGGCTTGCGGTGCCGTTCTTGACTTTCAAGGCTGCCTTGAGCACGTTGACGTCGTCGATGGCATCTGAGGTTGCCTCAAGAGCAAGGCCATCGCGGTGATTGTTAAAGTCGTCAGCCACGTTGGGCGTCTCGAAGATGGCGCCGGGTGCCATGGTAGAGGTGGTGTGGGACAAAGGAGGGGCTGATCTCAGAAGTGCACAAAACGAAGATGATTCCTAGACGATTCTTGCAATATGAACTGATAAAGGCAAATCGAGGTTTGGCAAGTTATTTGCGACAAAGATGAGAGAAGTACTTATTCTTCCGCCCTCCACATACACCCGCGCATGGTTTCCAGAACCGGCAAACGCTCACTACTACCGAACTAACTCCAGCTCACTTGTCTGGAGGCAGAATTCTCGTGTCTCCATTGTCCAGATCCACTCGTCGAGAATAAGTCGCACGAGACGGGTTTGATGGAGGCAAGAGGCGCACTGGAGGCAACTTTCTCCGCCGTGCATGAGTGCCGTTGAGCTGACGGTGGAGAGATCTGTGGTTCTGGGACGTGCCGCTAAGGGTCTTGGAGTCCACTCAGGGCCCCGGATGGTGGCGCGGCGATGTTGGTTGGCTGCGTTTGTTAGATGTGCCTTGAAGTGCAGCGCTGGTGTTTCGCGAGGGTTACCTAGATGGACATGGCGCAAACACCCTGTAGAACCCAACCCGCCATCTCAACCTGGCAATTCTCGCCGCGACTTGGGCAGCTGACGTATTCGGCCTCGCTGCGAGGGCTAGGAAGTCTACTTCCGAACAACCTGGACTGCCGGACTGCCCGGACTGCCAGTGCCAGCCAAGGGCTGCACGATGACGCCGAGCTTGAGCCGGAGCCCCTCCAGGCACGTGATGCTCGGGGCCTTCTCCACCGACGACAACCCCACGCAGACTGTTCGAAATTCCCATGGAGGCTGAAGCGCCTACTCTCCCACCTAGTGGACCGAGCCCACGTCCGAGGGGCATGTTGGCGGGGCAGCATCGGACACCGGGAGAAATTAATAGAGTCAATCACAGTGGACGCATGTCTGTAGCTATGCCAGAAGGGTCCAGACGGCAGCCAGTCCTGGACACCAACCCCCACTCACTACACATTACCCCAAGTACTCCGGAATATATACCCTGCCTGCCCCGCGATGAATCCCGCACTCTCCAAGTTTATGCTCAAGTGCACACCAAAGAGCATCCTCAACCCACAGCCCGAAATGAACACGGCAATCCCCCTCAACACCGGCGCTACCATCCCAGCCCTTGGCTTGGGAACGTGGCAGTCTGCGCCAGGCCAAGTCAAGAAGGCCGTTGTGCATGCGATTGAAAGTGGCTACAGACACATCGACTGCGCCTTCTGCTACCAGAATGAGGATGAGGTTGGCGATGCGATTCAGGATGTCATTTCTCGAGGCATCGTAAAGAGAGAAGACCTATTCATCACCAGCAAGCTCTGGTGCACATTCCACACCAGAGCCGAGGAGGGGCTCCAGAAGAGCTTGGACATGCTGAAGACGCCTTACGTAGATCTGTACCTAATGCACTGGCCTGTTCCCATGAACCCCAACG
>Ga0265780_10010604_pt1 | contig 10968 bp, 7 predicted proteins | sample P1T30metagenome_FD_192432 | JGI IMG/M metagenome (GOLD analysis project Ga0265780, IMG submission 192432) | Plant litter microbial communities from East Loma Ridge, Irvine, California - P1 T30 | ecosystem: Environmental > Terrestrial > Plant litter > Unclassified | place: USA: California... | reverse complement strand
TGCTTCTGGGGCATGGAGGACTTGCTGCGACGCATACCCGGCGTGCTGTCGACGCGCGTCGGCTACTCTGGCGGCGACGTGCCCAATGCCACCTACCGCAACCATGGCACCCATGCGGAAGCGCTCGAACTGGTGTTCGATCCGAGTCAGCTCAGCTATCGCCAGATCCTCGAATTCTTTTTCCAGATCCACGATCCGACTACGCCGAACCGTCAGGGCAATGATCGGGGGATGAGCTACCGCTCCGCCATCTATTATCTCGACGACGCACAAAAGCGCACTGCCGAGCAGACCATCGCCGACGTCGACGCGTCCGGCCTCTGGCCCGGCAAGGCCGTCACCGAGATCGCCGCCGCAGGGCCGTTCTGGGAGGCCGAGCCCGAACACCAGGACTACCTGGAACGTAATCCGAACGGCTATACCTGCCACTTCATCCGGCCGGGCTGGAAGCTGCCGACCCGCCAGGGATCGGCGTAAGCTCGACACGGCCTGGTCGCGCAGTTGTCAGGTGGGGGATTGAATATTCGTGTGCCAATACTGCGATTCCCTCCCAGGCCATCAAGAATATATTTGACGCAGCGCCCGCTCACAGTGGGCGTTTTCGTTTGTGTGGATTCCGTTCATACTTCCACTTCATTTACGCTCAGCCCCAAGTGGCGCAGCTCGATAAAGAAGCAAGGGACTTGACGCCGGAACGTCCGCAGCCATTCCGGGTTACGATGTCAATAGCGCCACACTGATGAATTGCTTACTTTGCCGTGTCTACCTTCAACGCAGACTTTATTTGCTCAACGACCGCGCTACGGCGGAAATCGCGTCTGGCGTAATTCAGTTGCGCTTTCAGACCAGGCGAATAATTATCGTCAGTACCGAGTTTTTCCGACATTAGAAATGGACGTATCTCTTGAGTCTTTTTAAACCCCGGCTCATCGAATATTGAATCATCACTGCCGCGCCGGAAATAATCATCTATCAAATTAATCGAAGTCGTGCCAAACTCTTGTAGCAAGTCAGCCTTATCCAAAATTATAATTGCCCGCGAAATCTCATCACTATCACTCGCCATATCTTGCATCAACAGGAAGTTGCGCAGCAGATCAATCAAGACCATATAGAACAAGAAACGCGTCAATGCGCGCGACTGCTTCTCAGAGGCTCTGCCAAAATTATAGTTATCCGCTAGCCGCTGCAAAAGATAGGCCGCATACAATGCTTCAACCCCAAACCCTGACGTATCACTTACCTTTTTAAACCAGCTTCCACCGGGAGCAAAGGGCGAATTGCTTCCAAGAGCTGCACCTGGTTCAGCCAACCACCCTGCCACATAGATTTTTAATAAATCAAAAGCATAGGCTGACGCTTCATAATGCGGCTGTACCAAAGGATTTTGTTTTTGCCACGCCTTGCGCGCGTCCCACGCGCCACGCTGAATCTCGAGGAACACTCCATATTGCGCATTGAATCTAGAGGCCCAATTGCGGAAGTTAGTTTCAAGTGAGATGAAATCCTTGTCACTCACAGCATTTTGCGAGTTAGTGTAGCGTGTGGTTTCCGTCAGTAGTTCCTCACCCTCGTTACCCACCACGACGATCTTGGTAACGACCACTGCATCATCCAGCTTCCTCAGCCATTCTTGGTGGGCCGCCCCTAGATTACCCTTTCCTCCCGAATTGAGCTTTTGCTGGAGAACCAGATAGATTGAGCGCGTAGTCTGGCACCCATTGACCACATAGGGATTGGAAAGAACAACGCTACCGTCAATATCCTGCGCCACGGCTTCAGCAACAATTGTAATACCATTGTTGTACAGACCAAAGCGCTCTGGGTAATACTCAATCGTATTCTCGATTCCTTTATTAACCTTGCGCCGATGGCCTAAGAATTTGCGTACATTCTTGTCGTAGAGCGTATCCAAGTCTCCGCTCTGCTTCTTATAAACCTGCATGAAGTCGAAGATATCTTTCAACTTCGTCGCCCCCACATACAGTATGTCGCCTGAACTAGCGATAGTTGTGCGTAGTGGCACCTTCAAATGAACGCTGCTGCTGACATCCCCCTCAGCCCTCTTATTGTAGATAGTTTCGATGGAAACATCTTCCACATGAAAAGTTGAACCAAATCTCTCTCGTCCAATTCCCCTGATTGCCTCTAAATTGTCGTACTCGGCATGACTCAACCGGTGATTAGTTGCCACTACGTACTCTAATCTGTCCTTGTCCCCGGCTTGTGACAGGAATTGGCGGATACGCTTTACCAGAGCATCCGATAAAGATGATAGGTTATCGCGCTGCCCTTCAAGGGTAGCAAATACTTTCTCAGCTTCGGTGTATAAGGTGTCCACACCAGTGAATGCACTACCATATTTACTTTGCAGCAGCATCCAAGTATCACCTTCGGATCCTTCCGCTCCATGCGGGATGAAGACAGCTGCATCTATGCCCCCATCCCCGGCACCGTCGCAATATATGATCTCTGCAATATCCCCATCCAATTCGAGCCAATCCCGCAAAATTTTCTGAGCAAAGCGATGCCCCTTCCTTGTGCTTGAGGGCGTGCCGGCTTCAATCTCAATTAACCATTGTGTCTCGAAATCTTTCAGTGAAATCATTCATCTTCCCCGTTATATTTTTTAAAATTTAACAAACTTTAGATTGCTGTCCAAGGTTTTCTCTGACCAGCTACCACACATTGCATTCGTTTGATATTTCAACACGGCACTACGTTTTAGGCAATTTTTTTCGTGTCCCTTAACAAAATCCGCATGCCGTTCGAAACCAAGCAGCAAACAATATGTATCTACACATTCGCCAGGAAGAAGGTTGCAGTGGTTGTTGAACTCCACACTATGAGAAAACTTGGACACTATCCGAACACATGCTAGTGATCAATTTGCTGAGACTGCGCACTCGCGCTCAAGATTGAGGAAGATACATTCTCAGCCAGTTACGACGATTGGATGTCGTTGTATCGGTAGCTCAAATTCCTCTAAGAAAAAGCGCAAGAAAATTCGTTCAGAGCGCCAACCCATGCAGGCTTGTGCCTTAATTTCAGCGGCAGGACGCTTGGCGTCCGCCCCTCCGTGGCGCAAAATGACGTCAGCCCGGATAATGCGATTTTCCCCAGCGCCACCATACGCCTCTCATGAAAATCCTCGAGTACGTCGAATTCTCCCCTCCGCGCAACAAAGCCCAGTACACCAAGGTGCGTGAAGCGATCGAACGCGACGATTTTCGCGCGGCCGACGTCAAGAAATTGTCCAATCTTACGCAGGGCAAGTTTTACCGCGCAAAACTCGACTATGCCGACCGATTGCTGTTTTCCATCGTCCGCTACAACGGAGAAACCTATGCCCTGATGCTGGAAGTGATCGAGCAGCACGCCTACGACAAGTCGCGCTTCCTGCGCGGCGCCGGCATCGACGAGGCCAAGATACCGGAGGCCGATGCAGCCGAGGCGATCCAGGAAGCGGCGCCGGTGACCTACCTGAACCCGAACCGGCCGCAGGTGCACTGGCTCGACAAGGTCATTTCCTTCGACGACGCCCAGCATGCGGTCTACCTGCAGGCCACGCCCTTGATCGTGGTCGGCAGTGCGGGCAGCGGCAAGACCGCGCTGACGCTCGAGAAGATGAAGCAGGCGCAGGGCGACGTCCTGTACGTCACCCTGTCGGCCTACCTGGCCCAGTCGGCGCGCGACCTGTATTACGCGCACGGGTTCGAACGGGAAGGACAAGAAACCGATTTCCTATCTTTCCGCGAATTCCTCGAATCGATCCGCGTCCCGGACGGCCGCGAGGCCAGCTGGCGTGATTTTTCCGGCTGGTTCGCGCGCATGCGCCAGCAATTCAAGGGCATCGATGCGCACCAGGCATTCGAGGAAATCCGCGGCGTGATCACCGCCGACGCCGCCGGCGTGCTGACGCGCGAGCAATACGCGGCGCTGGGCGCACGCCAGTCGATCTTCGCGCTTGCCGAGCGCGACGCGTTATACGAACTGTTCGAGAAATACCGGGCCTGGCTGCGGGAAGCGCGGCTGTTCGATCTGAACCTGGTATCACATGACTGGCTGCGACAAGTGCAGCCGCGCTATGACTTCGTGGTAATCGACGAGGTGCAGGATTTGACGCCGATCCAGCTGGCGCTGGTGTTGCGCATGCTGAAGAAGCAGGGGCAGTTCCTGCTGTGCGGCGACTCGAACCAGATCGTCCACCCGAACTTTTTCTCCTGGGGCAAAGTCAAAAGCCTGTTTTGGCACGACCCGGAACTGGCGGAACGGCAGCAACTGCAGATCCTGCGCGCCAACTTCAGGAATGGCCAGCAGGTCACGCGGATCGCCAACACGCTCCTGAAAATCAAGCACCGGCGCTTCGGCTCGATCGACCGCGAAAGCAACTTCCTGGTCGATGCCGTCAACCAGGAAGCCGGCGCCGTCAGCCTGCTGGCGGACAGCGACGGCGTGCGGCGCGACCTGAACACGCAGACGCGCCGCTCGACCCGCTTTGCGGTGCTTGTGCTGCGCGACGACGACAAGGCCGAAGCACGCAAGCACTTCGACACCCCGCTGATCTTCTCGGTGCATGAAGCCAAGGGCCTCGAATACGACAGCATCGTCCTGTACCGCTTCGTTTCCGACAACCGCGCCCAGTTTGCCGCGATCGCAGACGGGGTCGACGCAGCTGGCCTCGCCGACGACGATTTGCAGTACAGCCGCGCCAGGGACAAGAGCGACAAGTCGCTCGAAATCTACAAGTTTTACGTCAACGCCCTGTACGTGGCACTGACACGGGCCATCCGCAGCGTCTACATGGTGGAATCGGACACCGGGCATCCGCTGTTGCGCCTGCTCGACATTGCGCAGGGCAGCGCCGCACAGAACGCGCCGGCGCAGGCATCGAGCCTCGAGGATTGGCAAAAAGAAGCGCGCAGGCTGGCCTTGCAGGGCAAGCAGGAACAGGCCGAGGCGATCGAGCGCATGATCCTCAAGACCGCGCCCGTTCCCTGGCCCGTGCTCGACGAGGCCAGGCTGCGCGAGACGCTGGCCAAGGTGTTCCGCGAGCCGGTCCCGGGCAGCAAGGCCAAGGGCCAGCTCTATGATTACGCGACCTGCTTCGACGAACCGGTGCTGGCCTTTTTCCTGGACAACGACGCCGGCTTCGCGCAGGCGCGCGGCTATGCCGTGCACGGCGTCACCTTCGGCCGCCGCCATTACCAGCCCTATTTCTCGCGCAACTTCAAGGACATCCTGAAACTGTGCGACAAGCACGGCGTCGAGCATCGCACCCCGATGAACCAGACCCCGCTCATGGCGGCCGCCGCCGCCGGCAACTTGCCGCTGATCGAGGCCTTGCTCGAACGCGGCGCCGATACCACGGCGGTCGACCACCTGGGCCGCAATGCGCTGCACTGGGCAATCGCGACCGCGCTGCGCGACGAGGCCTACGCCAGAGGACCGTTCGGCGCGGTGTTCCGGCTGGTGGCGCCGGCCCGCATCGACGTGATGGCTGGCGAGCGCCTGCTGCGCATCGACGCCCGCCAGTCCGAATACCTGATGCTGCAAACCATGTGGGTCTTGTTCAAGTCGTGCTTCGGGGATGCGGACGGCACCGACCTTGGCGGCTTCGATGCCGGCATGCTGCTCAAGGCCTATGAGAGGATGCCGGCCGCGGTGCTGGCACCGGAACGCAGGAAGCGCGCCTTCATTTCAGGCGTGCTGGCGCGCAATGAAATCGATCGCGACTATGCCTATAACCGGCGCCTGTTCCAGCGGATCGGGAACGGCATCTATCAGTTGAATCCGGCATTGTCGCTGCGCCGGCGCGGACCTGACGGGGCCGACGAATGGGTGCCAGTGTTTGCCGCGCTCAACCTTCCTCTCGTCAAGGAACTGGCCGACCCTTACTACGACCGCCCGATCGATGACCTGCTCGGGCTGGCCGGGCTGCCGCCGACGGCCGAGCCGATCATTCGACGCGACGTCAAGCGCTGAAGGTGACACCATGGATAAAATTTATACGCTCTCGATCAAATGTGTCGCCGGCATGTATCTTTCGCAAGCATATTCCTTCGTCCTCGCGCTGCCTGCAGACTGCAATTTCGATGATCTTGCCTATTACATCCTCGACGTCATCGAATTCGATGGCGAGCATCTGTCCGGTTTCTATGCGGCGAGAACGCCGCATAGCAAGCGAACCTGGCTCAAGATAGATGCTCCATGGGAAGACGACGGGGAAATGCCGGATGCGCTGCTGAGTGAGATATTTCCCCTCGAGCGGAACAAGAAACTGTTCTTCGAATACGACCCCGGTGCATCATGGTGTTTCGAAATCGTCAGGAAGGGTCGGGAAACGAGCGCGGTAGCGGGGCAAACCTATCCCATCCTCGTCATGGAGGAAGGTGTAAAGCCCTTGGAATATGGCGATGACGGCGATGACGGAGTCGAGTAGGCGCCAGGCGCCGCCGTTCAATCTTTCCTTTCCCTGAATTCACCCTCGATCACCATGTCGTCGGTTCGTCCCCGCTTGAACGGGTTGCGTCCCGCGAATGCGGAAACCGACGACATCGCCCGATCGACCACGGCGCGCCGCAACCAGGGCATGCCCAGGATGAACACTGTCGTGAACCCGGTGAACAGCGCGGGCGCAATGTCTCCTACCATCAGGAAATGCACCGTACACAGCGCGAACATGCCCACGATCAGCGGTCGACGGACAGGCTTGGGCAGCAGGCCGACGATACGCAGCTTGCGATTGCTGATCCACGGGAACCTGGCGAGCACGGCGCCGAGCAGCAGGCCTGCCACTACCCGGCCGGTGCCGAGGTATTCGGCCAGCACCCCGACCAGGAGATAGGCGGAATAGGTCATCGTGCCGGCCAATACAGCCAGCAGGACGAGTGCGACGACGGCGGCCAGCTTCGGCTTGCGCATCACTGCGGTGAGAAGAAGACGTAGGATTTGTGTACTCCGGTGAATAAGCGGCGAATGATCGTCACCAATTCTATCAGCCCTCGCCTGTGTAACAGCTTGTCACCCGGTTTCCCGCGTCGGGCTGCCGTTTGCTGCACAGGACTGTCAGGTTTTCCGACGCTTGCCGCAGCGGCGATGTGCACCGTCATGATGCATTGCGGTATGCACGCAGAATACCCATGCATACCCGTGTTTTTTCACTATGGTGATCGCACTGCAGCAATCAAGAACGAGTCCGATATTGCATTAAAAACAGCATGATTTCCGCCCAGATGTGGTGCAAAATGTAATGGATTGTCTGTTTCTGTCGGATATTTTTACATTTGTCGTAGCTTTTTTTGAATGCAATCAACATTTCTTCATGAAATCAATGACCTGAGTCGCTGGCACGTTAAATGCCTAACAGACGTATCGGCACCAAATATGTACGCCGTTACTCCGGACTGGCAGCCGCCACAAGCGCGCCAGCTCCGCTACCCACTCTTGGAGCGCACTCGATGATCAAGAAAGCACTTGTTGCACTGGCAATTACGGGAACGATGGCGTCGGCTCAGGCTGGCTACCTCGTCAAGGAACACTTCAACAATGTCGACACCCTCACCGGCAAAGGCTGGGTGCTGAACAATGCCAGCACGCCAGGTGGATCGACCGGCTGGTTCCAGGGCGACCAACAGCAATTCTCCTCGTTCGACGGTGCTCCCAACAGCTATGTCGCCGCGAACTACGGTAGCGCCCCGGCGGGCGGAATCATCAACAACTGGCTGATCACTCCCGAGTTCTCCCTCTCGGAAGGCGTGGTCGTCTCGTTCTGGATGCGCGCATTAGAGGCCGCTGGTTTCAGCGACCAGGTGTCGTTCGGCTTCAGCGATGGCAGCAGCGCCCTGTCCTCCTTCGAAATGCTGGCCCCGGTCACCGTCTCGACCGACGGCTGGACGCTCTACAAGGCGCGCATCGAAAAAGGTGCGGTCACCGGCAATGCGCGCTTCGCCGTGCAGTACACGGGTGAGGCCGACCTGTCCAATTACATCGGCCTGGACCGCTTCGCAGTGGCCCAGATTCCGGAGCCATCGAGCATTCTGATGCTGGGCGCCGGCGTCATGGGCCTGGTCGCAGCCCGTCGCCGCAAGCGCGGCTGATCGACGCATTCGCCAGCAGAAGCGTCGCGCTTTACCTTCCCAAATTCAGGAGAATCACATGTCCCAGAAACACGCATCCGGCCAGCGCCTGCTGTGCGCCGCCGGCATCACCCTGGCCCTGCTGGGCCTGAGCATCCAGGGCGCCGTCGCTCAGGAAGTCGCCCAGCAACCGCAAGCCGTCGAGTCGCTGACCGTCGTCAAGGATGCCGAGACCGGCCAGCTGCGCGCCCCGACCGCCGCCGAAGCAGCGGCGCTGAAATCACAGGTTGACGCCGCCAAGGCGCGCCAGCGCTCCGTCCCGCAGACCGTCACGAAGGTCGTCCATCCCAAGGGTTACGTCGGCTGGCAGATGACCGATGAGTCGATGAGCATGTCCGTCGCGGTGCGCAAGGCGGATGGCAGCATCGAACGCCAGTGCTTTGACTCGCACGGCGCCGGCACCGAAGCCGTCACCAAGGGTCACGTCCATACCAACCAGGCTGTCACGGAGTAAACATGCATACCAAACCATCCTTGCGTACCGTTCGCTCCCTGATCGCCGTCGCCTGCACCCTCGCCTGCCTGTCCGCTGAAGCAGCCACCATCAAGGTCACCAGCCGCGACCCGGCCGGCGTCGGCTTCAACGACCCGACCCCGGTCAAGCCGGTCGGCGGCAACATGGGCACCACGCTCGGCGAACAGCGCATGAACGTGTACAAGCACGTCGCTGCGATCTGGGGCAGCTACCTGGAAAGCGACGTCGAGATCACGGTCTCGGCCGGCTGGGAAAACCTGGCGTGCACCTCGACCGGCGCCACGCTCGGCAGCGCAGGCGCGTGGAACATCTGGCTCCTGACCGAGGAAGGCCAGGCAGACACCATCTATCCGCAGGCACTGGCCAACAAGCTGCTCGGCTTCAACCTGACCGACGGCCGGCCAGAGAACGCCACAGGCTATCGCAACGTCGATATCAAGACCCAGTTCAACATCCGCCTCGGCCAGCCAGGCTGTCTCGACGGCAGCCCCTTCTACCTCGGCCTGGACGGCAACGAAGGGGGCGGGGTCGACTTCGCCGCAACCCTGCTGCACGAGCTGGGCCACGGCCTGGGCTTCTCGGTGCTGGGCGTCGATAACACGACCGGCACCCGCGTCTACGGCTACCCGAGCATCTGGGAACGCTTCATGTACGACAATACCGCCAAGAAGACCTGGCTGAACATGAGCAATGCCGAGCGCAAGGCGTCGGCGATCAATCCTGAACAACTGGCGTGGCTCGGCCAGAACGCAGTCAACGGCGCCGCCATTACGCTGTCGCCCCAGCCGGTGGTGCAGTCGGCCAGCCCTGCGGGCCCGGTTCCGACCGCGCCTTACAGCGCATCGGCCTTCGGCCCGGCTGTGCCGAGCAACGGCAAGCTCGGCGCCCTGGCGGTGATCACTACCCAGGCCGGCGAACTCGGCCCGGGCTGCTCGCCGTTCAACGCGGCCAACGCCGCCGCTACCAAAGGCAAAGTGCCGATCATCGAACGCGGCGGCTGCAACTTCGCTTTGAAAGTGAAGAACGCGCAGGACGTTGGCGCAGTGGGAGCGATCCTGGTGAATAACGTGGGCGGCTCCTTCACCCCGGGCGGCGCCGATTCGTCGATCCGCATCCCGTCGGTCGGCGTCACCAGGGAAGATGGCGCCATCCTGAAAGCTGCCGTGGCAGCGGCCAAGCCTTACGGCTCGCGCGCCCTGGCCGGCCAGGTCACTGCGACGCTGGCAATCGACCCGAGCCGCAAGGCCGGTGCCGACCGGGCCGGTCGTCCGCTGCTGTACACGCCGAATCCGCTGGTCAGTGGTTCGTCGGTATCGCACTTCGACGTGTCGGCGGTTCCGAACCTGCTGATGGAACCGAGCATCAACAACGACCTGACCCTCAAGGTGAATCCACCGAAGGACCTGACGCTGCCACTGCTGAAAGACCTGGGCTGGTAATCCTGGCGAGATCCACGGCGCGCAAGCGCCGTGTTTTCCGCGAACGGGCGGGCAGCGCAAGCTGCCCGCCCTTTTACTTTATTTGCGCAGTGAAGCCGAGCCGTCGCGCGCCGCGCGGAACTCCGATTCGGCGGCCCAATTCGGCCACTTGCTGGAGTTTGCCAGGTCGCTGCCCAATCCATACAGCAGCTCCAGGTCGCGCGCCATGCCCGTGAAAGTCCAGCTCGGATCGAAGTTATCCGACGGCTGGTGGTAGTTCTTCTCGGTGTACGCCTCTTCCGATGCCTTGCCCGCCTTGACGCCGCCCTGGGCCCAGTCGTTGCCCGAACCGAAGGAAATCGCCGGCACGCCGCGCTTGGCGAACGGGAAATGGTCGGAGCGGAAGAAGTAGCCCGCTTCCGGCTTCGGATCCGGCGAATACACCATCTTCCAGCCCTTGGCCTTGTCGACCAGCTGGTCCAGCAATTCCAGCCTGGCGCTACCCGAGATGGTGAAGTTGCGCGCCGGGCCGTAGGGGCTGAGCGCGTCCATATTGATGACGGCCACGGTCGAACCCAGCGGATACAGCGGGTTCGACGCGTAGTACTCCGATCCCAGCAGGCCCTTCTCCTCGGCCGTCACCGCCAGGAACACGACGCTGCGCGCCGGCGCCGGGGCCTTGCCGTAGGCGCGCGCCAGTTCCAGCATGGCGGCGATGCCGGTAGCGTTGTCGACCGCGCCGTTGTAGATCTTGTCGCCCTTGGCATCCGGCTGGCCCACGCCGAGGTGGTCCCAGTGGCCGCTGTAGACCACGACCTGGTCCGGCTGCTTGGCTCCTTGGCGGATGGCGACCACGTTCTTCGACTTGATCACCTGGGCGTCGACCGCGTAGTCGGCCGACAGGCTCACGCCCTTGAGCTCGACCGGTTTGAAATCG
>Ga0265780_10010603_pt1 | contig 10968 bp, 14 predicted proteins | sample P1T30metagenome_FD_192432 | JGI IMG/M metagenome (GOLD analysis project Ga0265780, IMG submission 192432) | Plant litter microbial communities from East Loma Ridge, Irvine, California - P1 T30 | ecosystem: Environmental > Terrestrial > Plant litter > Unclassified | place: USA: California... | reverse complement strand
GAGGGCGGAGCTCGTCGTTGAGGCGGGGGAGGAGCTTGTCGACCGAGGGGTCCGCGACGTCGAGCCACTGTCGGAGCACAGCGAGGAACGCGGCCTGAACCGCGCCTCCGATGCTCTGCGCTGCGACGCCGCCGGGCGGGAGGCCCGCGCGGCCGGAGATGTAGGTGGCGACGGTGCCGGCCCAGGTGATCCAGTGCGCAGACTCCTCGGAGAGCAGCTCGGGGGCGGTGTCGAGCACGGCGAACCGCTCGATCCACAGCGCCGAGTCCTCGGCCGACCGACGCATGTTCTCGACGACTGCTCGGCGCACGACGACGAGGGGCGGCTCACGAGTGTCTGCGGCCTCGAGCAGCTGGCCGAGTCGCTGCGTGTGGAGGTCGAACACGCCCCAGACGATCTCGGCCTTGGAGCCCCAGTACCGAAAGACAGTGGTGCGGCTGACGCCGCTGGCGTCGGCGATCATCTGGATGGTCGTTGCGGCGTAGCCGTCGACGAGGAACATGCCCATTGCGACGCGCTCGATGTGCTCCCGGCTCGACGCGGCGGGGCGGCCACGGGCGCGTCGCGGCGTGTTCTCGGTGCGGTGCATGTGCTGATCGTAGTCAGTGACGGCTCTTTGTGGTACTTGGTGCCACAATGGGGGAGGCGCCGATCGAGGCGTCCGGACCGCGTCAGGTCGGCGTGGTCGACAGGTTCACATCAACGTAGAACAGAGCCATGCAACTCGAGAACAAGCGCATCATCATCACCGGCGGAGCACAGGGCATCGGAGCCGCCACGGTTCGCGCCTACGCGAAGGCTGGCGCCACCGTCACCGCGATGGACCTCAACGCTGAGAAGGGCGAGGAAGTCGCCGCCGCCGCGACCGCCGCAGGCCCCGGCGTCGTCACCTTCGTCAAGCTCGACGTCAGCGATCGTGCCGCCGTCGACGAGGCGTTCGGCGCCGCGGCCGAGGTGATGGGCGGTCTGGACGTCATGGTCAACGTCGCCGGCATCCAGCGTTTCGCCGACGCGGACGCGCCCGACATGAGCTTCGTCGAGCTCATCTACCGCATCAACGTCTTCGGCACGATGAACACCGACGGCGCCGCGTACCGCCTCATGAAGGGCGACGGCGGCGGCTCGATCATCAACTTCGGCTCCGAGGCAGGGTTCACCGCCGAGCCCGACAACGCCGTCTACGGCTCGACCAAGGGCGCCGTGCACACCTGGACCAGGAGCGTCGCCCGTGAGTGGGGGCCTGACGGCGTCCGCGTGAACGCCGTCCTGCCGTACATGACGACGCCGATGTATCAGGCGTTCCGTGACGCGATGACCCCGGAGGACCTCGCCGCGCACGACACCCAGACCGCGCAGGACATCCCCCTGGGCGGCAAGTTCGGAGACCCCGACGAGGACCTCGCACCCGTCATGGTGTTCCTCGCCAGCGACGCCTCGCACTTCATCACCGGCCAGCTGCTCCCCGTCGACGGCGGCCTCGTCAGCGTCCGCTGAGACACGACGCGAAGAAGAGAAGGAGAGAAGCACATGAAGGCATGGCAGTTCACCGGCGTCGACCAGCCGCTCCAGCTCGTCGAGCTGGACGACCCGACCCCCGAGGCGCACGAAGTCGTGATCGACGTGAAGGCAGCAGGTCTTTGCCACAGCGACGTCAGCTTCGTCGACGGCACGTTGACTCCGCTGCTGGGGTCGATCCCGATCGTCCTCGGGCACGAGATCGCCGGCGTCGTGTCGGCGGTCGGCTCCTCGGTCACCGAGTTCGAGGTCGGGCAGCGGGTGGGCGTCCCGGCCACGACCGAGGGCCCGGGCACGGCGACGAACGGCGGATTCGCAGAGAAGGTCCTCGTTGCCGAGCGGCTCGTCGTGGCCGTGCCCGACGGCGCCAGCTTCGAGCAGGCAGCCCCCGCGACGGACGCGGCGCGCACCGCTTACCGGGCAGTTGAGACGATCGGCCAGGTGGACGCCGGCACCAAGGTCGGCATCATCGGCTTCGGCGGTCTGGGCTCGCTCGGGGCGCAGATCGCTCTGGCCGTGGGCGCGAAGGTCTGGGTCGCCGAGGTGAACGAGGAGGCGTGGGGCGACATCCGCGCACTGGGCGCCGAGGGCGTGTCCGCCGATATCCGCGACTTCGCCGACGCGCAGCTCGACGTGATCATCGACTTCGCCGGCTTCGGCACAACCACGGCCTCAGCCATCGAGGCGATTCGTCACGGCGGACGCATCGTCCAGATCGGCCTCGCCCGCGCGAGCGCGGAGATCTCGCTGCAGTCGATCACGATGAAGGAGATCACCCTAGTCGGTGCCTCCAATGGAGAGAAGTCGGAGGCCGTGGCCGTGCTCGACCTCATCGCCCAGGGCAAGATCAGCTCCCGGACGGTGCCGATCACCTTCGACGAGATCCCCGACTATGTCGGCAAGCTCAGCCGCGGAGAAGTGACCGGCCGCGCCGTCGCGTTGTACTGATCCGAGTGGATCGACAGCAGGCTCTGCGCACGCGAGCGGAGCCTGCTGTCGATTCGCTTCACGACCCGCATGTCGTTCCCGTGGGCAGAGAGTTGATGGATGAGCGATTCCCGGGCTGATATCAGACGCCGGTGGCGCGCACGATCGGAGCGAGGGTCGAACTGACGGTCAAGCTCAGGAACACAGCGAAGGCTGAGGCGCCGACGAGCACCACGGCGGGGAACAAGACCGCTCCCGGGATGTGGGAGCGCGTGAACCGCAGCAGAGCGTAGCCGCCGATGAAGTTCGCCAGCCCCCAGAGGACGTTGACCACGGCGGGCGACAGGCCCACGGTAGGCGGGTCGGCGAAAGGCGTTGGGAACTCGTTGCCCGAGATGCCGTTGACGAAGTGCGGGACGGAGTTGACCAGGAGCGCGCCTGCGAGCAGGGCAAGGACGAAGTGGAACCACTTCGTTTGAAGTGCAGCATCAGGGGTGGGGCGCGAGGTGAACATGGTCCTCTGGTCGGGGTCGGGGTCGGGTGGCGCTGAGGTGGTCAGGACGTCCGGCTGCCGGAGCGTGCGCCCGCGCGGAGCCATGTCTCGGAGGGCGCCTCGAGAGGCCCTGTGGCTGTGCGGAAGGTCTGCAGCATGTAGTCGCCGAACCGCTTCCACGCCATCGGTGCCGAGCGTTGCGTCCCGCGGATGAGGCCCGCATTGGCGTGCTGAAGCATGAAGAGATCCGATTCGTCGAAGTCGGCGCGCACAGCACCTGCCTCCTGGGCCCTGGCGACCAGGAGCTGCGTCGCGGTCAGTGCTCGCCGGGTCTCGGAGCGGAACAGCTCCGAGCCGAGGCCGGGGGAGAGGATGACGTCGCTGAACGCGATGTCGGCCGCTTGCTGCTCCATGACGAACAGCACGTACTCCGCGAAGGCCTCCCACGGCTCCGTCATCGCACGCGCAGCTGCGGCCTCGGCCGTGTCGGCGAACCGGCGCATCTTCTCCTCGAAAACCACGCCCACGAGTGCCTCGATGGTCGGGAACCGACGGTAGATGGTCCCAACGCCGACGCCCGCCTTCTCGGCGATGTGCTCGAGCGTGACGGCTGTTCCCTCCAGGGCGAAGACCTCGCCGGCGGCACAGATGATCGCCTGCCGGTTGCGCTCGGCGTCAGCGCGAAGGGGTCGGGTCGGGGTGTCCATGCACTCAGCCTAACGTGACTGGAATAACTTCTCCACTTGTGGCATTCTTCTTCTCAACGGAGCAAGCGCTCCACTTACAACGAGAGAGAAGAAGCCATGAAGGTCGTCGCATTCAGCGAGTTCGGTGCCGCCCCCGAGGTCACCGACATCGAGGTCCCGCAGCCCGCCGCGGGCGAGGTCCGAGTGAAGGTCCACGCAGCTTCGGTCAACGGGTTCGACCTCTCGGTGGCCAGCGGCCGTCTCGAGGGCATGATGGAGCACCGCTTCCCCGTGGTCCTCGGCAAGGACTTCGCCGGCACCGTCAACGCCATCGGTGACGGCGTCACCGGCTTCGCCGAGGGTGACCGCGTCTTCGGTGTCGTCACCAAGGACTTCCTCGGCGACGGCTCGTTCGCCGAGTACGTCACCGTCCCGGTCGCCGTCGGCATCGCCAAGCTCCCCGACACCGTCGAGTTCACCGAGGCGGCGGGCCTCGGCCTTGCCGGCACCGCTGCCGTCGACGCGTTCGACGCCGCGGGCATCCAGCAGGGCGAGAGCGTCCTCATCGCCGGCGCCACCGGTGGTGTCGGCCAGCAGGCCGTGCAGCTCGCCGTTAAGGCAGGCGCCGTCGTCATCGCCACCGCCTCCTCTGACGAGGAGAAGGCCCTCGTCACCGCTCTTGGAGCTGCCCACACCGTCGACTACAAGGGCGACGTCACCGAGCAGGTCGAGGCCATCACCGAAGGCGGTGTCGACGTGGTCCTGAACTTCGCCGGCGACCCCGCCACGGCCGTGACTGCCGCCAAGACCGGCGGCCGGTTCGTGTCGACCCTCATCATGTCGGCCGACCAGGTCACCGCCGAGGGCGTCCAGATCTTCCCGATCTACGCGACCCCGTCCGAGGCGACCCTCGAGCGCCTGGCGAAGAACCAGGCCGAGAAGCACACCACCGTCACCGTCCAGCAGGTCTTCGACCTCGACCAGACCAGCGACGCCTTCGCTGCCTTCGGCGCCGGCACCCTCGGCAAGCTCGTCGTCACCATCAACTAGCGCCACCACCCGCTGCGGGGGCCGGGCACCGGCCCCCGCGCACCAACCAAGGAACGGCACCATGGAACTCGGAGTGTTCTCACTCACCGACATCAGCCCCGACAGCGACGACACCGCCGCCAGCCGGACCGATGACATCATCAGCTACGGCGTCCTGGCCGAACAGCGAGGCCTTGACGTCTACGGCATCGGCGAGCACCACACCCGCGCGTTCGCGGTGTCTTCCCCCGCCGTCATGCACGCTGCGATCGCTCGCGCCACTAGCAAGATCACGCTGACCACGACCTCGACGATCCTCACGGTGCTTGACCCGGTGCGGCTCTACCAGGACTTCGCCACCCTGGACCTGATCAGCCATGGGCGCGCGGAGATTGGCGCGGGCCGGAGCGCTTTTGCGGAACCGTTCGCGCTGTTCGGGGAGAACATGGCCGAGTACGACGAGCTGTTCGCTGAGAAGCTCGACCTGCTGCTGCGTCTGCGTGACGAGGAGCAGGTCACCTGGAGCGGCCGGTACCGGCCTGCGCTGGATGCTGCCGAGGCCAACCCACGGCACGAGGGCGATCTTTCGATCTGGGTCGCTGTCGGCGGCACACCCTCGTCGGCCGTGCGCGCGGGGCGTCTGGGGTTGCCGATGGTGCTCGGGCTCATCGGCGGCACCATCGATCACGCCAAGCGACTCATCGACCTTTACCGTGCTGCGGGCCGCGATGCCGGCCACTCTGACGAGAAGTTGAAGGTGGGTATCACCAGTCACTTCTACGTCGGCGAGACGCATGAGAAGGCCCTCGAGGACTTCTACCCGTACTACCACCGCTACCTCTCCCCGGAGACGAACGGCGGCCGCGGGTTCTATGTTGACCGGCCGCAGATGATGCAGCTGGCCGCGCGCCGAGGTGCGCTCATGGTCGGCGGCCCCGCCCAGGTCGCGGAGAAGATCCTCGATCTGAAGAGCGAACTCGGCGTCGACCGCTTTCTCGGGCAGGTGGACCTCGGTGGGATGCCGTCGCAGATGGTCCGCGATTCCATGCAGCTCTTCGGCGACACTGTCGCACCCGCCGTCCGCCACGTCCTAGCACGATAACGAAAGCCACCCCGCACATGAACGTCACCGTCTTCGGCGCCACCGGCGCTATCGGCTCTCTCACCGTCACCGAACTCCTCGCCGCCGGACACACGGTCACCGCCTACGCCCGCAACCCGAAGAAGATCCCCGCCTCCTGGGGCGACCGCATCCGCCTCGTCGTCGGCGACATCTCCGACGCCGCCGCCATCAACGACGCCGTCGCCGGAGCCGACGCCGTGGTCAGTGCACTGGGCCCCAGCTTGGATCCCAAGGCGGTCGGCACTCCGCTGATTGCAGGCACTCGCCTCGTCCTCGCCGCCATCCAGAAGCACGGCGTCCGCCGATACATCGGCCACGCCACTCCCGCGGTCTGGGACCTTCAGGAACGGGCAACGTGGCAGACCCGCCTCATCCGGTTCCTGCCGAAGACGTTCGGCCGCCGCGCCTATGACGAAATCCGCGGCATGACGGACCCGGTCCTCGCCTCCGATCTCGATTGGACGATCATCCGATTCATCCGGCCAACGAACGACCCGAAGAACGGGACCGTGCGCTCCGGGTTCTTCGACACCGACAAGCTCGGCTTCTCCGTTCCCCGCGCCGATATTGCCGCGTTCACCGCGGCGCAGGTCGACGACACCACTTACGTCCGCCGCGCCCCCGTCATCAGCAGCTGACACGCCCCTACTCACCACCCCAGGAAGCACATGTACATCGCACTCGTCATCGTCACCGTCCTGCTCGCCCTCCTGACCGCCAACTCGGCCGTCGGCAAGTTGCGCAAGAACGAGCAGGTCCTCAGCTCCATCGTCGGCACCGTCGGCTTTCCCGAGCGACGCGTACCTGTTCTCGCTGCCCTCGAGATCGCTGGCGCGTTGGGCATCATCGCCGGCCTCTGGTTTGCACCGCTCGGCATCGCCGCTGCCATCGGCCTCATCCTCTACTTCGTTGGCGCGGCCATCGGCCACCTCCGTGTCCGTGACACGAAGGGCGCCATGATGCCGCTGATCCCGCTGATCCTGTCCATCGCAGTCCTCGTGCTGCGCATCCTCACCGCCTGACCCCCAAGAGAAGAGAACCATCATGACCATCGCCATCATCGGCGCCACCGGAAACTTCGGCGGCGACATCATCGACGCACTACTGGCCCGCGGCACCAACGCACCCGACATCCTCGCGCTCGGCCGCGACACCGCCAAGCTCGACGCTCTTGCCAGCCGCGGGCTTCGCACCACCACCGTGGACATCACCGACGAAGCCGCGACCGCAACCGCACTCGCGGGCATCGAAACCCTGCTGTTGATCTCGGTCGGAGCGCCCGGGCAGGGGCTCGCCCCGCGCAGTGCTGCTGTCAGCGCCGCCAAGGCGGCCGGCGTGCCACACATCGTCTACACCTCCGCGCTTCAGGCGCCGGCGACGTCGTTCGTCCTCGCCGCCGAGCACAAGGCGACCGAGGAGGTCGTCACCGCCTCCGACATCGCGGCGACTTTCCTCCGCAACGGCTGGTACACAGACAACCTGCAGCAGGATTTCGAATCCGCCCGCGCCCGCGGCGTCGTCGCCAACAGTGTTGGCGACGGACGCCTCGCCACCGCACCCCGCGCCGACTTCGCCGAAGCCACCGCGGTCGTCCTCACTACTCCCGGTCACGAGGGCAAGGCCTACGAACTCTCCGGCGACACCGCCTGGGATTATGTCGAGTTCGCCGAAGCCGCCCAGCAGGTGCTCGGCACTCCCGTGACTTACCAGGCCCTCACCCCGGAGCAGGAGCGAGAGATGCTCGTCGGCGCCGGCCTCGACGAAGCAACGGTGGGGTTCATCGGTGCGATGAACGCCGGAATGCGTGACAACACCCAGGCCGCCACCACGGGCGACCTCGCCCGCCTCATCGGCCGCCCCACCACCCCGCTGATCGACACGCTTAGCACCTGGAAGTAGCGACAGCGTTCCGTGCAGGATGCGGCCGGTCATCGCGTCGCATCCTGCACGGCTCTCATCACAGCGCAAGGAGCACTCTCGTGAGCACGCCAACTGACCGCGGCACAATCGGCATTATCGGCGCCGGGAAGTCCGGAGTCGCGATCGCCCGCCTCGCCCTCGACGCCCGCTACTCGGTGAACATCGCCTCCTCCGGCCCGGCAACTCAGACCAAGCTGATGGTCGACATCGTCGCACCAGGCGCCAACGCCGTCGATATCGCGAACGTTGCCAACGGTGCAGAGTTCGTCGTCATCGCCGTGCCCTTGCGCCGGTACCGCGAGCTTCCCCTGGATCGTCTCGCCGGACACGCAGTGATCGACGTTATGAACTACTGGCCGCCCATCGACGGCATCCTGCCCGAATTCGAGGACACCGACCGACCATCGAGCGCGGTCGTCCAAGACGCCCTCCCGAGCACCGCGCATCTGGTCAAGACCTTCAACCACCTCGGCTATCACCAGATGGAAGACCTCGCTCGTCCCGCTGGTGCTTCCGAACGGGTCGCGCTGGGAATCGCCAGCGATCACAGGACTACCGCGGAAAAAGTAGCGGCGTTCGTGGATGCCGTGGGCTTCGACCCCGTCTATATCGGCGGGCTGGACCACAGCGGTGCCCTCCAACCGGAGACAGCACTCTTCGGTGCGGCCATGCCCGCACACGAGATCGAGAAGCAGCTCACGGTCTCGGCTGCTCGATAGAGGGCCGCACCCATATCGCGAAACCGACCCGGCCCTCGGAGTTATGGCCGGCCATCAACGATCGTTTCTGACTGCCCGATAGGGGATCGGTTAGGGGGCGCGTGCCTGCGGTCCCATAGATGAGGTCGCGGTCTCGAGGAGTCGTCAAGGTCCGAGCCACGGCGGGGGTCCGTTGACGGTCCAGTCGACGGCTTCGATCAGGGTGGCGATGATGAGGAGCGCCACGACGCCGAGAAAACCGCTCAAAGCCGACCACGTCGCCCACGTTCGCCTGTTCCTGCTCTCGAGCCGCCGATCGAGTAGAGCCGCGATGCAGCCCAGGAGTCCTAGTGCTGGCGGGCCCCAGATGAGAGCACCGTTGGGGTTGGAGGAAGGGACAAAAGCGATGAGAAGCAAGAGGCACAAAGCAGTCGCGAGGCACATGGCCGTGATGATCGGGATGCGGCGATGACGTCTCGGGTCGCTCTGCGCGTTCAAGTCGGACATGCGCCCATGATGCTCGAATGCCCCTGCGCAGGCTGCCCCTTTGGATTTTTCGAGTCCACGTGCCCGATAGGCCACCGGTCACCGGTCACCGGTCGGCGTCGAGAGACCGTAGGTTGTGGCTGTGACCGACGATGAGCGTATGAAGCTGGCGCGGCGTGCCGCCGTGGCCCCGATGTGCTTCTACGCGGGGGCTGGCGTGTTCTACGGACTGGGTCTATTGCGCGTGGATCTTGCCGATTGGTGGGTCTGGTTCTCGGTCGGGACACTGCTTGCAGTCGCTGGTGTCTACACCTTTGTCCGAGCTCGCCGGGCGTTGCGCCGGCCGTAGAGCGTTTATCTGCTGCGTTTCAGGCAGCAGACATCGCGGCTATTGGCTTCGGCATCTTGTCCGCCCGCTAGGGGATGCCTTGCCGGGCGCCTCGCGCTGGGTCTAGGGCTGGAGGTTCTCCAGGTCGGCGAGGAGGCTGGGGTGTGCCGGCTTCCAGCCGAGCGCCTGTCGTGTGTACGCGCTCGACGACGGCTGGTCGGCTGCGAAGATCGGACCGAACGGTCCGAACGTCTCGTCCGGGACCTGCTCCACCGGCAGGCGGAGGCGACGCCCGACGACCGTCGCGATGTCGATCACGGCGTCGCCTTCGTCGGCCACGGCGTGCCAGGCGGTCCCGGCCGGAGCCTTCTCGAGCGCGAGCCTGAACAGCACCGCGGCATCACGGGCGTGCACGGCTGGCCAGCGCTGGGTACCGGTGCCGGGATAGCCGGCGACTCCGGCGGCACGGGCCGCCTGTGCGAGCAGGCCGGCGAACCCGCCTTCGCCGTTCTCGAGGACGGTGCGCGGCATCCGCACGGCGGACGAGCGGACGCCGCGTGACGACAGGGCCAGGGCAGCCTCGACCGACAGCGCCCGGCCAGCCACCGGCCCCTCGTGGGGCAGCGGGTCGGACTCGATGGCCGGCCGACCGGCAGCCGACGGCGTGCCCGAGACGACGACGTACGGCTTGTCGGTGCCGACGAGGGCCTCGCCGAGGGTGCTCATGGCGGTCGCCTCTTCGGCGATGCTCAGCGCCAAGGCATCGGCGGTGCTGTAGTCGCTGCCGAAGGCCAGGCTGATGACGCCGTCCGCCTGCGCAGCGCCTTCGCGGAGCGCGTCGAGGTCAGCGAGGCCGCCCCGGATGGTCGTCGCGCCAGCCTTCTCCAGTGCTGCCGCGGAAGCCTCCGAGCGAGCCAGTCCGACGACGGTGTGGCCGTTGGCCAGCAGCTCGGCGACGACGGGCGCGCCGATGGTGCCCGTTCCTCCGGTGACGAAACCGTGCATGGGGTGCTCCTCTTGGGTCGACCGGCCCCTGATGGGACTCATGTCCCGTCACCGTAGCACTTCTGACGGGACAACTGTCGCATCACATAGGATGGCCGCATGTCCAGATGGGAACCGGGAGCGCGTGAGCGGCTCGTCGTCGCGGCCGTCGACCTCTTCGTCGAGCGCGGCTACGACGACACCACGGTGGCCCAGATCAGCGAGCGGGCCGGGGTCACCAAGAGCACGTTCTTCCGTCACTTCCCTGACAAGCGCGAGCTGCTCGTCGCCGGACAGGAGAGCCTCAGCAAGCTCTTGGCGGACGGCATCATCGAGGCACCCGCCGATGCGACGCCCCTCGAGGCTGTCGCTGTCGGCCTCGAGCGCGCCTCCGCCGAGATGGGGCCGCGCAACCGCGCGCTCGGCCCGCGCTTGAAGGCAGCCGTCGCGGCAAGCAGTGAGCTGCAGGAGCGGGACGCGCTCAAGAGCGTCGGCATGGCAGCGGCGATGACCGCGGCCCTCGAGGCTCGCGGAATTCCCGAGGCGACGGCGCACCTGGCGAGCGAGATGGGCGTGCTGGCGTTCAAGCAGGGTTACGCCCGGTGGTCGGACGGCGACGGGTCCGAGGACGCAGGGCTCGCACCTCACGCGTTGACGGCACTCGAGGGCCTCCGCGTCGCGGCGGCCTCGCTCACCTGAACCGCCGCAGGAATCCGTTCCCATGGTGTCCGATCGTCGGTGGTGTTCTCCGAATTCCTCGACTTCGAGTGCGAGGTCTG
>Ga0265780_10010602_pt1 | contig 10969 bp, 2 predicted proteins | sample P1T30metagenome_FD_192432 | JGI IMG/M metagenome (GOLD analysis project Ga0265780, IMG submission 192432) | Plant litter microbial communities from East Loma Ridge, Irvine, California - P1 T30 | ecosystem: Environmental > Terrestrial > Plant litter > Unclassified | place: USA: California... | reverse complement strand
GCTCTTTTTTAGGTTATTATCATTTTGTAAGGTGTTTGGTTTGTTATTACTTTCAATTATTTCTTCTTCCAGTTCCGGGTTAGGGTTATTATCTACGTGTACTATGTATACCCCTTTTTCTTTACCCGATGCCCTTTTTTTCTCAGATGCGTTTGCCGCCTCAGTAAACGTTCTGTGTTTTTCTATAGCAACAGTTTTATCATTCTCTTTTGCTTTAGCATCTTTAGACACTACATAATAGCCGTCTTCGGCATGTTTAAGATCTTCCAGCGTTACTGGTTTTGCTATCCTTTTACCCTGTTTAATATTTTTAAGCTCTAAAGGTTTGTTTTCGCCTTCCTGCTCTTTAGCCGCCTTTTCCCTTTCTACATATTGTTTAAGGTTTTTTACCTTTTGCTCAAATTCAGATTTTTTTATCTGCGCAATAGAATCTTCTTTCAGCAAAGCGTCTACCAGGTGCTGGCTATCACTATCCAGATCCATCTTTAATTTTTCCAGCTCACCTTTCCTGTCAAACTCAGCTTCTGCTTTTTGTGCAGCAGCAACAGAGTCTTTGGGTTTTATTAAATCTTCTTTCAGCTTTTCTTCTAAAGCAGCCAGTGTATCTTTTTGTTTCTTTTGTTCTTCAAGCAGTTCTTTTTTTGCAACAGACCTGTCTTTAAAAGAAAACACCATTGTAATTTCGTGCGTTGGCCCCAGGTTTACCAGCCCTTCTTTAGTTGTCCTTTCAAATGTGTAGCCAAGCGAAAGTCTTTTTGTTAAGTGAAAACCCGCACCTATTGCAACACCATAATAATCGTCTATACCGGTTTGAAGCCACCCGAAACTTGGAAAATCGGCTAAGAACGATCCGCTTAGCCCAAAGCCAAACTCCTCACTTGTCCTTCCGCGAAGCATAACCCTAAGCATGCTGTCTTTAAAAAGGTCTTTGCCGTTTGCCACATTGTACGTGTACATAGCATGACCTGAATATGTTTTGTTAGTAAACAGCTTTGCCATACCTGCCGATTTAAAATCATAATCCACAAAATTCTCGGCATATAAACCAAAATCAAACCCTTTGTAGCCCACGTTAATACCCGGCTTAATACTAACCAGCGAGTTATTTCGCATAGCCATAAGCACAGGGTCCGGCTCTTCAGTAATAGTCCTGTTCTTATCTATACCACTGTTGTAATAGGCTACGTTAAAGCCCAGGGTAACATCAAACTTATCTTTAACTTTTACGTTATAAGCATAGTTGGCAATACCTCCAAAACTGCTTATAACCCCAAGGCGTTGTTGGTAAATACCAAAACCAAAACCTGCCTTGTCGGTAAACTTTCCGTTGTACGAAAGCATATATACCTTTGGTGCATCGTCATACTGTACCCATTGGTTGCGGTGATACATGCTTATGTATGTATTGTCTTCTCTCACAAAAGAGAAAGCAGGATTTATTAAGAACCTGTTGTATTTTACATTATTCTGGTACGGCACACTAAACGTTAATACAGGAGCATCCTGTGCAGTTACAACAGTAAAGGCAGTTACAAAAAGCATGAGAAGCAATGTGTAGTACTTTCTTACCATAGCTTACTGCACAATAGTTATAGACCCCCTGCGGGTAATCTTGTTGTTCTCCATTATGGTGTAATAGTATACCGGATTTTTTTGCGACCAGGTAAAATCACTATCGGGCCAATTGTTATTGTAATGCGTTGCCCTAAGCACGATAGAACCATCCGGGGCATATACAATTACTTCTGTATCGTCATTTAAATATTGCAGTGGCAGCGACCATTTATCGTTCTTGCCATCGTTGTTTGGTGTAATAAGGTTAGGTATTGCAATAAGGTTATTCTCTTTAATACTTACCGTAAATTCTTTGGTAATTTCGCATCCTCCAACTTTTGCAATAACAGAATATACTCCAGGCTCACTAACTTCTATGCTTGTACCGGTAGCTATCTGTAACCCGTTAAGAAACCATGTGTAGCTTTCGGCACCGCTTACAGTTACTGTAATACTTGTGTTCTCAGGCACTTCAATATTACCTTCTACACTTAGCACAATAAGGCTCATGTCATAAGGTTCAAGCACAATAGTGTTAGACGCTATGGTACAACCATTAAAGCTAACCTCAAGATAGTAACTGCCTTTTTCGTTTACTGTAATAGAGGGTGTTGACCCACCAATAAGGCTTGTACCGTTGTGGTACCAAGTATATAGATACTGCGCATTGGTAACATCGCTGTATAGGGTAACCTCATTGCCATCGGCACAAAAAGCACCATCAGCAGCAATGGCAACACCACTTATAAAGGCAACCTCAACCGCAATACCGTTAGAGGTTACAATACCAAATCCCGGTATATTAACCTCAAGGGTATAAATACCTGTTTGTGTAGCTGTGTATGCAATTTGTGTAGCACCTGCTATAATACCACCATTCATATACCATTGGTAATCATAATCGTAGTTGTTGCCAATAAGGTTTACAAAGCCGGTGCCTGTAACCGCTTTAAATTCGGCTATGTATAAAGTGGCTGTAGTATCCACACATTTAGTGTAGGCTTCTGCTGCAATGGTAAGTGCAAAACCGGATGGGTTAATAAGCTCAAAAATTAATTCTTTGCTCATTATACATTGGTCATTTTGTGTAACCACCACTTTATATTCGCCCGCAAGGGTAGCCCATATAGATGCTGTAGTTTCTCCGGCAAGCACAATACCATTTCGGTACCATACAAACGTTGGCAGTAAAGCATCTGTAGTAACTATAAGATTTTTAACCTGCCCCGGAATAATAAGGTCGCTTAACGGACTTGCCGGTGTAAGGTTAAAGCTGCTTTGCTGAATGGTTACTGTGTTAGATATTGCCGAACATGCCCCATTGGTTACCCTTACATAGTAGCTGCCTACCTGTGTAGCAGTAAAGTTTGGCACATTGCCCGATGCTACCTGAACGCCATCTTTAAACCATGTATACGTAAAGGCACTATTGGTAAGGCTGTTGTTTATAACCACCTGCGAATTTTCACCGCAAAGTGCACCTGCCGCAGCTATGGTTACCTGACCAAAGCCAAGGTTTACAGTAATAGCGTTAGATGATACAGGAGCAAATTCAGGAATGGTAGCTTCTACCCTGTAAACACCGTTTTGAGACGCATCGTTAAGTGATAAAGTAGCCGATGTTGCTCCTGCAACAGCCACATTATCTTTATACCACTGATAGGTATAACCCATTCCTACTGCATTCACAGCGCCGGTGGGGGTCAGCGCCATAAAGCTCGATACATTTAATGTAACTGCTGTACTTGTACAGGCAGTATACGATGCATCTGTAGCTATTGCCAATTGAAAACCTGTTGGGTAATCAAGCACAAATATTCTTTCTTTAACCGCATTACACCCTGCTGTTTGTGTTACCACTACTTTGTAAGAACCGTTTTGTGTTGCCACTAGTGTAGCCAATGTTTCTGCAGGAAGCAGCACATTGTTTCTGTACCATGCATACTGCGGCGCAGCAGCATCTGTAGTAACAGTAATAGTTTTGGCCTGCCCCGGTAGTATAACGTCTACCGCAGGGTTAGTACTGTTTATGCTGAATTGCGCTATCTGAAGGTTTATGGCATTAGACTGTGCTGTACAGCCAGTATTGGTTACGATAACATAATAACTTCCTTCTTCAGATGCGGTGTAAGTGGCTGATGTTGCTCCCGCAATTTGCACCCCTGCTTTGTACCATTGGTAGGTGTCACCAGCATTAGTTGCAGCAGCAGCCAGTTGCACTGTAGTACCTTGGCAAAGTGCACCGTCTGCACTTATAACGACAGCCGGTATAGCAAATGTTATAGCAACAGTGTTAGATACTGCCGGTGCAAAATCAGGTATTGTAGCTTCAAGCCTGTAGTTTCCGTTTTGTGCCGGTCCGCTTAGCGATAATGTAGCCCCGGTTTGCCCTGCAAGGGCAGTTGCACCGTTATACCACTGGTAGGCATACCCTAACGATGCTACATTTACATTACCCGATGGCGTTTGTGCCGTAAAGCTGGTTACACTTAACGTAGCCGATGTACTCGTACACGCAGCATACCCCGCATTGGCAACGACTGTAAGTGTAAAGCCTGTTGGATAATCCAATGTAAATATTTTTTCTGAAGTAACAGTACAGCCCGATGTTTGGGTTACCACCACTTTATAAGTGCCATTTTGCGTTGCTGTAAGTGTAGCCGATGTTTCTGCTAAAAGCACATCGTTCCTGTACCATGCATATTGCGGCGCAGCAGCATTTGTAGTAACCGTAAGTGTTTTAGTTTGCCCCGGAAGGATAACATCTGCAGATGGGTTGCTGCTGTTTATAGCGATAGCCGCATTTTGCAGTTGTATCGTGTTAGATTGCGATGTACATGTTCCCGCTGTTATTACAAGATAATAATTAGCCTCTTCGCCTGTAGTTAATGTAGGTACTGTTGCACCGGGAATCTGTACTCCGTTTTTAAACCATTGGTAGGTATACACAGCACCTGCAATGTTAGAGGACAACACTATCGTAGACCCTGCACACAATACTCCGTTTTGGGCTATAACTACTGTTCCTGCCGGAATAGCAATATTAACCGATACTGAATTAGATGTTACCGGACTAAAATCAGGAATGGTAACTGTTACCGTATAAGCTCCGTTATCTGCTGCGCTGGAAACCACTAACGATGATGCCGTAGCACCCGCAAGAGCAGTTCCATTCTTAAACCATTGGTATGTATACCCAAGGGTAGAAACATCAACACTTCCGTTTGGCGTTTGTGCCGTAAGGCTTGTTATACTTAGTGTAGCTGTAGTGCTCGTACAGGCAGTATAACCTGCATTAGCAGCGATAGTAACCGTAAAGCCTGTTGGGTAAGTAAGCGTAAATATTTTTTGCCCTGTTGCTGCACAACCAGTACCCTGTGTAACCATTACCCTGTAGTCGCCTGCTGTTGTAGCACTGTATGTAGCACTAACCGCACCCGGAATAACCACCCCGTTTTTATACCACACATATTGTGGCGAAACAGCATCTGTAGTAACGCTAAGCGTTTTTGGCTGCCCCGGAATAATAACATCTGTAGCCGGGTTGGTTGTGTTAACCGTAATGCCTGCAATTTGCAGTTGTACTGTATTAGACTGTGCTGTACACGCTCCACCTGTTACCCTTACATAGTAAGTGCCTTCATCGCCGGTAGTAAGCGTGGCAGTTGTTGCCCCTGCAATTGCTATTGTATTTTTATACCACTGATAGGTATATCCTGAATTATTTACATTAGCTGTAAGTGTTACCGTATTGCCTGCACAAAGTGCGCTGCTATTGGTAATAACAATAGCTTCAACCGCAAGGTTTACTGTGATTATGTTAGAGGTTACCGCACCATAATCAGGCACTGTAGCCACCAGTTTGTAACTTCCGTTTTGCGATGCGCTGCTTACAACCAATGTAGCCGATGTTGCCCCTGCAACAGCAATATTGTCTTTATACCACTGGTACTGATAGCCTAAATTTGTAACACTTACATTACCCGATGGCGTTACAGCCGTGAAGCCAGATACGGATAATGAAGCAATTGTACTGTCGCATGCCAAATAAGCAGCATCGGCAGCAATAGCCAGGTTAAATGATGACGGATAAGCCAATGTAAACGTAGCTTCGTTAGTAGTTGCACAACCTGTTGTTTGTGTTACAACCACTTTATAAGTTCCGTTTTGAGTAGCTGTAAGCGTAGCAGATGTTTCTGATAAAAGTACATTGTTCCTGTACCATGCAAACTGCGGTGCAACAGCATTTGTAGTAACCGTTATGGTTTTTACCTGACCCGGAATAATAACATCATTTGCAGGAACATTCACTGTTACCGCGATAGCAGACAGCTGAACATTTAGCGTATTAGATTGTGCTGTACATGTTCCGCCGGTAGTAATTACGTAGTAAGCGCCAATGGCATCTGCCGAAAGGATTGCTGTAGTTGCGCCGGGAACAGCACTGCCGTTCTTAAACCACTGGTAGGTATAATTTACATTGTTTGGCGATGCTGTTAGTGTAACGGCAGATCCTGCACAAAGCGTAGTGTTACCACTTATAGTGACGGCAGGAAGCGGCAGGTTAATAACAATTGTGTTAGATGTAATTGGGGCAAAGTTGGGTACTGTTGCTACCAGTTTGTAAGTGCCGTTATCGGTAGCATTGCTTACTGTCAATGTTGCGCTTGTTGCCCCCGTTACCGGGATGTTGTTTTTGTACCATTGGTACGTATAGCCTAAACCTGTAACATCTACATTGCCGGATGGCGTTTGGGCTGTAAACGTAGTGATATTTAGTACAGCGCTTGTGCTAACACATGGTGTATATCCTGCTGCTACAGCAGTAGTAAGGGTAAAGCCGCTTGGGTAGTTCAGGGTAAATGTTTTTTCGCCTATGGCATTGCAGCCAAGGGTTTGCGTTACGACTACTTTGTAAATACCATCCTGGGAAGCGGTGTACGATGCCGATGCTGCACCCGATATAACAACATTATTCCTGTACCATACAAACTGTGGGCCTAATGCATCGGTAGTAACTGTAAGTACTTTTGTTTGTCCCGGCAAAATAACATCAGTAGCAGCATTGGCAGAGCTTACCGTTATAAATTCAATATCTATGTGTATAGTGTTAGATTGCGATGTGCATCCGCCTGCAGTAATCCTTAAGTAGTAATCTCCTGCTTCATCGGCTGCAAGTGTACCGGTAGTAATTGCAGGAAGCAACATGCCGCCTTTATACCACTGGTAAGTATATGCAGGATTGTTTATGTTAGATGTAAGTGCCGCAATAGCGCCTTCGCATATGCTTGTTGGCCCGGATATTACTACGTTACCTACCGAAAGGTTTACGGTAACTGCGTTTGATGTTACAACCCCAAAATCCGGGATGGTAATTTTTAGCGAGTAGCTTCCGTTATCTAACGGGCTTGTTATGTTTAACTGAGGTGTTGTTGCGCCTGCTACAGCATCTGTGCCTTTAAACCATTGGTAAGTGTATGGGTAAGTATTGCCTAGAATACTGGTGGTATTGCCGCTGGTAACGGCATTAAACTGGGTGATATTTAATGTAGCCGATGTGCTGGTACACGATTGATACCCCGCTGCCGGCTGAACCGTAACGTTAAAACTGTCAGGATACACAAGTGTAACCGATGCTTCTTTAGTAATGTTACACGGCACGGCATCATTTACAATTACTTTATATGTTCCCTGTAATGTGGCATTATAATTTGCTTGTGTAGCTCCGCCTATAGCAGTGTTGTTTCTGTACCATTGGTAGGTTGGGCTAGTAGCATCGGTAATGGCGTTAAGCGTTTCTGTTTGCCCCGGAATAATTACTGTTGTTACAGCAGGGTCTATATCAAGATCGAAATCTACAGCATCCAGTTCAATTGCGTTAGTCTCAAAAATGCAGCCACCACCTGTCATTACGAGGTGGTAAATTCCTGCTTGTGCAGCAGTAAAAGTATATGATGTGGCTCCGGGTATTACAACATTGTCCTTGTACCAGGTATAGACAAAATTACTTCGCTGTTCATCACTGGTAAGTGTTTTTGTAGTGTTGGGACAGAGTATAGTATTGCCATCATTAGTTGTAATCTCCGGTGTTAATATGCTTTGTATTGTAACACTGACAACATTAGAATAAGAGTTGTAACTACAGGTGCCATAATCTGTCTCAACATAATACGCACCCGATTCGGTAACATTTATAGAAGGCCCCGTTTGCCCAGGTATAACTGCCATATTCTTAAACCACCTGTAGGTAAGTTGTGGGTAATACAGTGGCGATGCCGGTGTGCCGGTGTTATCTATGCTAAGCGTAAGCGGTGTGCCGGAACAAATGTTTACTTCGCCAACATTATTGTTTATAGAAAACCCCTGATTGTGAAACGCATAATGTGCACCAAAAATTACGCTCGACGGACTTGTCTTAGCCGGAGATGTGCTTCTTACCCTTATCCTGTAACCTTCTCCTCTTACAGATGTTGGCATCGGGAAAAATCCCTCTACAAGTGTTAATCCCGGTGCAGGGTTAGGTAACGTAGTGAGCGTAGTAGGTGTTGTAAAGCTGCCTGTTGGGCTTGATAATTCTACAATAAACTGGTTATCTGAATTTAAGCTTGTAGCAGGAAAAACAGAAAATGTTACTTTGAAATTATTATTATAAGTAGGGGAAGCGCATGCCTTGGTAAAATTCAACGACGGAGTAGATAGCGTTTGAGAATGACAAGTCATACTACCGGCTAACCATAGCAAAAAGCTAAATAATAAATAAACTATTTTAGTGCTTCTACTCATCTGGGGGATTAGGTGAATGTGCGAATATCAACTTAAAAGGCTAAACCTATGTAAACAAATTCTTATCAAAAATTAAATTCGATAAAAGGATTTAAAAAGCCGACCAAACTACTTTTTATAGTTATTTTATAAATAAAATATTTACAAAATTTTAGAATTTAATTAACTTTTGTGGTTTTCCACATTTGTTGAAAATCAAACAAAATGTTGCATTTTTATGTTAAATACCAAAATTTATACGTTTATTTCACAATTATGGATTGCTGAAAAATGTTAAATTATCTAACATTTAAATGATTTAAAGCAGGTGTTTTTACCTGCTTTAAAACTTAGATTTACAGCAAAGGCTACTTGCTTACTAAAGCAGATTAACGATGAATCCGATCGGTTAGTCGATATAGTAAAAGCTTTATTTACAAGGGTTTTAATAAGAATTTCTGCAAAAAAACGCTTCCTAATGTTGTAATAAAAATTTAACAATACATTTAATTCAAACTCTTATTTAAAGTTTTTTATTTAGTTAAATTTTAATGAAAAGTCGCTCTCTAACTCTACAGGACTGTTTTTATTGTTTAACATTTATATCAGAACGTCAACTGAACCAAAATTTATAAGATAAATAGTAATAATTTAAATATTGAAATGATGAACATTCCGTTTGGTGATTAATCGATTTAGCAGTGTATAATTATATCACAGATTTTTAAATTAAAGACCCCTTTTTAATGTCTTTTTTTCGATATAAAAATTATATAGACCTATAAGTGTGTTTTTCATAAAAATTGAATCTTATTATATTTTTAACCCTTGCGAATTAATTAATTATATACATTTGCAGCCTGATGAATAGAACTGAATTACATATTGCTAATATGTCACGGACAAACACCCCGGCTACCAGCCGGATGGTGCGGTAAACTATACCGCTACGTTAATTGCCCGAATATTCATTTTTATATTTCCTGAATTGAAATCACAACCCTTTTTTATTGGGAGTCCTGTATTTACGGGGTTCATATTAATTACCACACTTAATATACTTTTTAGTCCCAGACCGTTCCGGCCATAGGGTCTATATTTTTATTTGAACCGGTCCGCCCGGTTTGTATCTCCGTTTTTGTACCCATAATTATAATTTAATACATTTTTGCAATGGATGTATCTATTGTGATAGCCAACGAAGGGCATTACAAATTTGCGCAGCTTATATGCGATACAATGGAGGCATCGGCCATTATCAGGGGCACAGGCATAGCCAAGCGAAGCCCTGACTACATCGTGAAAAAGATGGAGCATGGCGATGCTGTTATAGCATTGGTAAATGGCAACTTTGCAGGCTTTTGCTACATAGAGAGCTGGTCGCACGGTAAATTCGTGGCTAATTCGGGCCTTATTGTGCACCCTGACTATCGTAACCTTGGCCTTGCCAAAAAGATAAAGGAGCGCGTGTTTGAGTATTCGCAGGAAAAATACCCGGGTGCCAAGATATTTGGCATTACCACGGGGCTTGCCGTTATGAAGATTAACAGCGAGCTGGGCTATAAACCCGTACCTTTTAGCGAACTTACAGACGACCCTACCTTTTGGAACGGCTGCCGCGGCTGCACGAACTTTGATATCCTGGAACGCAAGGAATACAAGATGTGCCTGTGCACGGGCATGTTGTACGATCCTGCCGACAAAAAGCAAAAAGAAGAAAAATACAATTTTAATCAAAAAGTGCTAACAAGGCTTAAGAGTATTAAGCAGGCACTTTTCCTTAAAAAAGAAAAAGCATAATGAAAAAAGTAGTTTTAGCCTACAGCGGAGGCCTTGATACCTCTTACTGCCTTAAATATTTAAAGAACGACCTTGGGTATGAAGTACATACCCTGCTTATAAATACAGGAGGTTTTACCCCTGAAGAACTTACAGGTATAGAAAAAAGAGCCTACGAACTGGGTTCTGCAAAGCATACCAACCTTGATATTATAGACAAGTATTACGAAAAAGCCATTAAATACCTGGTATTTGGTAACGTACTTAAAAATAATACGTATCCGCTTTCGGTTAGTGCCGAGAGGGTTTTCCAGGCTTTGGAAACCGTTAAGCACGCTAAGAAAGAGGGAGCTGATGCCATTGCGCACGGAAGCACAGGGGCAGGCAACGACCAGATTAGGTTTGACCTTGTATTCCAGACCATTGCCCCTGAGATGCAGATCATCACCCCTATTCGTGACCTTAAGCTTACCCGCCAGCAGGAGGTAGAATACCTTCAGCAGAACGGTGTGGAATACTCGTGGGAGAAAGCCCAGTATTCTATCAATAAGGGTATTTGGGGTACAAGTGTAGGCGGTAAGGAAACCTTAACATCAGGTCAGCCGTTACCGGAAACAGCCTACCCTTCACCACTTCAAAAAACAGAACACGAGAAAGTTACCCTTCATTTTGAGAAAGGCGAATTGGCTGGACTGAACGGAGTTTTCGAAAAACCATCGTTAAACATCCAAAAGCTGGAAGAACTTGCTTCGGCATTTGCAATAGGCAGGGACATTCATGTGGGTGATACTATAATAGGCATTAAAGGGCGTGTGGGCTTTGAGGCTGCGGCACCGCTTATCATTATCAAGGCACACCACCTGCTAGAAAAACA
>Ga0265780_10010601_pt1 | contig 10969 bp, 10 predicted proteins | sample P1T30metagenome_FD_192432 | JGI IMG/M metagenome (GOLD analysis project Ga0265780, IMG submission 192432) | Plant litter microbial communities from East Loma Ridge, Irvine, California - P1 T30 | ecosystem: Environmental > Terrestrial > Plant litter > Unclassified | place: USA: California... | reverse complement strand
ACTCCCGACGGCGTCAGCGCGAGCTGGCGGCCCGCCGCGGAGAAGCTGCCGGTAGATGCGACGGCAGCAAACACCGCGAGGTCGCGCGCACGATCGAAACTGGCCATCTTTGCTCCGGAATCAAAAGTTCTTGCACTCCAATCTGGCTAATCACAGGACAACGATCTGTCTAGTTTTTGCCTGGGCGCATGGAGCGCCTTCAGGAGACAGACGATGACGACGCACCGCCAGCCCCGCCGCCTCGCCTTCGCGGCGGCGTCCCTGCTCAGCCTCGCGAGCACCACCGCGCTCGCGCAGAGCGCTCCGCATTTCCCCGCCAGCTTCCACGAACAGGACATCTCCACCAACGGCACCACGATCCACGTCCGCGTCGGCGGATCGGGTCCGGCGGTCGTGCTGCTGCACGGCTATGGCGACACCGGCGACATGTGGGTACCGCTCGCCAACGCACTCGCGCGCGACCACACGGTAATCGTGCCCGATTTGCGCGGCATGGGCCTGTCGGCGCGTGCCGACAGCGGCTTCGAGAAGGCGAACGAGGCAAACGATATCGTCGGCGTGATGGATGCGCTGGGTGCAGCGCGCGCCGACGTCGTCGCGCACGATATCGGCAACATGGTCGGCTACGCGCTCGCGGCACGACATGGCGACCGCGTGACCAAGCTGGTGTTGATGGACGCGCCGGTGCCTGGCATCGGGCCATGGGAAGATATCCTCAAGAACCCGCTGCTGTGGCACTTCCGCTTCGGCGGGCCCGACATGGAGCGGCTGGTCGCGGGCCGCGAGCGGATCTACCTCGATCGCTTCTGGAACGACTTCTCGGCCAAGCCGGCCCGCTTTACCGAAGCAGACCGCGCACATTATGCAGCGCTCTACGCCGGGCCGGGCCGCATGCATGCCGGCTTCCTGCAGTTCGCCGCGTTCGACCAAGATGCTATCGACAACCGGGCGTGGATCGCCACGCACGGCAAGCTGACCATGCCGGTGCTCGCCATCGGCGGCGAGAAGTCGTTCGGCGCGACCATGGCAGCGGTCACCCGCGCCGGCGCGGTCGACGTGCAGGAGCGCGTTATCGCCGATGCCGGCCACTGGCTGATGGAAGAGCAACCCGACGCAACCGTCAAGGCGATCCGCGACTATCTCGACGCGCCGGTCGTCACGACGCGGGTGCGGTTCGGGCCGGTCGCGCTCTCGACCGAACAGGTCGATCGCATCGCGACGACGGGAGCCGGCACCGGCACATCGGGCATGGCCGGGATCCGCACGGTGCTGCTGTCGGGCGATCCGGCCAAGCCCGGATCCTATACGCTGGAGATCCGCGTTCCGGCGCACACCACGATCGCACCGCACACGCACCGCGACGACCGCGTGGCGACCGTGGTCTCGGGCACTTGGTACTTCGGTTATGGCGCCGATACCTCGACCACGACGCTTCGCGCGCTGGGCGCCGGCGGCTTCTACACCGAGCCCGGCAAGGTGCCGCACTTCGCCGCTACCCGCGACGAGGCGGCCGTCGTCCGCATCACCGGCACCGGGCCGAGCGATACCGCCTTCGTCTCCGCCGCAACTCCGCGCTGATCCGCCCACGTCAAGGATACAGGAGATGCCACAATTCGCTTCGACCACCATGCAGGTGCATGAACTCGACGGGGGTGCCGGGCGGTTATTCGTCCGGCACTGGCCCGCGATCGGCACGGGCGACGCCTTGCTGGTCCTCTGCCACGGCTTCCATGCGCATAGCGGCCATTATGCGCGTGCCGCCGAGGTGTTCGCCAAGCGCAGCTTCGCCGTCACCACGTTCGACCTGCGCGGCCGGGGCCGTTCTGAAGGCGCGCGCGCTTACGTCGACACGTTCGACGAGTATGCGTCGGACCTGGCTCGCGCCATCGACCTTGCGCGTTCGCTAACCCCCGATCTGCCGGTTTATCCCCTCGGACACAGCGCCGGGGGGGTGATCGCGCTGACCTATGCGCTCGACCATCCGCAGCGGATCGACGGCCTGATCTGCGAGAGCTTCCCGTATCGCGTGTTCGCGCCCGATGTCGCGCTGACGATCCTGAAGGGCACCAGCCACATCGTGCCGCACACGCGGGTGCTGCGGCTGAAGATGGCGGACTTTTCGCGCGACCCCGCCTGGGTCGAACAGCTCGAGCTGGATCCATTGGTGCGCGATGAAGTGCAACCGGTGCAGACGGTCGCGGCACTGGCGCGCGCGCGCTGCCGATCGATTGCGCGTGGACTTCGGCCGCATCGTCCTGCCCATCCTCATCCTGCACGGCACCGGGGACAAGGCGGCAAACGCGCAGGGTAGCCAAGACTTCTTCGAGGCTGCCGGTGCGAGCGACAAGACGCTCAAGCTGTACGAAGGGCATTACCACGATCTGCTCAACGATCTCGACCGGGACCGTGTCACGAACGATATCGGTAACTGGATACAGCAGCGCGCCTCCGAATTGGCCCCATGAAGATCGCTCCCGGTCACAACGCTCACACGAAGACTCCGGCATGCCCTCGATCCCCACCGGCACACCATTCCGACCCATCGAAGGACCAACACCATGAACATCGACCTCAATGGCAAGACCGTGCTCGTCGCCGGTTCGACCGAAGGCATCGGCTTCGGCATCGCGCAGGGATTGGCTCGAGCGAGCGCAACCGTGATCGTCAACGGCCGCGCGCAGGCCAAGGTGGACGCTGCGGTCGCGCGCATCGGCGGTAGCGCGCGCGGGGTGGCGGCCGACCTCGGGAGCGTCGACGGCCACGACCGGCTCGTCGCCGCAGAGCCCAGGGCCGACATCGTCGTCAGCAATCTCGGCATCTTCCAGCCGGCCGATTTCTTCGCGACCGATGACGCGATCTGGAGATGACGCGATCTGGAATCGCCACTGGCAGGTCAACGTGATGGCCGGCGTGCGGCTCGCCCGGGCGTATCTGCCGGGGATGGAATCCAGTGGCTGGGGCCGCTTTTTCTTCCTGGCATCGGAATCGGCGTTCAACATCCCGGTCGAGATGATCCACTATGGCGTCAGCAAAACGGCCGACGTAGCGCTAGCGCGCGGGCTCGCCAAACGGATGGCCGGAACCGGCGTGACCGTGAACTCGGTGCTGCCTGGGCCGACGCTGTCCGAAGGCGTCGAGGCAATGTTGGAGGCGGAGCGCGCCCGTTCGGGCAAACCCATCGAGGAGGTTGCCGCGACCTTCGTGCAGCAGCACCGGTCCAGTTCCATCCTTCAGCGCGCCGCCACGGTGGAAGAAGTGGCGAACATGGTCGTCTATCTCGCGTCACCACTGGCGTCGGCGACCACGGGCGCGGCGTTGCGTGTGGATGGCGGCGTTATCGACACGTAGATGTGAGGCGCGTCCGCACGCGTCGGAAATGGCCGCTTCAGTAGCGGGGTCACCCATCCTGATCCGCCAAAGTCGGGCGCGTAATTGCTAGCCCGCCCGTCCGCGGTGGTATCCGCGTTACGTTGGCCGGCTCGACCCATACCCGGACATTCGCGCCCCCTTCCCCACCTCCCGACTTCAGCCGTTCGTTCATCTCCGCGATGAGATTTACAAACCTCAAACCCCTGCCCGGAATGTCTTCAATTAAACGAGGCGCGGTTACATATCATGCGGATGCCATCTACCGGCTGAAGCGCAGCGTCAGCAACGCCGTTCGAGGATCGGGGAAATTCCGGTACCATGCGCCGATCGACGGGTTGTAGACCGACGCGACCTGTTTGCTCGTGTTCAGGACATTGCGGATCGACAGTGCGACGTCGACATGCGGGTTCGGGGTATTCCACGTGATCGTACCGTTCACATAGGCTTGCCCAGGCGAGCGATCGTGCGGACGGTTGAGCGCGGAGACGTAATAGGACGACTGGTAATTCGCGTCCGCGGCCAGCCTCAGCGAGCCCGCAGCCGCCAAAGGCAACTCATAGCTCGCGCCACCGGTGACGGTCCATTTGGGCGCGTTGGTCAGGCGGTTGCCATCGGCATTCACCCCTGCCCCGCCGGCGCCCTTATAGTCGTCGAACGTCGCGTGGAGATACCCGCCCGCAAGTTGCACGCTGAAACGGTCGGTCAGGGTGGCGCTGTTCTCGATCTCGATGCCCCAGCTGTGCGCCTTGCCCGCATTGCCACGCCGCGATCCCTGATAGACCGGATCGAAGAACGACACCTGCAAGTCCTGATAGTCGTTGTAAAACACCGCGATGTTGGACCGCAGCGCACGATCGAACAACGTCGCCTTCAGCCCGGTTTCGTAGGTGCTGACCTTCTCCGGCGCGAACGGCAGCGTGGCCAGATCGAGCCGTGTCGCACGGTTGTCATACCCGCCCGATTTGAAGCCTTGGGAATAGCTGGCATATTGCAGCAGCGTCGGGTTCCATTGCGCCTGCACCGAGGCTTTCGGGGTCAACGCACGCCACGTCTCGTCCGCCTCCCCCGCGATCGACTGCGCGGTGGGCACACGAGCGAGGTTGATGACCTTGTTGTCGAATACGAAATCCTTGTGCTCGATCGTACCGCGCAAGCCCCCGGTGACGCTGAATACTGACCCAAACCGATACGTCGCCTCGCCAAAGATCGCATAGGCATCGGTGGTCGTGATATTGTGCGCGCGCAGCCCAGATACGGCAGCCGTCGGCGACGTACCGAGGCGCGTGAACCCGTCGCGTTCGACGAAGAATCGCTCGTGCAGATAGAACAGCCCGCCGGTAAAGGTCAGTGCGCCGAAATCGCCATTCAACTGCACTTCCTGCGTCACGTAGCGATCATTATAGTGGATCAGGTTCTTTTGGATCAGCGCGGATTGGCCGTCATTGTCGTACGAGACCGGGTCGAGATTGAACCCGCCGACCGCGGTGATCGACTTCAGGCTCAGATGCTCGCCGAGCGCATATTTGATGCGGAGCGACCCCGAACGACCATCAAGATCCTGAAGCGGCTCGACCTCGGAATAGGAGGTGCGCTTGTCAAATACGACACCCGGCTGGTTGACCGGGATATAGCTGCGCGAGTCGGAACGGTCGCGGACGAGGTTGGCCGTCAACAACACGTCGAGATCGGCATTCGGCGTCCAGCGGAGCTTGCCCCTGAACGAGTCCACGTCGATCCGGTTGACGTCGTGGCCGAGTGTCGGATCCTTGGTCACGCCGTCGCGGCTGTGGTGAATGTACGAGAAGCTGGCCGCCAGCGTATCGCTTAGCGGGCCGCTGACCAGCGCGCGCGCGTCGACCTCGTTCTTGCTGCCATAGCCGATCGCGGCCTTCAGATGCGTTTCCTGGTCCGGATCGCGGGTTATGATCCGTAGCGCGCCCGCACTCGAATTGCGTCCATAAAGCGTGCCCTGCGGCCCACGCAGCAATTCGATCCGTTCGAGATCATTGAACTCGACCATCGAACCGATCTGCCGCGGAATATAGACGTCGTCGACATAAACCGCGAGCACCGGCTCCTGGATCGGATCGCTCTCACCGACGCCGCGCAACGAGAAGGTCTGCGTGGTGTGGCTGATCGAGGTGCGGGGCACGAACAGATTGGGGACCTGCCCTGCCAGATCGCGCACGTCGCGGATGTCGCGATCCTGTGCGAGCTGCCCGCCGAACACGGAAATCGCGATCGGCGTCTTTTGCAGGTCGGTCGAACGGCGCTCGGCAGTGACGATGATCTCACCGCGATCGGACATGTCGGTCCTGTCGGACGTATCGACTGGATCCGTAGTCGACGGACCGCCCGTCGTCTGCGCGCTGGCGGACCATGCCAATCCGAGCGCGATGGTTGCGACCGATATCTTCAGCAAACGCCGTGTAGTACGACCCATCAATGCGACCCCTCATTATGTCGCTCAACTATGGAGTCGATATAGTATTCGTACGAGTTGCTTTAGGTATCCAGCCTCAAACTACCGATTGTTCGTCGATACACATATGTATCATTGCCTTTTCTTTAGTATATCTTCGCGATCCGTGCATTGAGTGCGGTCGACCAGAGCGGACGGACATCCACCTTCGCCGGAATCACCCTTGCCGTCGCGAACCGGTCCGCAACCTGTTGCTGCGAGGCAATCGCCGCATCGGTGACGGGCACTATGCGCGGATCGGAACTGCGCTCTCGAAACTGCTGGAGCCAGATCGCCTCGGGCACCCCGGTATCCTTGGCTAGCGCCGTCGCCCAGGCCGCGGGGTTGGCCACCGACCATGCGAAGGTTCGCGCGATCTTTCCCAGGTAATCGCCGATGGCTTCGACGCGGAGCGGGTCCGCAAGCGCGGCGGTTGACGCCGCAACGACGTAATTGCCCGACAACCTCCCCTTGCCGGTGGCGAGCACGCGTGCGCCGGTCGACCGGGCGAGACTGCCCTGCACGCCGTAGATCACCCATGCGTCGAGCCGCCCCTGCTGGAACGCGGTCAGTCCGTCCGAGGGCGACAGCGCGATCGGCACGACGTCCGCGAACGTGAGGCCTGCCTCGTCGAGCAGGCGCAGCAGGATGTAATGCGAGGTGGTCGCGCGAACATAGCCGACGCGCTTGCCGCGCAAACCCGCCGCATCGCGGATGGTCGAGCCAGCCGGCACCAGCACGACCTGATTGTTCACGTCGTACTGCTGCACCGCGATCAGCCGGAACAGCGGGTCCGCGGCGGCGGCGAAGATCGGCGGTATCTCGCTCATCCCGCCGAAGTCGATCGCGCCGGCGTTGATCGCCTCGACGATCTGATTGCCGCCCGCGAACAGCGCCTTGCTCACCGTGTAGGGCGGCGCCGCCTCGCCAGCCTGCGCGAAGAACGAGTCGATCTGTCCCTTGTAGGTGGCGACGCGGAGCGTGACGTCCTTCAGCGCGACCGGTTTGGAACCCCCGCGTCCGCACGCCGACAGGGCCAGCGCGCCGCCGATCACCGCGCGGCGGGAAACCAGCGGGCTCAATCGAGGAGGTCCGGCTCTTGCGAGACGATCACGTCCCAATAGGGCTGGAACGCCCATAGTCCGCCGACCTCCGTGCCGACCTGCGACGCGGTGTGCCGCGCGACCGCGTCGCTCATCGGCTTGGTCGTGCCCGCAGCCTCGGCGAGCAACTGCGCCTGGCATGCATTCTCCATCGCGAGATAGCGCCAGACCGCCGCCTCGACCGAATGACCGACCGTCAGGATACCGTGGTTCTGGAGGATCACCGCCTTCCGATGACCAAGCGCGCGCGCGATCTTCTCGCCCTCGCTCGCATCGAGCACGACGCCGCTATATTCCTCGAACAGCGCGTGGTCGTCGTAGAAGGCCGCCGAATCCTGTGTCAGCGGATCGAGCAGTCGACCGAGCGACGACCATGCCTTGCCGTACAAGGAATGCGAATGCGCCGCCGCGATCACGTCGGGGCGGGCCTTGTGCAGTTCGGAATGGATCGCGAACGCCGCGCGGTTGAGACGCGGGGGGACGCCCTTGGGGGGCTCGACGATTACGCCTTCGTGACTGACGAGCATCAGGTGCGACACCTTGATCCGTCCGAAATGCACGCCGAACGGGTTGACCCAGAAGTGATCGGGCCATTCGGGATCGCGCACAGTGATGTGCCCCGCGCCGCCCATGTCATAGCCGTTGCGCCCGAACAGCCGGTACGCAGCCGCCAGGCGCTGTTTGCGATACAGCCGCTCGACCGCGGGATCGGCGTGGACCGGGATCACGGACGACCCGAACTCAGGCAACAGCGCCTCGACGATCGCAGTCTCGTTCGGCTCCTTGCGTCGCAGGGGAAGCGGGTCCGTCATCGTCTGTCTCCTCAATAGCCACGGGCGCGATCCACCACGCCGTCGAGCGGTTGCCCGCGGCGGAAGCGATCGAGATTGGCGGCGAAACTCAGCGAAAGGTTGCGGCGCGTCTCGGTCGTGTGGACGCTGGTATGCGGCGACAGGCGGACGCGGGGATGCGTGTAGTAACGATGCCCGGCGGTCAGCGGCTCCGGGTAGGTGACGTCGAGCGTCGCGCGCCCGACCCGCCCCTCGTCGAGCGCGGCGAGCAACGCATCGTCGTCGATCAGGATGCCGCGCGCGATGTTGATCAGGTGAAGGTTCGGCTTGGCCAGCGACAGGAGTTTCGCATCGATCATTCGCTCGGTCTGCGCGGTCGCGGGCGCTGCGAGGACGACGTGGTCGGCCTGCGCGAAGATCGTCGCAGGATCGGCACGCTCGACACCCGCTGCGAGCGGCAGGTCCGAGCGGCGCGTGGCAATCACCCGCATCCCCAGCGCCTGCGCGCGCGGTGCTAGCACCTCGCCGATCGCCCCGAACCCGATCAGCCCGAGCGTGGTGCCGGCGACGGTCGCGAGCGGCTTGGCCACCCAGTCTTTCCGATCGTGGATCCAGATGTCGGGGAGATGTTTCGCCTCGGCCAGGATCGCGGCAAGCGCGAACTCCGCCAGCGCGATCGCCGATGCCCCGCGGGCGGTGGTGACGACCGGCCCCTCGAACAGCCAGTCGGGATAGAAATCGATGCCCACCGAGACGAGCTGGATCCAGCGCAGATCGAACGGCCAGCCCCTGGGTCGCGCCGGGAACGCATCGCCCGGCCGTCGGAACGGCGCGGCGATCAGGACCTCGGGCCCGTGCGCGAGCCCGGCTGATCCGGGCGCGATGCTGACGATCTCCGCCGCTTGCGTCGAGGCTGCAAAGGCGTCGTTGAAGAGCGCCGGTAACTGGCTGGCGACCTGGACACGCGTCACGCGCCACGCTCCGCAAACGCCGCGCGACCGGTGCTGCCCAGCACGACATCGCCCTGCGGCGTATGGATGCGGCCGCACAACACGTCGCGTAAGTGCCGCTCCAGCGGATTATGCCGGGTCAACCCCGCGTTGCCGGTGACTGCGATCGCCTTCTCGACCGCGGCGATCGCGTTCTCGGTGACGAGGTGCTTGACCAGCCCCGCCTCCAACCCGCTCGTTGCGCCGCTCGTGCCCGCATCAAGCAGCAGTCGGTTCTGCAACAACAACCCGTCGATCGTCCCGACCACCTCTTGGAACCGCGACAAGGTCGACAGCGACGCACCGAGATTGGTCGGCTTGCGATCGATCAGCCAGCCGACCAGCCAGTCGCGCGCATTCCGCGCGACGGCGTCATAGATCGCCGATGTCAGCACCGCGGACCAGTTGGCGAACGCGGCGGAATAGGGCGGCTGCTTGCTGACCGGCCGCGGCTCCAGCGCCTGATCGAACGGCACCAGAACGTCCTCGAACACGACGTCGTGGCTGGCACTCGCGCGCAGCCCGAGATGGTCCCAGCTCTCCTCAATCCGGATGCCCGGCGTATCGGCGCGGACCAGCCAGCCGCCGACCAGCGGCTCGGCATCGTCCGAACGCGCCCAGACCACCATCCACGTCAGCGCCGTCGAACCGGTGGAGAAGATCTTCCGCCCGTCGAGCCGCCAGCCCTCGGCCGTGCGCCGCGCGATCGTGCCGGGAAGGCCGCCCCGCGCCGGCGTGCCCAAATCCGGCTCCACCCGCAGCGCATTGATCAGCGCGCCATCGCGCAACGCCTCGCCGACGACACGCGTCTTTAGCGCCTCCGAGAAGCCGGAGCGATCGTCGAGTCCGGCATGAAACAGATACTGCATCGTCAGGACGAGCGCGGTCGCCGGTTCGCCCCGTGCCACCGCGGCGATCACACGCCGAGCCCCCGCCAGATCGCCGCCGCCACCGCCGAGCCGACGCGGCGCAGTCAGCGCAAGCAGGCCGTGACGGTGCAGCAGCGCGAAGTTCTCGACCGGCAACGTGCCGGCGCGATCATGGTGCGCAGCGGTCGCGGCGAACGCTGCGGTTACACCCGGCAGGACCGCATCCAGGTCAAGCGTCGGAACCTGCGGCGCAATCGAGAGGAGTTGCGCACTCATCGCAGTGCCCTGCCGATCAAGTCGCCGACAGGCTTCACGTGAAGACGATCGGTCGAGCACGGCGCGTGCCAGCCATGCTGCGATCCGGGTCCAGGATTAGGATATACCAATGCTGCGCTCCTTCCCGCAGCAAGGAGCGCTTCATTTCCCATCGAATCAATGTAGATTGTCTGCTACCGCATATGAGCCTGGCTTCTAGGACCGATCATGGCCGTCAACATTCCCACCGACGTCGTGCGCAGCTTCGTCGCGATCGTCGATGCCGGCTCGATGCTACGTGCCGCGGACCGTGTGTTCGTCAGCCAGTCCGCGCTCAGCTTGCAGATGAAACGGCTGGAGGAACTGCTCCAGGTCGCGCTGTTCCGGCGGGAGGGACGCAGGCTCGTCCTGTCGGTGCAGGGCGAACGATTCCTGCCGCACGCACGCGAGCTGCTTTCGGTCAACGATCGTGCCTTGGCAGCACTTGGCGACGGCAGCCTCGCCGGCCCCGCGCGGATCGGCTTCGTCCAGGATTTCGCGGAGACGTTGTTGTCCGGCGTCTTATCCGTATTCGCGTCGAGCAACCCCGACGCCTCGCTCGACGTTCGCGTCGCAGGGTCGGCCGAACTGCTCGATCTGCTCGCGACCGACCGCCTCGACATCGTCCTGTGCATCGGCGAGGACACCGACAAGGCCGCCGTCGCCACCGCCGACATGCACTGGCTCGGCAATCCACGTCTGATGTCCGCAGCGATCCTGCCTCTGGCGGTGCTCCAGAAGCCATGCCGGTTCCGCGATGCCGCGATCGCCGCACTGGAGGCGGCGGGCAGGCCCTACCGGATCGTCCTGGAAACGCCGAGCCTGTCGGCCCTGCGCGCGGCAGTGACCGGCGGGATCGGTATAACCTGTCGCACCGACGCCTTGATGGGGCTCGATCCGGAAATCCACGACGGGCTCCCCGCGTTGCCCCGCGTCGCCTATGTCCTGCGCATCAACGACACGCGACATCCGGTACTCGACCGGCTCCACGACGTCGTCCTTCGTTCGATCGTCGAATCCGCCAGTGCAGATTGACGCTCTTCACGGCCGCAAAGGCTTTCTTTCCCAGTCGGCTAACCTGCTGAGATCGATG
>Ga0265780_10010600_pt1 | contig 10969 bp, 12 predicted proteins | sample P1T30metagenome_FD_192432 | JGI IMG/M metagenome (GOLD analysis project Ga0265780, IMG submission 192432) | Plant litter microbial communities from East Loma Ridge, Irvine, California - P1 T30 | ecosystem: Environmental > Terrestrial > Plant litter > Unclassified | place: USA: California... | reverse complement strand
GGTCGAGCCACCCCACGTCACATGATCCGACGCGGACCCGCAGGAAGTCGCCGTGCGTGCGCCGCCGTTCCCAGAGGCGTGCCGGGTCACCGACGAGACGGGGGAGGGTGTCGGGCGAGGGGTCGACGTGCTCGGCCCGTTCCCGGACGGCGGTCGTGCGCGTCCGCAGGTCGCCGCGCAGTTCCTCGAGGTAGTCGAGGTACCGCTCGCGCTGCGTCCGCCGGTTCCGGACGGCGTTGCCCCGCTGGGTGAAGGCCATGCCGAGGCCGCCGACGAGGGCGACCACGAAGACCAGGGCGGCGACGACCATGAGCACCGGGTTGTTGCCCCGGAGCACGACCATCATCACGACCGACGAGATCGCACCGACGACCGGCAGCAGCGACTGCAGCGGGAGGCCGCCACTCGGCCCCTCCGGGAGCTGCGGTGGCGGGGCGAGTTGCTCGGCCTCGGGACGGACGAGCGGGGTGGAGACCCGGGCGGGCCGGTGCACGACGCGGTTCACCGAGCGACCTCCGGGGTCGTGCGGCTGGTGCGACGGTCGACCGCGGCGTCGACGAGCGCGGCCGTCAGGTGGATGAGCGCGATCCGGGAGGCCGTGGGGCGTTCGCCGCCCCCGGCGACGCTCGGGTCGCCCGGGATCGGGTGGACGGCGTGCCCGGGCCACCGGACGGCGGTGCGCGCGGCCCGGAGGCCAGCCCCCGTGGAGTCGACCGGGACGACCAGGACGCGCGTGTCCGGTGCGTGCCGCCGGACGGCGTCGGCGTGGGCGACGCCCTCCTCGATGGCGGGGCGGTCCGGGCCGGTGACGAGGGCGACGACGTGGGCATCGGCAGCCACGGCGCCGAGGTCGACGAACGGGCTCCTGGACCCCCAGTCCCCGACGACGACGTCGAAGAACCGCGCGATCGGTTCGACGGCGTCGGTCCACTCGGCGGGTGCGGCCTGTCGGCTCGGGAGGCGCGGGTCGCCGATCCGCAGCACGTGCAGTCCGGACGGGGTCACCGCCAGACCGTCGGTCGCGTCCCAGGACGTCCGGGCGGCGTCGCGGCGCTCGGACCGCGGCGTCGGGTCCGTCCGGTCGGCGCCGGCGTGGGTGGCGAACGAGCGCAGCCCGGCGGCACCGTCCACGCCGAGCACCCGTCCGGAGCGACGACGGGCGAGCACGGTCGCCACGGCTGCCGCGGTCACGGAGCAGCCGGTGCCGCCCCGGAGCGAGGCGAACGCGATGCGCCGACTGGTGGGAACGGCCTGCCGGATGGCCCGGTGCGCATCGTCGAGTTCGCGTGCACCACCGGCCACGCTGCCGAAGAACGCCCGCCCGAGCGCGGGGACGACGTCGTCGAGGAGCCGCATGGTCAGAACGTCTCCAGGAGTGCGGCGAAGAGGCCGAAGGTGCCGAGCAGCAGCGGCAGTGCCACGACGACCGAGATCGTCTCGAGGACGTTGCCGAGCGACCGCAGGCGGGCTCGCTGGTGTGCGGCCGGCCGGACCCCGGCGAGCAGGGCTCCGAGCACCCCGAGGCCTGCGAGCGCGCCGAGCACCTGGAAGGGTGCGGTGGTGGCGTGACCGAGGAGTCCGAGCACCGCGGCGACCACGACGGCGCTCCAGAGCAGCACGCCCTGCAGCGTCAGCGGGAAGGCGCGCGTGCGGAGTGCGGCGACGACGACCACCGCGGCGCCGAGCCCGACGGCCCAGGGGTCGCGGTCGGAGGCGAGTGCGGCGCCGGCGAGGGCGATGGGGGCGGCCACCGCGGCGGTCGTCCAGTCGAGTGCTCGGTACGCGTCCTCGAGCGCCGTGACGACGCGGGCGCGAGCGACGGGCTCGCCGCCGCTCACACGGTCGTCGAGGCCGGTCAGTCCGGCGGAGGACATCGCGACCGAGGGTAGGAGCCCGCAGACGGCGATGGCTGCGATCCCGACCACGCCCCAGCCGGCGGCCTGCGGCGCCGGAGTGAGCCAGGTGAGCATGCCGAGCAGCGGGAGCACGACGCCGACGACGGCCGCGACGCCGATCGTCCGCGTGCGCTGTCCGACGCCGAGTCCGAGGCCGAGCGCGATCCACGCCCAGACGAGCACCAGGGCGGCGACCATCGCGGGTTGGTCGCCGTCCCGCCCGACGACCGGTCCGACGGCCAGCCCGATCGGCAGCGCGAGCCCGGTGGCCGCGGCCGTGAGGGCGATGCCGGTCCAGCGTGCCCCGGCACGACCCGCGACGAGCGCCGCGATCGCCAGGACCACGCCGCTGCCGACGAGCACGGACGGCAACAGTGCGGGGGAGACGGTCCCGCCGTCGAACGCGGCTCGGACCGAGGCGACGGTGAACGCGGCGACCACGAGGGTGCCCGCGACCGAGGCGGTGGCCCCGACGGCGGCGGCGGCGACCGACCAGCGTGCGGCGGTGCCCCAGCCGTCGCGACGACGGCCGAGCGAGTCCGCGACGGCGTCGGTGACGTCGGAGACCTCGGGCGGCGGTGGTGCGTCGGCGCGACGGACGAGGTGCAGGACCTCGCCGTCGGCGATCTCCTGCGTGGCGGCGTCCGCTGCCAGGGAGACCTCTTCACCGGTGACGCGCACGAGGGCGACGGGTTGCGCGCTGTCCGCGATCGGTTCGTCGAGGATGTCGACCAGCCGCGGCAGCAGTCCGGCGAACGGCTCGTCGGAGGCGACGACGACGTCTGCACGGCGGCCGACACCGACGACGGTCACGCGGGTGAAGTCGCTCAATTGGTCTCCTGCTGGGGTTGCGTGGTCGGCACCGGTCGCGGTGTCTGCTGCGCCTGTTGCTGGGCGGCCTGCTGCGCCAGCGCGTTCGTGACGAAGGAGTACCCGAGGCACCCGACCCCCACGACCGCGGCGAGCACCACGCTGCCGATGAACCGCTTGACGTTGTCGTTCACCAACCGGCGGTCGGCGAGGCGCCCGAGCACGAACGCCTGCCGGAGTCGTCGGCGGTGCGTCGAGACGCTCTCCAGCAGGATCGAGTCACTGTTCCGCGGCACGCTGCACCTGCTCCCTCGTCCGGTCGTCCATCCCGACGGCGTCGGCGACGCGGTCGGGCCCGATGTGGTCGATGACGTCGGCCAGCTCGTCGACCGGGTTGCGGTCCTGCCGCCGCCCGAAGGGCAGCACGAGCGCCGGGATCCGAGGGCGTCCGGCGATGACGGCGCCGAAGCGGTCGCGCATCGCCTCGACGTCGAGGTCGAGCTGCCGGACGGCCGGCGCACCGAGGAGCATCGCGACCGGCAGCGGGGGCGGGGACAGCCGCGGCGCCTGCGCGAGGTCCGCGCGGCCCGGGCGCCGGAGCACCAGGGCGAAGAGCGGCAGCTGCGTCGTGGCGAGCCACCCGAGCACCTGCGGGACGGCGGCGACCCGCATCTCGGAGACGGTGTCCCCGAGTGCGCCGACCGCGAGAAGCCCGGTGGTGAGCTCCTCGACGCCGTGCTCGGTGCGCTGCGCGGCGATCGTCACCGCGAGGGGCGCGTCGGGCGAACCGACGGCGAGGAACCGCGTGGAGTCGGGCATCCGCGAGCGAGCGGCCTCGGTGAGCGTGTGCCGGTCCCACGCGTGACCCGCGGGTTCGTGCGTCCCCCAACCGGTCGGTGCCGCCCCGGCGAGCTCCGTCGCGAGGAGTTCGGTGGTGGCCCCGAGGACGGTCTCGTCCGCGGCCCGGTGCCGGACGGACACCGAGACGACGAGGTGTTCCGCCGTCGGCGTCCAGGGACGCAGGTACCCGACGGCGACGTCCTGCACCGAGGTCGGCGGGCCGGTCCGGAGCGCGTCCGTGAAGTCGTCGAGTCGTCCGCCGTCGAGTCCGTTCCGCAGGCCGTCGTCGCCGCGGACGACCCACGCCCCGCCGCAGTCGAGCAACGCCTGGCGGAAGGCCTCGGTCACGACGGACAGGCCGTCGGTCACCAGGATCGGGCGGGCGCCCCCGCCTGCCGCGGTGGCGAGCAGGTCCGCCTGGGCACGTCCGAGCCGCACGATCGCCGCGCGGGTCTCGTAGCGGATGCTGCCGTCGCCCGCCGAGTCGACGAGCGGGTGCGTCGCGCCCGGACGGTCGTCCTCGGCGGTGTCGTGTCGGAGCGGGCTCACGTCGTGGCCCCGATCCGGTCGACCACGAAGGCGTGGTCGCCGATCCGGACCGTCGAACCGGCGGGCACGGGCAGGTCCACGCCGGGGACGAGGTCCTCGAACGAGGCGTCCGGACGGACCACCGAGGTGCCGTTGGTCGAACCGAGGTCACGGATCAGGACGACTCCGCCGGCCTGCACGAGGGCCACGTGCGTCTTCGAGAGCGTGCGCGACAGGTCCGGCACCGCGACCGTGGCGATACCGGACTCCGCCTCGGGGTTCCGGCCGATCACGCAGGTTCCGTCGAACCAGTGCACGGCGCCGGAGTCGAACCGCAGGACGACCGCGTCGGGCGGTACCGAGTCGTCGGCCACCGGTGCGGTCGGCGCGGGCACCGCCGCGAACCCGGCCGCGGGGGTGGGACCGAACCCCGCACGGCGGGTGGCGTCGAGACCAGCCTGCACCGCGCCTCCAGGCAGCGGCGCCGACCCCGGACGGACACCCGCCGACGCGGCGGCACCGAAGGCGGTGCCGAGCGCGGGCACGGCGGGGTCGAGCGGCTCGCGTCCGCGGTTCAGTGACGCGGTCAGCGTGCCCGTCGCCGCGGCCCAGGGGCCGGCTCCGGGCGCACGTCGGTGCCGACCGCCACCGAGCCGGGCGAGCTGTCGGACGGGCCCGGCGGGCAGCGCGTCGTCGACGTCGACGACGCGGGTACGGAGGAGCAGCCCGCCCGGCCCGCGGCCCGTCCTGGAGGCACGCATCACCACGATCGCGGTCGTCACGACGAGCCCGGCGACCGCTCCGGCGACGGCGGTGCCCACGGGGTCGGAGGAGGGGACCGCGGTGTGGGCGAGGAAGAGGAGGGCGGCGCCGGCGGCACCGCCGAGCAGGCAGACGACGACGTCCACCAGCCGGGCGAGGACGACAGCACCGGCCGGGGCCGTGGCGACGCCCTGCACGGCGTCGTACTCGGCGGAGCCGATCGTGCGCCCGAGGAGGGCACCGCAGTCGGTGCAGAAGCGCTGGCCCTGGCTCGTCGCGACCCCGCAGCGACCACAGGTCAGCACGGGTACCACGGACTCGACCACGATCGACGACATGCCCCACCTCCCCTCGGCAGGAACGATCATGTCAGAACCGGAGGGTGACGCGCGCGGCGGACGTGGTCTACGCTGCGTGTATTCGCTGTCACCCGTTCGGGGTGGGGGAACGACGGAGAGGATGCGCGATGAAGTTCGCGATGGGGGCTCAGGTCCTGACCAACCTGACCAAGCAGACGTCCGGTGCTTCCGGTGACCTGGGGACGCTCGTGCGCAAGCTGGCCGACTCGGCCGAGCCGCTGCAGGGTCGCTTCAACGGTGCCGGTCGACAGGCCTTCGACCGTTTCAAGGCCGAGACCGACACCATCGCCAACGAGCTGAACGGTGCGCTCGCGAGCGTGCTGCAGGGCATCTCGGGCATGGACCGTTCGTTCCAGGAAGGCGACCAGGACATGGCGCAGTCCACGAGCTCGCTCGAGGGCAGCTCGAACTTCGACGCGGCCCGCTTCAGCGGCCGCGCCTGACGGATCTTCGGGGAGAGGGAGAGAACACCATGAGCGGTGGCAACCAGGCAGATCGTCGCGACTACGACGTCGCGGCTTCGCAGAACGCACAGGACAACTTCAACGCCGTCGCGGCGCAGCTCGAGTCGCTCATCGCGCAGCGTGACTCGGACGTGAAGGCAGCCATGGCCGACTACCAGGCCGACGGCGTCTCGGACGAGTACCACGCCAAGGAACAGCGGTGGAACACCGTCGCCGGCGAGGTCAAGCAGATCATCGCGACGCTGCGCGCATCGCTGCAGTCGAACGACGAGTCGGCGCAGTCGGCCATCAGCAAGGCGAAGTCGGCCGTCGGCAACATCGGCTGACGTGGTCGACGGATGGCGGGTCGACCCCGCCGGGGTCGAGGCCGTCCTGACGGACGTCTCGACCAAGACCACGACGATGAACAACGCTCTGGGCGGATCCGCGGACGGATCGATCCAGGGCGTCGGAGAAGTCGTGCAGGACGCCGCGACGGCAGCACAGTCACCGGTGATCGGTGAGGCGCTCGCCGGGTTCTTCGAGCACCGGCAGGCCACACTGACGGGGATCCAGAACCGGATCCAGGCGTCGCTCTACGGCGCTGCCGGCGCGACACGTGCCATCGTCGACGGCGATGACGAGATGGGTGCTGCCACGGCACAGGCGAACGCCGTCACGGCGTCCACCAACGGCGACTTCCGCGCGTTCGACGGGATGTTCGACCGGTGACCGGCGTCGTCAAGACGGGAGCCATCCCGTACACGGACGTCCAGCTCGAGGCGATCACGAGCGGCGCCGCTTCGCTGCGGACCGTCGCGTCAGCCGTCCGCGACGGCACGGCCGACATCGTCACCGCCTGGAGCGGCATCTCCGGTTCCTACGAGGGCCCGAGCGATCAGGAACTCTTCGCGGTCATGACGCCCATCGGGCCCCAGGGCACGACGTTCGGCGACGACCTGGACGCCGCGGCGAAGGCGCTCGACACGTTCGTCACCGAGGTCACACCGATCGTCGCTGCGCTCAAGGCGTACGTCACGCGTGCCGAGCAGCTGCACCGCGACGTCGACGCGTTCACCCCGAAGACCGCGACGACCGAGTACGGCAACAACGCGACCGTCGAGTCCTGGGACCAGGACGAGACCCTGACCGACGAGAACAACGCGATCATCAACGGCGTCGCCGCCCAGGTGGTGGCGTACCAGGCTGCCGAGCGCACATGCGCGAACACCATCCGCGGGCTGTCCGGCCTGCAACCGCTGCACGCGATGAGCGGCAGTGGCTCGGACGACGCCCTCGCCTACGGGTACGACAAACTGCCCGCCGGCACGAAGCTGCCGTGGGGGACCGCGTCGGAGCGGAAGGAATCGTGCTCCGAGAAGACCGTCGACTTCCTGCCGAACATGCTCACGGGCGTGGCCGTCGACGGCATCTGGGGCACCGTGAAGGGACTCGGCACCCTCGTCGGTCTGGACGGCACGGGCTTCCACCTTGAGACCGCGGCGACGTCGTGGAGCGGAGTCCTCGCCCTCACCGGCTTCAACACGAAGACCATGCAGAAGGACCCCGACCTCCAGCGCGAGGCGTGGACCCAGCTGGGGAAGGCCACCGTCGGTTGGGACGAATGGGGCAGGGACCCCGGTCGCGCCGCCGGACAGGCGCTGTGGGGGATCGGCTCGATCGTCGTCCCGATCGTCGGGCAGGCGGGCAAGCTCGGCGCCGTCGGCAAGGTCGGCGAAGTCGCGGGGGCCGTCGGCAAGGCGGGGAAGTACCTCGATCTCGTCGATGCCGGCGCGTGGGTCTCGAAGGGCCTGACCAAGGTGCTGCCGAGGCTCGATGAGCTCAAGACGATCATGACCAAGGGTGTCGGTGACGACGCGGTCGGGTCGACCGGGCGCCTCGCCGACTTCAAGACCGGGCTCGGTGACTACCTGCACGGACGGCACGGCGACACCGACGTCGAGGTGCCGCCGGCTCGGACCGAGGCGGACACGGACGTGCGGGCGGGGAGCGCCGCGAACGCGCGGGCCGACGGCGGCGACGCGACGGTGCACGCGCCGGAGCGGGAGCCGGCGCTCGTGGGGGCCGGTGGGCGCGGGGAGCATGGCGAGACGGCGACAGGCGACGGCGGTTCGACGTCGGGGTCGCACGGCGGGGCAGGGCACGGGGGCGACTCAGTCGGGCACGGTGGGGACTCGGCCGGGCACGACGGTTCCGGGCACGGCACGGGCGCCGACAACGGCACCGGCGGCACTTCCCCGGACGGCTCGCACGATCAGGGCACGGTTTCGGAGGCCTACTCGCACGTCGCGCTCGATTCCGAGGGCAAGAACGTCGGTCCTTTGGTGGCCGAGAGTAGACTGTCGCCCGAGCAGTTGCACGACTACCTCGAATCTCAGTGGCCGCGCGACGGCGCACTGGCACGAGAGTTCGAGTCGTCCGGTGTGTGGCCGCACGACGTCCAGATCCCGAAGGGCCCGGAAGTCCTCACCCCAGACGGCAAGATCAACTGGGACGGCGTCGATAACGACGGTTTCGCCTCGAGGGGCGACGGGACGGTCGACCGTGCTCCTTACGATCCGCCCGTCGGATCTGTGCTCGACCGATACGGACCTCCGGACGGACGCTTCACGTCGCCAGTCCCCGACGGGGGCCCGTACCCGTACGATGAACGCGGTCTGCCCTACTTGGAGGACGCCAACCAGTACCACCAGTACGAGGTCGTCCACGACGTCGGCGATCTACGGGGCGCGTACGACGCTTTGGACGGGGACCACAAGGAACTCGTTAACGCACTGCTCCAGCAGCGCAACAAGACGGCGGACGACCTCGGATCCCTCGGTGCGTATCGTGGTGAGATCGCAGCAGTCGGTCGCTTCGGCTCTCCGGGCGGCGGAGTGCAGGTACAACTGCCGCTGCCGGTCGAGATCCTCCAGGTCCTCGGCGTACTCCGCGAAATTCCTCTGCACTGAGAACAGGACGAACTCATGGATGACATCGACGTGATGCGCGAACTCGCCGTCGCCGAGGCCGCGGGCGTTCCCTTTTGCTGGATGCGGCGGCCCTCCAACGATGTGAACACCCCGTGCATCTACGAGACAGCAGACGGATGGCGGGTCTCCACGACGAATGAACGGAGCACCGAGGAATCTGTCGACGACTATTCGGACCGCTCCGCGGCCGTCGACGATTTCGTGAGCCGCGTACAAGGGTCCGTACGGTACAAGGAGCTCCGCAAGAAGCTCCTCGGGCACTAGCGCAGGTCCGATGCCCGTTCTGACTGGGCCTGGTCGAGGACCCTTCTGACAGCCGGACGGTCGTCTGCAGATTGAGATCGTTTCCGTCACCGACCTCAAGAGATTGAGAATCCTGAGTTGACCGACAGTGAACCAGGCGAGTTCGCCGACCTCCAGTACCTCGAGGACGTCCTGCTGCGTGCCGGAAACGACCTCGTCACGTGTGAACCGCGAAGGGTGCAGTTCGGCGATCACGAGACACTGCAGCGGTACTCGGTGTCAGGCACGTCGGTCGAGGAGTGGCGTGGAGACCGGGGGCGTGGCGCCCTGACCGGCACACGGTTCGGGTCGGCCACGGACGCGGAATTGTGGATCGTCGCGGACGCGAGTGGGTACATTCGCGAAGCTCGTGGCCTGCCGATCGCACATTGGCTTCCCGACCAAAGGCACGAACTCCCCGAAGGGTTCACTATGGAGCAAAACGGCGCCGGTGTTCTCCTCACCTGGAGCGCATCGGGAACGGAACACCGAGTCCGTTTCGGCGGCGCTCTCCCGGAGGCCCATGCGGTGCAGTTCTCGGCCGTGGCACGGGTGCCGCTGAATCAGATCGAAGAGTGCGCGCTCCAGCTCGACGCCCGCTCGGCGTTCGCGGCCGCGGCGTCCGCTGCTTCGCGCTGAACGACTCCGTCGTGCCGCTGATCCATCGGACTACGCCGCAATACCGTGCCTCGAGGTGCTCGTGGTCCTCTTGCGCAGTGCTGGGCATGAGCGGGTCGTCACCGAGCCGACGCTCGTGGAGTTCGGCGATCACGAGACGTTGGAGCGTTACGTCGTGCAGGACTCGGAAGTCCTGGGATGGCGAGGCGACCGAGGCTCGGGAGACTGGACAGATGTCGTGTTCAGAGACGGAGACGGTGACGATGCTGCGCGTCGAATCGCGTCCTCTGCCGCTGGTGTCACCCGAGATCGAGCTGACCTCGAACGCGCCCACTGGCTGCATCGATCACCCCCAGGAGCTTCCCGCTGGCATGACGTCGACGGTCGAGTCCACGTTGAACGTGCTCCGGTGGACGGCGCCCCGCACCGTGCCTGGTTCGGGAGGGGTCGTTTCGTTGCCGTTCGCAACGGTGGCGCGTGTTCCCGTGGACCGCATCGAGCAGTGCGCGCTCCCTCGTCCTCTTCGAGTTCGGCGAGCTGGAGACGACGTTCCGGATAGCCGTCGCCGGCTCTGGGTTCGCGTTCGAGATCTGCTGCGGGAAGGGGCTTGGCGGAACCGTGTCTCGTGGTTCCCCGGACTGGCGGGTGTCCCGGACGGCATCGGCGTCCTCAGGGACAAATCCGGGACGGTGCTCCGCTGGGAGACCGAAGGCGAGGAACACGTCGTTCAGGTGCTCATTGACGACAGCACAACGCTCGTTTGCCAGCTCGCGTGGGTGCGGCTCTGTTCTCTGCCCGAAGTGATCGCGATCGTCACCTCCGATGACCCGGGCCATCGCACCGGCAGTCTTCCGTCCGATGTGTCTCGAGGTCGGCTGGCGGCACTACGAGGACGAGTCCGTTGCGCTGGAGATGTACCTTGGCGCTGCTGCGGGACCTCAACGACCTCATCGCCAGCAGAGCCGTCCGCTGATGCACCGAGAGTACGAGGAGCACTGACACCGATGCACCAGATCGACGCGCTCCGACACCTCGCCGACGCGGAAGCGGCCGGTGCCGGCTTGAACTGGCTGCGAGCACCGCACAACGACGTGAACGTATCGTCCCTTCACGAGGCGGACGGCCGCTGGGTGGTCTCGACCACGAACGAGCGTGCGACGGAGGAGAGCGTGCACGAGTACGCGGACCGCGCGGCCGCGATCGAGGACTTCGTGTCGCGCATCGACAAGGAACTCGTCAACGCACTGCTCCAGCAGCGCAACAAGACGGCGGACGACCTCGGATCCCTCGGTGCGTATCGTGGTGAGATCGAAGCAGTCGGTCGCTTCGGCTCTCCGGGCGGCGGAGTGCAGGTACAACTGCCGCTGCCGGTCGAGATCCTCCAGGTCCTCGGCGTACTCCGCGAAATTCCTCTGCACTGAGAACAGGACGAACTCATG
>Ga0265780_10010599_pt1 | contig 10970 bp, 13 predicted proteins | sample P1T30metagenome_FD_192432 | JGI IMG/M metagenome (GOLD analysis project Ga0265780, IMG submission 192432) | Plant litter microbial communities from East Loma Ridge, Irvine, California - P1 T30 | ecosystem: Environmental > Terrestrial > Plant litter > Unclassified | place: USA: California... | reverse complement strand
GATCTTCATTTAATATTGATATTTCAACTTGGGATGTTTCTAATGTTGAAAGTATGGAATATATGTTTTTAGAATCTAGTTTTAATGCTAATTTGTCTGATTGGAAACCATACAATTTAAAGTATTATTATTCCATGTTCGCAAGTTGTTTGGTTAATGAAAAACCTTATTGGGCTAATATTGAAATTAATGAAAGAAAAACAGCTATTGAAAAATATTTATTAAATAAAGATTTAGGTAATTCTCTATCTAGTAGTAATTTAGTAGAAAAAAAGATAAAAATATGAAAAAAAGAATCGTAGCTGAACATATTAGACATTTACATGATTTGATTACCAAAGAAATTAAATCTAATGGAATTGAATGTAGCTTAAATCATATAGATATATCTAAAGTTCCAAATATTAGTTATTTATTTCAAGATAGTGCATTTAATGGAGATATTTCAGAATGGGATACATCTAATGTTAAAGATATGCATGGTATGTTTTTTCATTCTAGATTTAATGGTGATATATCTAAGTGGGATGTTTCTAAAGTAGAAAATATGAAGTTTATGTTTTATGAATCAGAATTTAGAGGAGATATATCTAAGTGGGATGTATCTAATGTTAGCGAAATGAAATGGATGTTTTATAGATCTAAATTTAATGGAAACTTAACTAATTGGAAAACATATAATGCAAACTGTGAAAATATGTTTTTAGGAAATGAAATTAATACAGAGGAAAATAAACCATTTTGGTTAAAAATTGATAATTTGGATGCAAGAAAAAAAGCTATTGATGAATATTGGCTACACAAAGAATTAACTGAGAATTTAAGTAATAATGGAAAAATAATTAAAAGAGTAAAAATATGATACCAAAACTTATTGCTAAAAATAGTTACTATTTAAAACAGTTCATTGCTGAAGCAATAGCTTTAAACGGAAACGAATGTGATTTAAATCATATTGATGTTTCAAGAGTTTCGGATATGACAAATTTGTTTAGAAACTCTGATTTTAATGGAAATATATCTGAATGGGATACCTCTAATGTTGAGTTCATGAATGGAATGTTTAGATTGTCCAAATTTAATGGTGATATCTCTAAATGGAATACATCCAAAGTTGTAGATATGGAGCATATGTTCCGAGAATCATTTTTTACTGGAAATATATCAAATTGGGATACCTCTAATGTTGAACTTATGACTAATATGTTTAGAGAGTCTGTATTCAATGGGGACATATCTAAATGGAAAACTTCCAAAGTAAGAAATATGGGATCAATGTTTTGGAAATCTAAATTTAACTGTGATATATCCGAGTGGGATACCTCTAATGTCGAAGATATGAAAAACATGTTCTATAAGAGTAAGTTCAAAGGTAATTTATCTAAATGGAATACATCAAAAGTAAAAAATATGGAGTTTATGTTTGCCAATTCACAATTTAATTCAAATATAGCTGATTGGAATGTATCCAATGTAGAGAATATGAGTGAAATGTTTTCTGAATCCAAGTTTAATAATGATGTTTCAAAATGGAATGTTTCTAATGTTAAAGATATGAGAGATATGTTTGAAAAAACACCATTTAATGGTGATCTGACTAATTGGACACCATATAATTTATGCAATGTATTTTCGTTTAATGACATGTTTAGAGGATGTTCTGCTCCGGTTCCTTATTGGATTAATTATGGAGATATTGCTTCAAGAAGAAAAGCAATTGGTTCTTATTGTTTAAGTAAAGAGTTAGGTAAAGAATTGAATAATGATGCTATAAAAGAGAAAAAAATTAAAATATGAAACATAAAATCATAGCTAAAGATAGAGAACATTTAAAAGATTTAATTGATAAAGAAATACAATTAAATGGGAATAATTGTGATTTAAATCATATTGATGTATCTAATATAATAAACATGAGTTTTTTATTTCATGAATCTAAATTTAATGGTGATATTTCTAAATGGGATACATCAAGAGTTAAGACTATGAGAGGGATGTTTTGCGAATCTGAGTTTAATGGAAACATTAGCAAATGGAATACATCTAATCTTAGAGATATGAAAGGTATGTTCGCCATATCAAAATTCAATGGGGATATTAGTAATTGGAATGTTTCTAATGTTACGGATATGAGTAGTTTATTTTGTCAATCTAAATTTAATAAAAATATAGGAAAATGGGATGTTTCTTGTGTTAAAAATATGAAAGATATGTTTTATGAATCAAATTTCAATAAAGATATTAGCAATTGGAATGTTGCCAATGTTGAGAACATGAATGATATTTTTTTTATGGGTAAATTTAACAAAGATATTTCTAATTGGGATACATCTAATGTTGAGAGCATTAAATCTATATTTAGACACTTTAATCTTATAAATAAAAAAATTATAAAAGATTATTCATTAGCAACAAAATTCTTAAATATTTTTTTTAATTATCATGCTAAAATGCCATATTGGGCAGAATATGAAGATATAGATAATAGGAGAAGAATAATTAATGTTCATTATTTACGGAATGAATTAAATACTACAAAAAAGTCTGAAGTTCAACCAGCCAAAAGAATTAAAATATGAAACAAGTTATTATCGCTAAAGATAAAAAACATTTAAAGGAATTAATTAAAAAAGAAATTCAATTAAATGGAAATGAATGTGATTTAAATCATATTGATGTATCCAATATTACAGATATGAGCTATATTTTTTATAAATCTAAATTTAATGGAGATGTTTCTAATTGGAATATAAATAATGTACATAATATGAGTTATATGTTTTGTTATTCACAATTTAATGGCAATATATCTAATTGGGATGTTTCCAAAGTCAAAAATATGGATTATCTTTTTTGTTATTCACAATTTAACAATAACATTTCTAGATGGAATATTTACAAATTAGAAACTATGATGAATATGTTTTATAATTCAAAGTTTAATGGAGATATATCAGAATGGAATACATCCAATGTTACTAATGCTAGTTCTTTATTTGCTAATTCTTTTTTTTCGGGAAATATATCAAATTGGGATGTATCTAAAATAAAAAATATGTCCTTTATGTTTCAAAACTCAAAATTTAATGGCGACATATCAAATTGGAAACCTTTATGTTTAGAAGAAAGTAAAGATATGTTTTTAAATTGTGCTGCTCCTATTCCATATTGGATAAAAATAAATGAACAGCAAAAAAGAAATATAATGATTAGTAATTATTGGATTTCTAAAGATTTAAATCTTGAATTAAGTGACAATAAGAATCAATCCAAAAAATTAAAAATATGAATCATAAAATTATAGCTAAAGACAGACAACATTTAAAAAAATTAATTTTGGTAGAAATTAAAAAAAATGGAAATGAATGCAGTTTAAATCATATTGATGTATCTAATGTCACGAATATGGCAAAATTATTTATTGAATCAAAATTTAATGGAGAAATTTCAGAGTGGAATGTTTCTAATGTTATGGATATGAATTCTATGTTTTTGCGAGCAAAATTCAATGGAAATATATCTAGATGGAATGTTTCCAATGTTATAGATATGAATTATATGTTTGATAAGTCGTGCTTTAATCAAAATATAAGCGAATGGAATGTTTCCAATGTAAAGTATATGGAGTATGCTTTTTATGAGTCTAAATTTAGCAAAGATTTATCAGATTGGACACCATTTAATTTGAGATCCGCACACAATGCCTTTTTTGAATGTCCAGCAATTAATCCTTATTGGTCAGAATTAGGATATGAGGATAAAAATGTAAGACAAAGCACTATTGAAAGATATATTTTAGAAAAAGAATTAAATATTAAGAATGTTAATGAAAAAAAATTAAAAATATAAAATATAAAATATAATATTATAATGCATTTAAAATAAAGAGTATTTAAAAATTTGTTTAAAATAAGAAAGTAAATTTAAACAATCTATTGTTAGTTAATCTATATTTGATAAAATTAATAAAATTAAATTAAAGATAATATGAAAAATATAATTATTGCTAAAGATAAAAATTATTTAAAAGAATTAATTAGAGTAGAAATTGAGACTAATGGAAACAAATGCGATTTAAATCATATAGATGTTTCCAAAATTATAGATATGAGTTCATTATTTATGAACTCAAGATTTAATGGGAATATATCCAACTGGGATGTTTCTAATGTTAATAATATGAATCATATGTTTTTTAACTCTTCATTTAATGGAGATATTTCAAAGTGGAATGTTTCCAAAATTATAGATATGAGTTCATTGTTCATGAACTCAAAATTTAATGGGGATATATCCAACTGGGATGTTTCTAATGTTAATAGTATGAAACATATGTTTTTTAACTCTTTATTTAATGGAGATATTTCAAATTGGAATGTTTCTCAAGTTACAAATATGGCTTCAATGTTTGAAAAATCTAAATTTAATGGGAATATTTCCAAATGGGATGTGAGTAATGTTAGAATTATTGATCATATTTTTAGTGAGTCTGAATTTAAAGGGGATATATCTGAATGGAATACTTTTAATGTGAATAGTATGAACTATATGTTTAGTAAATCAAAATTTGATGGAGATATATCTAAATGGGATGTTTCTAATGTTGAATCAATGGATTACATGTTTCATAGTTCTATTTTTAATCAGGACATATCTAAATGGGATGTTTCTAATGTTGAATCAATGCATTATATGTTTTCATATTCTGAATTTAATGGTGATTTATCAAATTGGAAACCATATAAATTAGATGGAATGATTAATATATTTAATAAATGTCCAGCTACAATTCCATATTGGTTGAATTATACAAATAAAGATGAAAGAAAAAAAATTATTAATGCTTATCATTTGAAAAAAGAATTAAATCAAGAATTAAATTTACATGAAATTAAGAGTAGAAAACCAAAATTATGAAGTTCAAAATAATAACATAAGCAACAATTAGAAATATATAGTTCAAACTATATTGATGTCTCTATTTCAAAGTAGTGAATTTAATGAGAACTTAAATTTGTAGAAACCATACTCATTAAAATAAATGGAAAATGCTTCTTTTGATTGTTCTGCACTTGAGCTATATTGGCAATATATGACGATAAAGAAACGAGAAATAATTCTATAAATAATTGTTATTTAAATCAGGACTTTGAATTCACTAATAATAATCAATATAAAAATTTAAAAATATGAAAAAAAGCATTATAGCTAAAGATATTAAGCATTTAAAAAGATTAATTAAAAATAAAATTAAAACAAAAGGGAACCAATGTGATTTGAACTATATTGATGTTTCCGATATTGCAGACATGTCTAAAATATTCCAAGATTCTCCATTTAATGGGGATATTTCAAAGTGGGATATATCTAATGTAAGAGATATGCAAAGCATGTTTGAAAACTCTTTATTTAATGGTGATATATCTAATTGGGATACCTCTAGTGTTGAAAATATGAGAGAAACTTTTAAGAATTCTAAATTTAATGGAGACATTAGTAAATGGAATGTCTCTAATGTTAAAGATATGCATAAAATGTTTTCCGAGTCAGAATTTAACGGAGATATATCAAAATGGGATGTTTCTAAAGTTGAAAAGATGGATTTTATATTTTCCAAATCAAATTTTTTAGGAGTTTTAGAGGATTGGACTCCATATAAATTAAACTTAATTCACCCAATACGTTTATTTGGAAGTTGTCTAGAGCCCATTGTTATTCCATATTGGGCTAATTTTAAAGATACTGATACAAGATTCATGGCTATTAAAGCATATCATTTGAAAAATGGATTAATTCAAGAATTAAGTGTAGAATTAAATATGCCTATTACAAAAAGACTTAAATTATGACAAAAAAAATTATTGCTAAAGATAAAGAACATTTAAAACAATTAATTAAAGATGAAACTGAAGTAGAAGGATATTTCTGTGATCTTAATCATATTGATGTGTCCAATATTACAGATATGAGCAAATTATTTTATAAATCTCAATTTAGTGGAAATATTTCTGAATGGAATGTCTCTAAGGTAGAGAATATGGAATCAATGTTTGAAGAGTCTGATTTTTGTGGTAATTTATATTACTGGGATGTTAGTTCGGTTAAAAATTTGCGTAAAATGTTTAAAAAAAGTAGATTTAATGGCGATATATCTACATGGAATGTTTGCAGTCTTGAGTATATGCAGGATATGTTTCAATACTCTGATTGGACAGGAGATATAACAAATTGGAAGCCATATAATTTGGTATATGTATATGACCATTATTTATTCAAGAATCAGGTATACTGGGGGCATATACATGATAAAGATGAAAGAAGAAAAGCAATTGATGCTTATCATTTAGATAAAGAGCTAAAACAAGAAATGCATATTAACGATGTGGTTAAGGAAAGAAAAGCTAAATTATAATTAATATGAAAAATAAAATAATAGCAAATAATAGGGATCACCTTAAAGATATCATTGATTCTGAAATAGAATTAAATGGAAATAAATGTGATTTGAATCATATTGATGTATCTAATATCACTGATATGAATCATTTATTTCACGATTCTGAATTCAAAGGTGATATTTCTAAATGGGATGTTTCACAAGTTACTGATATGAGTAATATGTTTGCTGAGTCAGAGTTTAATGGTGATATTTCAGAGTGGAATACATCAAATTTAGAAAATATGGAACGCATGTTTGAAAGTTCTATGTTTAATAATGACATTTCTAAATGGGATGTTTCTAATGTGTCTAATGTTAATTCAATCTTTAAATGGTCTGAATTTAATGGTGATATTAGTAATTGGAATGTTACCAATATGGAAAATATGGATGATATGTTTTTATTGTCTAAGTTTAATAAAGATATATCCAGATGGAATTTGTCTTATACAAAAAGTATGAATTATATGTTTTTTCAATCAGAATTCAATGGAGACATTTCTAATTGGGATGTTTCTAATGTAGAAAACATGGATAGTATGTTTTATGATTCTAAGTTTAATAAAGATATATCTAATTGGGATGTTTCTAATGTAGAAAACATGGATAGTATGTTTTATGATTCTAAGTTTAATAAAGATATATCTAATTGGGATGTTTCTAAGGTTAAAGATATGATGTCAATGTTTAAAGGTTCTATGTTTTCTTATGATTTATCAAATTGGACACCATATAATTTAGAACTTATGGATAATATGTTCTTATCTTCAAAAGCTCCAATTCCTTATTGGGCTAAATTAGAAGATCAAGAAGCTAGGAATAAAGCAATTAATTCTTATCATTTAAATAAAGAATTAGAACAAGAAATCTATATTAACAGTGTGGTTAAGGAAAAGAAAGTTAAAATGTAAAAATATTATTTCTTAGGATTATTAATGGCAGATTTTTCTATAATTAAATCATTATTTTTCTCATTGACCAATTGAATTTTTAGGAACGTATAAATATCTTTTTGATTTTCACATTTATTAATAATATTTTGAAACTTTGAATGTAAATATGGTGCAGATTTCTTAGTTAATCTAAGAGCCATAAGAGCTATTTCTGAATCTTTATTTTTAGATAAATATTCCTTTACTTCATTATATTGTGGGATATTTTTTAGCATCAGCTTAAGATAAATTGATTCTGACTTTTCTTTTTCTGGTAATTCATGAAAAAATGTAGGATCATTTTGAATTAAGCGTGACATTACATCTACATTTTTTCTTAATTTTGATGCAGTGTTAGAATCTAAATAATATAAGTTATTTGGATTATTTTTTACAGCATCTATCAATAACTCTTCATTTTTTTTAAATTCAGGTTCTATTAAATCAAAAATATTGTTTCTACTATTAGTTAATGCTGTTAAAACTGTTTCGGTATCTTGAGGATATATGTTTGATGAAATTAATTCAGGATTTTCTTTTAATAAAGCCAAATACTGTTTTTTAGTTAAGAATTGACTATTTTTATATTCTTCTGGTAACTCATCTGCTTTAATGAGATCTTGTTCTAAACATTCTTGTATAAATTTAGGATCATCCTTAAGTTTAATTGGTAGATACTTAAAATATGCAGGTTCTCCTAAATCAAAGAATACTTTTTTAATCATATTCTCTGGAACATTTCTAATCATTGCTTGGAAAATTGGCTTAACTAAATCTTCGCTATAGTGGTTATTCATAATAAAATTCAAAAATTAACTTACCAAGTAAGTATAATATTCAGAATAAAAAATGCAAATTATACTAATTAATAAATTTTGCAACATCAAAATTTTAGGCTTTTTAATGCTGTAGAGTGAATTGTTTCAAATAATTTCTTACCACCTGAACATTCCCCTGATTCATCCCATTTTTCCACAGCCAAACAACCTGATGAACAGATACTTAAAAAATCACAAGTTTGGCAAGAATCTTGTCTTTCTTTCCTTGTGGATATTATGTTGTTTTTTTGCTCTTTTGCATTACTACCTAACCAAATAATCTTTTTTCCAGATAAACTTGAAGCTAGATCTTTATTTTTATTATCTTGTTCACTAGTTAATGCTGTGCAACCATGTTTATAACCATTGGAATCTATTGTATGAAAGCGAGTGTCACATTGTCCTGACCAGCAGCCATAACCTTGATTTTTAAAGCTCATAATATCCCATAGGTCTGCTTTATTAGATTTTTTTAAGATGGTATTTTCATTGAGTCTATTTCTTTCAATTAATCCTAAAGTTGAATCTAATAAACCATCAAATGGAGATATGTTTAAGGTCACATCTGGATTACTGTCTTTGAACATTATATATGCTTTAAAAAATTTAGACATATATTGTGAGTATTGAGCATTGGAAAGACCTAATTTGCTCCAATTCTTTCTTGCTGTTCCAGTATCGGTAATTCTTTCAAAGTTTAATTGAGTAATACCTTTTTCAACCATCATTTCAAAGAAATCAAATGGATTTTTAAACTGTTCAAAAAATACTTTAGTAACTGTAATAACCATGTAAAGGTTAAGTGCATTACTTTGAGCAAGCTTTACATTATTCCAAAATTTTTTTTCAAAAATTTGGTTAGTTTCTTCAGTTTGTTCTTTTCTTTTTACATGCCTAATTTTTGCATCCCAACTAATGCCTACATGTGAGTTAAATTTATTTTTATAAAGGTTAACCCATTTTTCTGTATTTTCTGAAAAATTCATTAGGTTTGTTTGAATACCATGTTGATATGTAAAGCGTGTATCTTGTTCAAGTTCATCGATGGCATTTTGAAGATATTGAACACCTAATAAAGTTGGTTCTCCACCATGCCATTGAATATATAGCTTACTATTTTCTTTAATGCGAGCTTCTTTAACAAGGGTATTAGTTAAACCTTTATTTTGGTAAAATGATGGTTCAATCTTTTTAGGATTGGAAGGAATAAAGCAATGTTCACATGCTAAATTACAACCTTCAAATAAGCGAACATAGACCATATGATCGTAGTCAAAGTAATCTATATGTTTGTTTTCTTGTTTATTCTCGTATACTTTCTGGATATGCATAATTGTTTCAAAAAATTATGCTTATAATAATCGAAAAGTAAAATAAATCAACCAACTAAATTTTAATATCAATTTTTAGATTATTTAGATTTATTTATTTTATAGAATTTGGGCTTATTTTCTATATTAATAAGAGATTTTGAAGTCTAGTAGTAATCACTTTTAACTATAAAAATAAAGAAAAATAATTTAATTGATGAACATTTTGTATTTTGTTTTAAATATATTAAAATATATCAATATTGGGATAAATTTATGTTGAAAACAAAAAAAGATATTCAAGAATGGTTAGATAAGTATAAAGTGGTAAATTATACGATTAATGATGATTTAACGGTAGATGTTGATGACGATCTTCACTTAGCAGAATGTGGTTTAACAGATTTACCTATTCAATTTGGTAAGGTTCAAGGAACTGCATATTTTGGTATGAACCAGTTAACTTCTTTTAAGGGAATGCCAAATTCTATAAAGGGACATTTAAATTGTGAGAACAATCTAATAACTAATTTTGAACATTGTCCTAAATTTATTAATGGTTTATTAATTTGTTCAAATAATCCTATTAAATCATTAAAAGGATTTAATTCTGAGATTAATGGAAATCTATATCATAGTTATTCTGTTGATGAAAATATTTATACAAAAATTATTGAGTTAGAGCATCTTTATGAAAACAAAAAAAATCGTGATATGGAATTTTATCGTGTTTCTGTTTCAAAAGAAGAAATTAATGCTATTCTTTCATATATTGAATTAAATGATACTTTAGCCTCAGAGAATACGACTACCATAAAAAAGAGTAAACTTTAATTATGTTAACAACTAAAAAAGAAATTAGTGATTGGTTATACAGGAATAGTATAGATTATTATACTATTAATGATGACTTAACTGTAGATGTTGATGGGTCTGTTCATATTAGAAATAAAGGATTACTTGAACTCCCTATTCAATTTGGAGTTGTTAATGGCCATTTTGATTGCTCAAGTAATTATCTTTACACTTTAAAAGGTAGTCCAACAAAAGTTAATGGCATGTTTAATTGTGGTCAAAATGATTTAACAAATTTATATTTTAGCCCAACTTTTGTTAAAGACAATTTTTTATGTAAATTATTGCCATTATTTTCTTTAAAAGATTTTCAATGTGATATTGGAGGATATTTTTTCCATAGCTATAAAAATAATAATCCAGATATAATTGAAGAATTAAAAGACTATTATCAACCAATGAGTTCTAATGAAACAATGGTTAAAATAGATGCTCCACAATTAAAAGCAGTGATGTTAAATCTAGAATTAAATAAAGAACTTAATTTTAATAAAGAAGAAAAAATTAAAAAGACAAAAATTTAAGGTTAGTTATGTTAGATACAAAAGACAAAGTTATTATTTGGTTGAAAAAATATGGAATCTCTTATTCTACGATTAGAGAAGACTTAACGGTA
>Ga0265780_10010598_pt1 | contig 10970 bp, 8 predicted proteins | sample P1T30metagenome_FD_192432 | JGI IMG/M metagenome (GOLD analysis project Ga0265780, IMG submission 192432) | Plant litter microbial communities from East Loma Ridge, Irvine, California - P1 T30 | ecosystem: Environmental > Terrestrial > Plant litter > Unclassified | place: USA: California... | reverse complement strand
AAGATCGACACCACCTACAACGCCAAGGGCCAGTCGAGCCGCGCGCGCTTCCTGGTGCTGCACTACACGGTGTCCGATAACCCGAGCTCGATCAAGATCCTGACCGAGCAGCAGGTGAGCGCTCACTATCTCGTCACGAACCATGAGCAGCCGATCATCTACCGCCTGGTGGACGAGAACCGGGCCGCCTACCACGCCGGCGTGTCGAGCTGGAAGGCCTACACCCAGCTGAACAACAGCTCGATCGGCATCGAGATCGTCAACCCGGGCTTCACCCTCGCCCCGGACGGCCGCCGCCAGTTCTATCCCTTCCCGCAGGCCCAGATGGACGCCCTGATCCCGCTGGTGAAGGACATCGTCCAGCGCCACGGCATCGCCCCCGAGAACGTGCTGGGTCACAGCGACATCGCGCCCCAGCGCAAGCAGGACCCGGGCCCGCTGTTCCCGTGGGCGCGCCTGGCCCAGGAAGGCCTGGTGCTGTGGCCGGACGCGAACCGCGTGGCGACCGTGCGTCCGATTTTCGACGCGACCCTGCCGGACGTCGCCTGGTTCCAGCGCAAGCTGGCCACCCACGGCTACGGCATCGTGCAGACCGGCGTGCTGGACCAGCAGACCCGCACCGTGCTGCAAGCCTTCCAGATGAAGTACCGCCCGGCCGATTTCGCCGGCAATCCGGATGCCGAGACGGCCGCGCTGCTAGAAGTGCTGACCACGCCGGCCAATGCGCCGCTGCCGGTCGTCACCACGCCGATGATCACCGCGCCGGTGCCGCCGCTGCCGCCCGCGACGCCGCCGGTCCCGGTCGTGCCCGAGACCGCACCCGCCCCGGCCGCGCCGACCCCGGTGCCGACGCCCGCAGTGCCGGCCCCGGTGCCTGTGCCCGCAACGCCGCCGACGGTACCGGCCACGCCTGTTGTGAACACGCCGTGATGGTCGCCGCCGCCGGGTTTTCCCTGTATCCTTCGGAAAATCCGCGCCGTGCGCGGACGTCTTGATTGAAGGATGAAGCGATGCGCCTGCGCCATATCGAAGTTTTCCACGCCATCATGCAGGTCGGTACCATCAGCGGTGCCGCCCAGGTTCTCCACATTTCGCAGCCGGCGGTGACCAAGGTCCTGCAGCACGCCGAGCTGCAGCTCGGCATGCCGCTGTTCGAGCGCGTGCGCGGCAAGCTGTATCCGAAGCCCGAGGCGCACCGCCTGTTCGCCGAGACCGAGAAGCTGAACCGCGACCTGCAGGGCATCCGCCGCCTGGCCGCCAGTCTCAAGGGCCGCGCGGTGGAGACCGTGCGCCTGGTGTCGACGCCGACCATCGCGATCAGCGTGCTGCCGCAGGCGATGACGGTGTGGCGGCGCGACTTCCCGCAGGCGCGCTGCGAGCTGGCCACCCAGCACACCAGCGAGATCGTCAACGCGCTGCGCCTGGGCGAAGCGGATCTTGCGCTGTCGCTGCAGGACCCGCGCCACCCCGGCATCGTCGCCGAGCCCATCGCCCACGGCAACCTAACGGTGATGGCGCCCGCCGGCACCTGGAGCGCCGACGAACTGGCCAAACCATTCACGGCCGATGGCCTCAAGGGCGAGCTGATCGGCCTGAACGACGGCGACCCGCTGGGCGAGATCGTGGTTGCGGCCTGCGAGGCCCAGGGCGTGCAGCCGGTTTACCACACCGTGGTGCAGACCTACCAGATCGCGCGCTCGCTGGTGGAAGCCGGCGCCGGCCTGGCGGTGCTCGATCCCTTCACCGCCGCCTCGGCCGACCCGGCCAAGGTGCAGTGCCGCCCGTGGTCGCCGGCGATGCCGGTCCACCTGTATCTGCTTTCCGCCAGCCATTCCCCCTTGTCGCACGGGGCGCGCGAGCTGGCCAACTGTATCGGCGCGACCGCGCGCGCCTGTCTCGACAAAGGCTGTGCATGACCAAGGGGGAGCAACTGAGCGTCGCCAGCGAAGACATCGCCGGCAGCCCCGAATTCCGCCACCTCACCAGCATCGAGGGCATCGCGATCGACCTGCGCTACGCCACGCCCAACAACTTCGTCGGCCGCGACCTGTATTCGCCTTTCGATTGCGCCTGGCTGCACCGCGACGCCGCCGAGGCGCTGGAAAAGGTGGTGGCCTGGCTCAGGGAACGCCGCCCCGGCTGCAAGGTCCTGGTGCTCGACGCCCTGCGCCCGCAGCGCGTGCAGCAGCAGCTGTGGGATGCGCTCGAGGGCACCGGCCTGCAGATGTACCTGGCCAACCCGGCGCGTGGCTCGATCCACTCCTACGGCATGGCGCTCGACCTCACCATCCTCGATGAACAGGGGCGCGAGCTCGACATGGGCACCGGCTTCGACGACATGACCAACCTGTCGCATCCGGCGCTGGAAGAAGGTTTCCTGCTCAGCGGCGAACTCAGCGACGAACAGGTGGCCAACCGCCGCCTGCTGCGCGAAGGCATGCTGGCCGCCGGCTTTTTCGGCATCAATACCGAGTGGTGGCACTTCGACTGCGGCGACCGCGAGCTGGTGCGCGCCACCTACCGCCGGGTGCTGTGAGCGCCGGACGTTTTTTTCCTGCTGAGTAGCGCAGCAGCGACAAGCGACCGCGTACGCCGCCGGCGTAGTGCTAATCTGGCATCGTCTGCTCTCACGGGAGAACCGCGATGCGCACCATCCAGCTTCTGCTCTTTCCTCTGCTGCTGCTCCTTGCCGGCAGCGCCCGCGCCCAGTCGATCGACTGGTCTTTCACCTACACCGGCTTTCGCGGCATCTGGACCGAAGAACACGACATCTTCGGCACCACCACGCGCGAGGAAGACCTGCCGGACGCCCAGGTCTCGGGCCTGTTTCGCGGCACCGACCTGGACGGCGACGGCATCCTCGAGCAGAACGAACTGCGTTCCTTCGTGGTGGGCGCGGTCGACTACACCGGCTGCGCGCTGAACCCGACGCGCGCCATGATGTGCAACCTCGACGGTTTCCGTTTCGTGCTGGACGGCCGCCAGCTCTCGTTCTCGGCCGGCTGGCACGGCAATGACGAGTTCTTCTCGGGCTGGGGCGGCTGGGTGAGCGCGGGCGACGAAGCGGTCGACTACTCGTACAACGATTATTCGCAATCGACCTTTACCCGGGCCTGGACGGACCGGACCCGGCTGAGCTTCCAGCAGCTGGCCCCGGTGCCGGAGCCTGCTGCCTGCGCGATGGCCGCGGCCGGGCTGGCCCTGCTGGGCTGGCGCCGCCGGCGCCGCTGACTGGACAGCGTGCAGCGGGGCGGCCAGAATGCCGGTTCCTTCCCAGAATGGAGCCGGTTCATGCCTGCTATCCTTGCCCATCGCGCCCTGCGTGCCGCCATCGCCGCCGCCTGTTTCGTCTTGGCTCCGCAACTGCACGCGCAGTCGGTCGCCTTTACCTTCGACGACGGTCCGAACCTGGAGTCGACCCCGCGCCTGTCGCCGCAGGAGCGCAACGCGGCGCTGCTGGCGGCGCTGGCAAAGCACAAGGTCAAGGCCGCGCTCTTCGTCACCTGCGGCTTCGGCGCCGACCAGCCCGAAGGCCTGGCGCTGGCGCGCGCCTGGGGCCAGGCCGGCCACGCGCTGGGCAACCACACGATGACGCACCCGGACCTGGACAGCGCCAAGGTGCTACTGAGCCAGTACCAGCAGGAAGTGCTCGATTGCGACCGCATCGTCGCCACACTGCCGGGCTACCAGAAGTGGTTCCGCTTCACCTTCCTGCGCGAAGGGAATACGCCCGAAAAGCGCAACGGCATGCGCGCCTTCCTGCGCCAGCAAGGCTACCGCAACGGCTACGTCACGCTCGACACCAGCGATTGGCGCCTGAACGAGAAGCTCACCGAGATGCTGGCCAAGGACCCGAAGGCGAACGTGGAGCCGATCCGACAGGCCTATCTTTCGCACCTGCGCCAGCGCGCGCTGGCCTACCGCGCCCTGTCCCAGCGCCTGCAGGGCAGGGACATCCCGCAGGTGCTGCTGCTGCACCATAACCTGATCAACGCGCTGTGGCTGGGCGACGTCGTCCAGCAGTTCAAGGACATGGGCTGGACCATCACGACCCCGGCCCAGGCCTATGCCGACCCGGTCTACCTCTTGAACCCGGACCGCCAGGCGCCGGGCCAGAGCCTGCTGCTGTCGATGGGGCGCAGCCTGGGCTTGAGCACCCAGGACCTCGGCCTGCGCCTGATGGACGATGGCGACTTCGAGATCGACGCGCTCAAGCAGCAGGGATTGTGACCGGGGCAGCGCTACCCGCCGGCCTGCCTCACGCGGGCGACGTGAATGGCGCCACTTCGCTCGTCGATGGCGACCGGACCGGCCCCGGAGGGTGGTTCGCGCATGCTCCGGTCCAGTTCGGGCGCTTCCCAGCCGCGCTGCTTGCGTACATGCGCGATGCACAGGCGGGTATCCTGGAAGATGCTCGAAGAGTCCCACTGTCCGGCCAGCGCACGGTCGATCTCGTGGCACATGGCGCGCAGGCGCGGGTTGTCGACCAGGTGGCCGATCAGGACATTGCGAAAGCCCCTTTCGTAACCATTGAAGTAATCGTCCAGGAAGAAGGGAGAATCGCGCAGGTCCGGCAGATTCAGCACGCTGTCGAGCCCTGCCGGCGTCGTGCACTGTTCGAGCAGGGGCAGCAGGACGGTGTCTACCTGGCGCAGCACGAAGGGCAGGGCCATGCGCAACTCGCTCATGCTGCTAACGGAAAACATGCAGGCTTCGTTGACCCAGGGCGAGGCTAGCCTACCCATCCAGCGGCGCTGGTAGGCATGTTCTGCCCCGCGTTTGTAGGTTTCTTCGTAATGCTGTGGCTCGCCATAGACAATCGTGGTGCGCAGCGCGTTCAAGGGACGATAGGTGAATTCCGGACGCAGCTGGAATTCGAAGCGCGGGGGCCAGCAAGCGTTGACGGACACGCTTACGCCCTGCCAGCCGTCCGCGTATTCGCGGATGAACTGGACCTGGTGCGGGCCGCGCAGGTAGCCGTGCGCGGCCATCAAGGGCGTCAGGGCGTCGAGCAGCGCCGCTTCGAATTCGGTGCTGCGGCGCGAGTACTTGTCCACGCTGCTGCCGTCGGCGAAGAACACTTCACCGGCCTGCATGTCGTAGACGTTCAGGCCGAACGAGCGGGCCGTCTCGACCAGGAAGGGCAGCACTTGCGCGCAGCCGTCACTGCGCAGGCCGAGGTTGAGGACGGCTTCATCGCCGTCGCCACGCAGGGGCCCGTCGGTCCAGACGGCATCGTCCTCATCGCAATCGGCCAGGTCGGGAAAGCGGGCGGTGAGCGCGGCGACGAATCGCGCAAATGCCGGGTTCGGGCCGGGACCGACCCGGTAAAGCATCTCGATCAGGGCGGTGGCGCTCTCCAGGTCCCCCGGCAGCGGAAGGGTGCCGGGCTGCTCCCAGACGGCGACGATATAGCTCACGTTGTACTCCGGGACCGGCCGGACCTGTTGAATGAACGCTTACTGTGCCACCAGGGGCCGACGCCGTAAAGCTTCTATGGCTGCTGGGTAGGGGCGCGTGGCGCATCGACGCGCTGCTGCGGCTGCAGCGCGCCGGAACGCGCCACCCAGTCGACCAGCGCTTCCAGTACCGCGCGCCCGCGTCCGTTGCCGGCCTGCTCGCTGTTCACCATCGCCACGAACACGTTCTGCACCCCGTTCGCATCCGGCACATAACCCGCCAGCGCCACCACGTTGCGCAGCGTCCCGGTCTTCAGGCGGGCACGGCCGGCAGCGGCCGTGCCCTGCAGGCGGCGGCGCAGGGTGCCGTCGATGCCGGCGATCGGCATGCTGGCCTGGAACTCGGGCATCCAGTTGCTGCGCAGGCCGGCCTGCAGCAAATACGCCATCTGCTGCGGCGTGATGCGCTCGACGCGCGACAGGCCGGAACCGTTCTCCATCACCAGCCCAGTGTCGTCGATGCGGTGCGCGCGCATCCACTCGCGCACGGCGGCGTCGGCGCGGGCGAAGGTCGTTTCGCCGCTAGGAGGAAGCGCGAAGCTGCCCGCCGCCGGATCGGGCTGCAGGCTGCCCAGGCTCAGGAACAGGGTGCGCGCCAGCAGGTTGTCCGAGGGCTTGTTGGTGTCGCGGACCAGTTCCGGCAGCATGCGCGAGGTGTGCTCGGCCAGCAGGCGGGAATCCGGCGGCGCGGCGCCTTCCACCACCTTGCCGCCGAATTTGCCGCCCAGTTCCTTCCACTTCTGGCGGAACAGGCGGTCGATGTAGTCGTCGCGGTCCAGCACGTTGATGCTGTAGGTGCGCGCGCAGTCCTTCGGGAAGGTGCCGTGCAGGAGCAGCTTGATGCGGCCATCCTTCTGGCGCACCGCTTCCGGCAGCTTCCAGCCGTCTTCCCATTTCGAGCAGTCGGCGTCGACCAGGGCCATGTCCGAGCCGATGCTCACACGGTCCAGTTCCGGCTGCATCCGCAGTTGCAGGCGCTTGCTGGTCGAGCGCATGTCGATCTGCAGCATGTTCTTGTTGACGATGAGCGCGTCGGGGATGACGTTGTAATACGCTTCCGGCGACTCATCGAAAGGCGGGATGCCGACGTCCATGCGCGCCGGCTGCCACAGGCCGCGGTCCAGCACCAGGTCGCCCTCGATACGGCGGATGCCCTGGTAGTGCAGGGCGCGCAGCATGTTTTCCAGCGCTTCGCCGGACAGGTCGGCGTCGGCACCGCCCCGCAGGACCAGGTTGCCGCGCAGGACGCCCTGGTCGATCTCGCCCGTGGTGCGCAGCTCGGTGCGGCCGCGGAAGACGGGGCCCAGGCGCTCCAGGCTGACCATGGTCGTCACCAGCTTCATGGTGGACGCCGGCTGCATCGGGCGGTCGGCCTGGTGCGACAGGACCACCGCATCGCCCTTCAGTACCAGCACCCCGAGGGCGTCTTCCGGCAGGCCCTGCTGCGCCAGCACCTGGGCCAGCGGCGCGGGCAGCTGTGCGTGCGCCCCGAACGAAGCGCAGAAGAGGGTGGCGAGAACGAGGCGGCGCAACATGCGTACTCCTTTAACCGAAGAAGAGATAGGCGACGAAGATGGCGCCGATGACGCCGGCCAGGTCGGCCAGCAGGCCGTAGCCGATCGCATAGCGGGTCTTGCGGATGCCGACCGAGCCGAAATACAGCGCGATGATGTAGAAGGTGGTGTCGGCGGCGCCCTGCAGGATGCTGGCCAGGCGGCCGACGAAGGAATCGACGCCGTAGGTGGTCATCGCGTCGATCATCATCGCGCGCGAGCCGCTGCCCGACAGCGGTTTCATGAGCGCGGTCGGCAGCGCGCCGACGAAGTCGGTCGGCAGGCCGAGCGCGTTGAAGACCCAGGCGAAGCCGCTGACGATGATGCCCAGGATGCCCGAGTTGCGCACCACGCTGATCGCCACCAGCATGCCGACCAGGTAGGGAATGATCCTCAGCGAGGTCTCGATGCCGCCCTTGGCGCCTTCGATGAAGGCTTCGAACACGTTCACGCGCTTGACCAGCGCGCCCACCATGAAGGCGGCGATGATCGAGAACAGGATCAGGTTGGCGGCAACCACCGAGACCAGCTGGATCTGCGCCTTGTCGAGGAAGACGGTGAAATACCACACCAGCAGGGCGATCAGCGCGGTCAGGCCGCCGATCCAGCCGAAGACGGCCGGGTGCAGCAGGTTGATGCGCTGGCGCAGGCTGACGGCGATAATGCCGGTCATGGTCGAGCAGTAGGTCGCAATCAGGGTCGGGATGAAGATGTCGGCGGGATTGGCCGCCCCCAGGATCGCGCGCTGGGCCATGATCGCCAGCGGAATGATGGTCAGGCCCGCGGTCTGGATCACCAGGAACATGATCTGCGCGTCGCTGGCCTCGTCCTTGCTGGGGTTCAGGGTCTGCAGGCTTTCCATCGCCTTCAGGCCGAAGGGCGTGGCGGCATTGTCCAGGCCGAGCATGTTGGCCGAAAAGTTCATCACCATGTGGCCGTTGGCCGGGTGGTCTTTCGGCACGCCGGGGAAGATGCGCGAGAAGAAGGGCGCGATGACGCGGGCGAACAGGTTGATGGCGCCGGCCTTTTCGCCGATGTTCATGATGCCCAGCCACAGGGTCATGACGCCGGCCAGCGGCAGGGCGATGTCCATCACCGCCATCTTGGCGGACGAGAAGGTGCCGTCGATGATGCGCTTGAAGATCTCGGTGTCGCCCAGGAACAGCCACTGCGCGAGCGCCGCGACGAAACCGACGAGGAAGAAACCGGTCCAGATGTAATTGAGTGCCATGAGTTCGCTGCCGCTGAGTACCGTACGATTGTGCAGCGAGAGTATAGGCCGAGAGCAAGCTGCGCAGATGAAAGAATGCATTTGCGCCATGCGAAAAAGTTATGAGGGTCTGGCTGCCCGCTTTTTTGTTTGCTCAATGGCATGAGAATGAGGGCATAATCATTCGCCTGAGCCACGTTTACCGGAGAAGAGACAGCATGCACCGCCCATTCCAGCTTGCCCTGTGCAGTATCGTGTTCGTCCTCGGCAGCAGCGCCCTTCCCCCTGCCTGCGCACAGGACGCGGCCGCGGGCCGCAGCGAACGGGTGGCGGCGATCCTTCCCGAGATCGACAAGATGTTCGACGACGTCGCCGCCAAGGAGCACTTGCCCGGCGTGGTGTACGGCGTGGTCCTCGACGGCAAGCTGGTGCATGCCCGGTCGCTCGGCCTGGCCGACGTCGAGCGCAAGATCCCGGTGAGCGGCACGACCGAGTTTCGTATCGCCTCGATGACCAAGAGCTTCGTGGCGATGGCGGCGCTGAAGCTGCGCGACGAGGGCAAGCTGCGGCTCGACGATCCGGTCGCCCGCTACCTCCCCGAACTGCGCCGCGTCCGGCTGCCGACCGTCGATTCGCCCGCGCTGACGATCCGCCACTTGATGACCATGACCACCGGACTGCCCGAGGACAATCCCTGGGGCGACCGCCAGATGGCCCTTCCCAACGCCAGGATCGAGCAACTGGTCGGCGCCGGACTGTCGTTTTCGAATGCCCCCGGACAGGCTTTTGAATACAGCAACCTCGGCTACATCCTGCTGGGCAAAGTCGTGACCAAGGTAGCGGGCATGCGCTTCCAGGACTACGTCACGCGCCAGATCCTGCGGCCGCTGGGCATGCACGACACGCGCTGGGAATATACGCAAGCCCCGGCGGGCAAGCTGGCGCTGGGCTACCGCTGGGAGCGCGACCACTGGGAGCTGGAACCGATCCTGCATGACGGCGACGGCGCCGCCATGGGCGGCCTGATCACGACGGCGGACGATTTTGCCCGCTACGTCGCCTTCCACCTGGACGCCTGGCCGGCCCGCAACGACCCGGAGCGCGGGCCGCTGCGCCGCGCATCGCGGCGCGAGATGCAGCTGCCGCACACGTTCGCCGGCCTGTCCACCAGGGCGACCCTGAGCGACATGAAAACGCCGAACCCGAACGTCAGCTTCTACGGCTACGGCCTGGTCTGGCAGCGCGACAGCCGTAGCGTGGTGACCTCCGGCCATTCGGGCGGCCTGCCGGGCTTCGGCAGCCAGTACCGGTTCGCACCGGAGCACGGGGTGGGCGTGTTCGCCTTCACCAACCTGCGCTATGGCCCGGTGTACGGACCGGCGGCGAAGGCGCTGGCCATGCTGCTCGAGCGTGCCGATCTCGGTCCGCGTCCGGTTCCGGTCTCGCCCATCCTGGCCACGCGCCACACGCAGGTGGCGCAACTGGTGCAGTCGTGGGACGCTTCCCTCGCCGGTGCGATCGCGGCCGAGAACCTGTTCCTCGACCGCTCGCGCGAAGACTGGATCGCGCACGCGCGCGAGAAGCTGGAACCGATCGGCAGCATCACCTCGGTCGGCCCGATCAAGGCCGAGAACGGCCTGCGCGGCAGCTTCCTCTTGAATGGCGAGCGCGGCACGGTCAACGTCAGGTTCACCCTCACGCCGGAACGCGAGCCGAAGGTCCAGGAGATCGAGCTCACGCCGGTGAAGCAATAAGGAGTGTCGAAGGCGGAGAGCCCCCGTTTTCCCGCCGCCGCGGATATGATACGCAAGGTTTTCCGCCGCATCCCTACGCATCCGCCATGACACTTCGCCTCGCCGCCGCCGTCCTTCTGCTTCCCCTGCTATGCCCTGGTAACGCGGGCGCCCAGGCGCCGGCGAAGGCGCCCGCGCAGGAAAAAGTCCTGCACATGTTCCTGTCCACCAGCGAGACCGGCCTGGACCCGGCCGTCGCCTCGGACAATGCCAGCCTGTCGCTGCTGGAAAACCTGTTCGATCCGCTGCTGCGCTACGACTACCTGGCGCGTCCCGCGAAACTCATCCCCAACACCGCCGCCGCCCTGCCCGAGGTGAGCGCGGACGGCCTGACCTACACCTTCCGCATCCGTCCGGGCATCCATTTCACGCCCGATCCGGCTTTCAAAGGGGTGAAGCGGGAGATGACCGCCCAGGACTACGTCTACAGCATCAAGCGCCTGTACGACCCGACCTTGAAGTCGCCCTGGTCCTATATGTTCGACGGGAAGATCCTGGGCGACGAGGTGCTCAAGGGGGGCTACGACGTCGACAAGCCTGTCGCCGGCCTGCAGGCGCCGGAGCGCTACACCCTGCGCATCCGCCTCAAGGCGCCGGACAACAACTTCCTGTTCTATCTCGCGACGGCGGCCACCGGCGCGGTGGCGCGCGAAGTCATCGAAGCCTATCCCGGCCAGGCCGGCAACCACCCGGTCGGCACCGGTCCCTTCATGGTGGGCGAGTGGAAGCGCAGCGACCGCATCAATCTGCTGGCGAACCCCTATTCGACCGCCGTGTTCCATGCCACGCCCGGCGACAACCCCGAAGACAAGGCGATTGCCGCCGCCCTCGAGGGCAAGCGCCTGCCGCGCGTGGACCGGGTCGAGGTGCGCATCGCCGAGGAATTCCAGGGCCGCATGCTGGGCTTCCTGAACGCCGAATACGACTACCTCGAGCATATCCCCGAGTCGATGAC
>Ga0265780_10010595_pt1 | contig 10970 bp, 12 predicted proteins | sample P1T30metagenome_FD_192432 | JGI IMG/M metagenome (GOLD analysis project Ga0265780, IMG submission 192432) | Plant litter microbial communities from East Loma Ridge, Irvine, California - P1 T30 | ecosystem: Environmental > Terrestrial > Plant litter > Unclassified | place: USA: California... | reverse complement strand
ACTCGCGAGGTTGATCAACTCTCGAAATGGCAAGGTGTCGGGCATTTCCATACAGCTTTGCATAACACCCCTGCCAGTGCGGAGAAGACATGGGTTTCTCCTCACTGCCCCACGATGCTAACCTCGCCTGACTCGCATATCTCGCTGTATAAGGCTGCGATCCCTTCTTCTCGCAGATGAGCACCGGTCAGTCCCTGCGTGGGCAATAATGGCAAAACTTCAGGAGACGTCCTTGTGGGCGAACCGCAAATGCTTACTAATATGCTCCGCCGTCGCTATTGCTAGCATGCAGTACGGCATTGATACTGCTGCAGTTGGCGGTCTGCAGGCCATGCCTGGATTTCTGATGGTCTTTGGGTATGAGGACCCGACAAGCCCGCTTGGCTATGGTATTGATGCAAGTCCGGATAGCCTATGACATCGTCAAAGTTACTGACGCGCAAGACAGTCGACGGTGCAACAGCTCATGACCTCCTTGCTAAATCTGGGTTCGTGCGTATCTGCCATCGCTGCCGGTGTCTTTGGTGGCTACTTCGGTCGCAGGAAGGCCTTGTGGCTCGCATGCATCATCTGTTTGGCTGCAGTATCGGTGCAGATTGGCTCTACCTCCAAGGCCGGTTTATACGTAGGTCGCCTGTTGCTAGGCTTCTCCAACGGCTTCTTTGTCGTATTTTCGACCGTGTACTGTAGCGAAGCAGCACCGGCGCATCTCCGGGAGTACGTTTCCGGGTCTCTTCGCGGACGATAGATAGACTAACAATCAGCAGAATCATGGTCGGACTCTTCTCTTTCTACGTGAACCTCGGAAGCATCATCGGTTCCATCATCGACAACTACACTTCACGCTACCTCTCGAAACTCTCCTATCAAGTCCCTCTCGCCTGCATGTTCATCGTCCCGGTTCTACTCGGCACAGCGCTCTTCTTCGTCCCCGAGAGTCCACGATGGCTTCTACATCGTGACCAACATGATGCGGCGCGCAAGTCTTTGGAGCGTCTTCGTTTCGACCATGGCGAAGAGCTGGAGTTGGAATGGGCGGAGATGATCCGTGGCGTAGAAGAAGAGCGTAGGCTCAGTCAAAGCTCAGGCTTTCTGGACCTCTTCCGCGGCAACGACTTGAGACGCACACTGCTTTGCTGGGGCACGATCGCGAGCCAGTCAGCGAGTGGCTCCTGGTTCTTCATTGGTTATCAGACCTACTTCTTCGCCATCGCCGGAATCACGAAACCTTTTGAGTACAGCATCATGAACTCGTGCATTGGCTTCGTCGGTGTCCATCTTGGCCTTTACTCTATGAACAAGTTGTTTGGCAGAAGGACGATCATGATCGCTGGAGCAATAGCATGCGGTCTATGTGAGCTTGCTTGCGGGATTGCAAGCAGCGTAAAGCCCAACTCAGTCGAGACTGGAAACGTGTTAGTGGCTTTTACGGCGCTTTTCCTGTTTTGTTACAATGCTGGGGTGGGCGTTGCGACGAGCCCTCTCGCGACAGAGCTTGTCAGTTCAAGACTGCGAGCTTGGACTGTCGGTAGCGCGAATGCGCTTGGCTACTTCCTGGCTTGGCTGATCGGGTTCTGCTCGCCATACTTCATCAACCCTCAGGATCTTGACTGGGTGAGTAAGCATGCTGTCTCTTCTCTATGACGCTAACACGATCGCAGGGCCCGCAATACACGTACATATGGGCAGCTTCGAACTTCATTTGTGTTGCCTGGTTCTACTTCTTCCTCCCGGAGACGAAAGCGCGATCACTAGAGGAGCTGGATGAGATCTTTGAAGCTAGAGTGGCGGCACGAAAGTTCAGGCTGTATGTGTGCAGGATTGTGGAGGATGCGAAACATGATGTTTATGGGAAGGAGACAGTTGAGACAACAAAGCAAGCTGCTTAAGGGACTGTGTGTATTTTTGGCAGGTGTAAATTTCTACGCTGCATACTCTACGTTTCTCTGCAGCTTTGCATTCACGTCTATTCCTGCTTATTCTCGTGAGGTACTTTCACTCGGATTTTCACAATCTCATCAGCGATTGTGGACGGGTCGTCCGGTGCGGGGAGTTCATAGGACATTTTCCATCCCAGAGAAGGCAGGGCCAATACTTCTTCACGAGTCCGATTGGGATGCCAATGCGACTCCTGGAACCAGTCTGAAATCCATTGCCACGGGATCAATGCTTTCTCATAGCTCGTGAAGTCAGTCGTGGCCTTGTAAGTCTTGTCATCAACGGTGAAAGTAGATGATGTAGCAGTACCACGATCGTCTTTGTGGCTGAAACTCGCGACGGCAAGGGCAGCGATATCTGTGTATTTCGTTGCTATCTTGCTTTGGTCAGCGACGAATTGATGGAACCGGATGCAACGACCTTGGAAGATTGCCCGTTCCCAGGAGAGACCGCATTCGGGAAATTGGAAGACACTGGCTTCTTCCTCGCTAGCAAAAGCTTCCATCGATAGACCTTGGGGATCATTGCACTTGGAGATCGGAAACTTGTCGAGACAGTGGGCCAACTCGTGGAGCAAGACGTGGGCGAGAAGGAATTGGGGTCCAAGGTTCTGTACGCTGGATGGAGGGGGAGGACCAGAACTATCTGTCACAGTTGTCTCGGAGTCTGGATCGAGCACTTTGCGAAAGAATGAGTGCAGGAGCACGCAGGGACTTGTCGGTGCTCCCCTCTCTGGTCGAAACCGCAAGCCCTCGCCCATCATATCGGCGCAATAAGCCAGCATACCGTTACGTACCTTGGCGCTCCTATCCGCTTCGCGCCAATTGCAAAGCCTTAGAACCTCGTTATAAGTCTTGTCATTGGTCGCGTGGTCTGAGAAGGTTGTTCGGAGTTCATCAAAAGCGAAAGTTAATCCCAAATCCATGTCTGTCGGGGTACGGTCGGATTCTTGCACCTTCCAAGTCAAAACGCTAGTTAGGTTGTCCAGTTTCTCCCTCCATTCGGCCATCAAGATGGATTTCTCTACTAGCCGATAGTTTGAAACGTAAATTAGTGGGGGCGGGGCGTCTCCTACAAAGGTCTGAGAAGGTAGTGTCTGACTCCTCATCTGATGCCAGAAATAGTCAAGAACTCGTTCGTATCCCACGAATCGACTTGCAAGTTGCAGAGCAGGCCTTATGTTATCATACATGTGCTGCGAAACGCCGATGAACCGGTAGCGGGCGAAAATTGGTGAGATCTCGTTATTGAGAGTACTTGTACTCGAAGTGACATTGAAGAAGCCTTGTTCCTGGAGATGCTGGATCGCGTCTTTCTGTACGTTATCGACATGGCCTTTGAACTCGTGCATGATTGATAAGATACGAACTGTCGTACTGCGCCCGTCTGGACACTTTAATAGTGATCTCCAGGGTATGCTTGCTGTTAGCAAAGTGTGTCCTGATGCGATGCTACTAGTCACGATGGATATGTAGATTAGTTTGCAGCAATCAACAACTTATCCAACCACACCGAGATGATGGGGAACTCGCAGGGCTTTGCATTCATCATGAAGTATGGCCATTTGTATGTAGTTCAGTGTATATCTCCATGCTCGCTCAAACGTGGCCATCAACTAAAGCCAAGCCAAGACACTGAGCGTTGCAGCCATTGCTAAGGCTGTCATACCGAGCTTGTGCGAGGCCAAGGTGCTTGTTCCAGCGTCTTGTTTAATCAGCACGCTGTAGTAGTACGAAATTAGATGAGACGGATACATACCTTCAACATCGGGAGTCTCCGTTGCTTCAGCACCATCCTCTTCTGACTCAGTGGTGGAAGGCGACGCCTCAGTGGACTCGGGCGTCTGAGTCTCTGAGGAAGTAGACGGTGTCGATGCGACTCCGGTGTTGGATGATGACATCGCTGAAGTCGAGCTCGCAGACACGACTACACACGGTCCGCCAAGGAAAGGGTACGAGGAAGGAGCCATGTCGTTGACGCAGTCGAAGAAATCGCTCCCATTGTCTGCCTCGCACCACTGAGTGCAGTCGTTCAAGATACGGACCTCGGCATCATTGTTGCAACAGGATGTGATGTCGACATCGTTTGGAGGAACGTTGACCTGGCAGATCTGACCTGTGAGTCCCGTAATATTGAGACCATTAGGAGCGATGCCTGGAGAACAAGACGTGGGTGTAGGCAGGGCTTCGCTCGATGGGATCGGAACGAGTGTCGCTGCGACCGAACGGAGTGTTGAAGTCATGGTGTTGGGGAGAGGTACAGTCTCTATAGTGAATGTTGAAGTCATGATTTTGGTTAGAGATTCAGTCTCTGTAATGAAGGCGGCAACTTGGAATGAGAGAAGTAAGAAGGCGAACAGGAAGAGCACGATACGTGGTAATGCTCAAATATACCTAGGTAAGTAGCAGCGATGCAACAAACGCGACGTCATCTGTCATACTGGAAGCCGACCGACCCGGAACGGTGTCTTGGTACATAGCCAAGACAGAATAAGGCAGAATCAACATAACATTACCCTTTGTTGTCTCAGTGCATCGTCCAGTCTGATGCCGCCTGGGAGCGCGCCAAGAGCGGGCACGGTTAGCGCGGCACTACTGGCGCCTTCAGGTACCCGCGCCTCATACCTTCACTTCCAGTTATACTTGTCAAAGGAACCACTGGAAGTCGCTGGCTTTTCGGATATGAACAGGGGTATAACCATTGTAGCTTGCAGATCAAACGGAAGCCTGCATCACTCTACCAAAGTTGAGAACGGCCATTGACCTAGGTACATACGCGTGTGCTCTACACGTCCACCGCCGGGGCCAGATTGCCAATGAAGCGCGACTTCGTTACTATACATTCCCATTGGGAAGGAAGACCCAATTGAGGAATAGCTCGACACGATCACTTTACGATAAACACAGATCATTGCTGCTAGAGGTCGGCAAGTGTCAAGTGTGGGTGCCCAAAATTCAGACGGGAAGACTACAACAGCGCGTACAACATCAGGGTTGTAAGCCACTCGGAGAACGGCCTTTCAACCGTGTGCTTTCGAGGTACGTCCACGGAAGACAGGCATGATCACTCTCGCGCAGTATCAAGATGTGAAGCTAGAATGCTGACAATCTGGAAGGGCTGTGCTCATCGCCCCGCTCCCGATTCTCCACATCGCATCGCACACGGACGATCCTCTGTCACGATCCAGTTGACTGAGGCATTTGAATACACTAGACTCGTGTTTCGAATGTATATACTTTGCACCGATCGCATACCGCAATGCGCATCTATCTTTGTCGGATTCGCGAACGAGAAGATAATACCGTGTACGTTGAGCGCAACACGCAAGCCTCGACCAGCCATGATTATATCGCTATCTCCCACGTATGGGGATCACCAGAGACCATCCAATCTGTCAGGGTCGATGGTCTAGAAAGTCCCATCTCTTTGAGCCCAGGAAAATTGCCGATACTTGAGATCCTACGTCGCCCAGATGTGTGTGGTGCTGGATGGTTCTGGATGGACCTCTTTTGCTTAGACCAAAGTACTGACGCCACGATACCAATGGCTGATCAGCTGGCATCCATTCCTACTGTCTATAAGAGCAGTCGTTGTGTCAGGGTCCTCATCGAGTCGCCCGTGTGCCGTGAGTGGGCTGAGATTGCAGTTGCCCGGTCACGGAACAAAATACTGGAAGAAGATATTACCATCTTCGGCGACTACGAACTGCAACACGCAAGAAGCTGCCGTTATATGATGTTTGCAGATCCATGGTTCGACAGATTGTGGACTAGACAAGAAGGCTTGTATGCGAAGAGGATACAGGTCGTATCGCTTAATCAAAAGCCCTGTCCACGGTTTGACAGCAGCTATACACAAGGTGAAAAGTGGAAGTTCACCGGCATAAGTGCTATGCATCGCAATTCAGCTCGGACTTTTCTAAACGACAAACTCGCATATCACGGCCACGACACGACGACAGCTCCCATGAGATTCCAGGCCTACATAGATCTAGTGTACAGAGGCGATTTAGATATGACCAGCTACCAGTCGCTCTCGACTAATGTAGTAGCGCAATATTCGCCCCTGGACAGTGCCTGGAGAAGCGGGCGGGCAACAACAAAAGCTCGCGACTATGTCCTCGCGGTATTCCCGGACATCATGGGCTATCAGGTCCCATTGAATGCAAGGTCACTTTCATTCACATCCCTGCTGCAAGATGCCTTCAAACAACTGCCACAACTACAACTGAAAGGCGTGCTGGCCGTCAAGATCAGCAACGGGGTAGCCGAATCACGGAGCCTTACAAATGGGATCTTCCAGCCTCACGCCGTTCAAAACCCGACAAGTGTGACAGCAGCATACGACACCTTTGCTCTGGTGCGCAAGGGGGTACTTGGGTATTCCGAAGAACACGCTACTCATAACGGCGTGCCGCTTGGGCTCGACAGACCCTTCAAAGTCATTGCTCATGGTATAAATGTCCGCGCCGTCCAATTCACGCGAGCCTATCTGCCTAAATTGCTGGACCTCTGGGAATCGACGGCAGACTTTTCTATGCAACTGTTAAGCTGCCCGCCTTCTAGTCCATGCTTTGGATCCTCCCGACAGCTTGATGACTACGAGGAGATGCACTACCGCGGTTTTGCTAGCCAATTCTGCAAGCCATCGATAGAGGGATGGGTCGCTGAACGACCTGGACTGGTAGCTCATGGCGTAGTAGATCTCGAAAAGATGAGTCAGAAGGTCACTGATGCGGAATTTGAGCTGTATTTGACACGGTTCATGGCATGTCTGGTGTGTGGCACGACTCGAACGAATGGGGTGACTATCTTGGAGACATCCGAATTCAGACTCATCTCGACTCTGCAAGGGAAAAGCTTGCTTGCTTTGATCAACAAGGAATATCTACAGGCTATTGAAACCTCCAAATACGTCCTTTGTAGTAGGGGTATGACAAAGATCGAGGGACTTCACATTGGTGCGGAATCTGGATCTGATAGTCGTTTGGAAATGTTCGGTAGAACGTGGATCCCTAAAGATGGGCTCATCGAGGAGACGTAGTCTTTGAGTTTACTCGCTGAGTTTACAAGATAAATTATGCTCTTTGTCTCACATGTCATGCTTGCTGGCCCATTGTTGTATCTTGCTCATCCACTTGAACGATTCGACTAGTCCCGCTGGATGTGCTCATTAGCGGTGGACCTGGAACCACCGCGGGCATGTCAGAGGTACTGACTGATGCATTACCGGTGTCTGGTGCTTCTCCATCTCCAGTCAGGTCCGAATTCGACGCACGCGCAGACGCATCATCGGATGAGCGTGCGCGCCCCCGCCATGGATCTGTTTGGCGTTTTAGATCGTACTTCGATCTCGCGCCATCCCACCACTCAGTCTCCTCCTGACGTAGTTTGCCCGGGAAAAACTCGTGGCGGAGTACATCCCCAGCTCCAATGATTGTAGACTCCAGATCCATGAGGCCATCCATCACGCTCGAGGTGATGATAGTGTCCACTAATTTCAGGTGCAGACCTCGCACTTCTGGTTTGCGGGCAGCAGCAGCGAGCATTGCGTTTTGTAGCATCCCCAAAACTCCAACTAGAACCAAATACCAGGTATGCGACTTTAAGCCAGCAACCATGATCAGCAGGGCTAGCCAGACAGTGATTTGGCAAAACGACTCAAGGCGGGTGATCCATACCCCCAAAGGAAGCCCATGCATCATCTTCGCTCTGCGCATCTCGTTACCATTCCTATGATACCTTTGAACACCGTGCTCATCTCTCATGGGAGTCGACAATCCCTTGACAGCCTGCCATAACCGATCAGATCGTGGGCTTTCGCTGGCAGCGAGCTCTTCCAAATCCAGCGCCTCGCCTTTCCCGTGGATGATCATGATGTCCCGTGATCCATTCCCACTAGTCAGGGCCAGTATCTTTGTGGTATTGTGCCTGAATGGGTGTTTTTCAAGCCGCCACTGGGTTGAGGCCCCTGCCATCGCCGAAGCAACGATCCCAATACCAGTGACAAGCAGTATGCCCCACTCGCCATAGCGACCGAACGGTATGGCTGCGACAGCAAGCTGTGAAAGCGTCACTGCGACGTACGCTACCCACGATCTGGAGTGTATTGTATATCGACTGGCGCGTCGCGGCAAGGCGTGGTAAATGGCGATTCGAAGTGCTCTGCCGTCTAGCTGTTCGACTGTGTTCATGTAGAGCTCATTGTCCCGCATTATACGACCTAGAATCCAATTCCTGTTGCAGCGTACGTACGTCGATTCCACGTTGAACACCAGAACTGGGTAGTCTGGCGGCGGTAGCAGTCGACCGTCACCAAGAATGCGGACTAGGTTGCCAAAGGAGTACGCTACCCAGCCAAAGGAGAAGCAAACAGGACTGATCCAGTGTCCTGCTTCTTGTGCAAGGGCGGTGTGCACAACGTCACCGCCGATTATCATGAGGATGGAGAGGATGTCGCTGGGATTGTTCCATTGCTCGCGAAGCTGAGCTACCGTTGAAGCGTAGGGAGTTTGTGAGATATTCATCTGGCGCTCGAGTTTCGGAGACAAGCTCAACGTTGAGAGGGTGTGGTCCTCAATAAGTGTGCGCTGACGGTTTGGTTGTACGCAGTTGCCTGGGGCTGAGGCTTGGCGATGACGCTTAGCAAAGTTCGTCTCGTGGTGCGCCACTCTAGATAGTTCGTGTAGTGCATGTACCAGGTATCAACTTCGAATAACAGGTCCCAGGTTATTGGCGACGTTGACTTCATGTCTTGGAAACCCATTGCGCAAGGATTCAGACCATGCTTACGCGCAAAACGCATGTCGAAACCTCTGTAACAACTTCCAATGATTTACATGGAGCGTTGATAGACCTGTTCAGGCCGTCCTTGCGCACGAGAGAGGATCCCAAAGCTACCTAGGTAGAAAAAACCGCCTTCCATGCACAACCAATAGTAAGGCCAATGCCATTGGTGACTACGCTTAATGATGGATCGCAATCGTGTCACATTTGACATTGGAACTATGCAAACGCTGCATGGGTATTGTAGCAGTTCGGAGCCAAGTCGTGTAGCGCTTGCCGAAAGACGCCCATACGTACGCGAGCAATAGATCATGCCCAACGAACTCCTTCTTTCACAAGCGACCACAGGTAAAGGAGTATACTAGATTCCGTTTGCTCTTCATGAGTCAAGCCATTGACCGGCAGATTAGTAGCTTAGAGGGAAACCATAAGCGAATCCCCGCTGTTGTATGTTTCTGACCTTCTTCTCTGCCAATCTGGATAGCAAGGACTGTTTTTTTTACTCGAGCGGTAGAGGCGTGGAACGGGACACTAGGGTGACTGGCAGCCGTGAAGGTGAGAGTATTTCCGTGTGGATTGATACACTGGTCTAAGCTCGTTGTCGCTTGCTCCTGCGTGTGCCCTCTTGTTTCACTGTGACCACTGGCTGCTCCTCTTCGGGCTCCTTCTTGATGCGCTTTCGTTTGACAACCTCCTTTTTGACAGTTTCTGCCAAGACGATGTCCTCTTCCTCTTTCTTTATCGTCACCTCCTCTTCCTTCACCTTGACCTTTGGAACAACCCTATCCGAAAAGGCCTTCAGGTCCGCCGTGAACAAGACGGAATGCGCCCATCCAGCTTCTTTACCCCACAGCTTCCGGAAGAGGTTTCCAATCGCAGCGTATGTGGCGGCGGTCAAGCTGCTGTGCTTGCCCTTGCCGAACCTGTAGTCCTTCTGTGCAATTTGCCAGACGTGCGTGTCGACGGGTACAGACTCGGACCAGCCGAGCCCGAAGAGGCACACACAGTCAGCGACCTTTGGACCGACACCGTGGAGGGCAAGAAGCTCCTCATGTGCTTGGCGATATCCTTGTCGACCACCTTCGAGCATCTCTCCAGCGGGTTTCTCCTCTACACCAAATTGCGGACACTCTGGATTGCTCAGGTCTTCCAACCACTTCATTCCCTTGTCCTCGGAGACCATTCGCGCAGTCTTTGCAATGTACTTCGCGCGATATCCAAAACCAAGCTTCATGAGATGCGCTTCGACGTCGGGGCCCGAAAGGGCATCGGGTGTGGGGAAATCGTGGTAGGGTATGTCGTCGATGGTGCCTATATGCGGTCCGTAGTGCAAGCAAAGATTGTGCACCATGCCCGATATGCGACTGATGTTATTGTTGCTACTGCAGATGAAGCCGATGAGAGCTTCCCAGGCATCCTGGCGGAGAATCCTTATGCCGGTGAATTTGGGTGCGCGCTTCTTGAAGTTGGCGTCGGAGGCTGCCCATTGTTCGTACAGCTGACCGAGGTTGGGCGCGAGGTTGAAGTAGTGCTTGATAAGAGCAGCGGTATCGTCTTCTTCGGGGGCGACCGAGGGAGCTTTGGAAGGAGGTGGCGTAGGGAGAGCGGTGGTGACAGGCGGGTATGTGGCGCGATAATGGAGATATTCGGCATCCTGACGGAGGGACAGTATGCGACCATGAAGGGCCATTGACCACACGTCATCAGCTGACTTGCGCCATCTGGTCGCATGTTAGGAAATGTTGCGACTCGAGTACTGGGGACGTGGGGAAATACCTGAATGATTGCCCACATCGCAAGGTAGTGTTGATGCATAGCTCAGTGAGGCTTGTAGGCAACTTGTGCCATTCAGCGGCGCGTAATGCCATTGTCGTTATAGTCGTGGTTTGCGCCAGGAGTGAATGATGCATCATGGTCTGGCCTCGGTGACAGGGGTAGCCGCGCCAAGGGAACGGCGCGCTAAGGCAGGCCCCGACTTTCTCTCACACGTTTTCCGTGACGGCAACCGCAACCACCGCACAAGCATCGCGTCCTAGAGCCGGGACTGTTGCGAGTTGCTGATTCATCCACTGTTTCTTGATCAGATCTGCTAATTGCAGCTTCTCCCGCCATCTCACTCCCGACAGCAGCAGCATCTTACGCGGCTGAACACACGACGGCGCAAGAGCTCCCAGCAGCCACAACCGCCCACCATGAACGGCGATAGCTATTCCAGAGGTAAGCGAGTCTATCAGTACACGTACTGAC
>Ga0265780_10010594_pt1 | contig 10971 bp, 14 predicted proteins | sample P1T30metagenome_FD_192432 | JGI IMG/M metagenome (GOLD analysis project Ga0265780, IMG submission 192432) | Plant litter microbial communities from East Loma Ridge, Irvine, California - P1 T30 | ecosystem: Environmental > Terrestrial > Plant litter > Unclassified | place: USA: California... | reverse complement strand
GCCAGTACGTTACCAGTCCGTCCCTTGGAGCTGCGCCCATAATACCGTCCAAAGTCGCCTATGGTATCCTTTTGTCTACTTTACTTGGCACGTCGTTGGTGTTTGGACATACGGCCATCAAGTACATCTTTGTGGAAGTCATTCGCAGGATGAAGATCGAGCATGAGTACGATCGCAATACGAAGCGCACCTGGATCATCTGGGTCAGCATCACCACTACCTTCTGGGTCCGGGCTTTCATCATCGCGAACGCCATTCCCATCTTCGATTCTATTCTCTCGATCTCCTCGGCGCTTTTCGTTGCGTGGTTCACTTTCGGCAATTCGGGCGTTATGTGGCTGTACCTGAACTAGGACGTGCAGTTCAAAGGTTGGAAAAAGACTTGCATCGCGCTACTAAACTGGTGGCTTATCGCTATTACGCTCTTCATGAATGGTGCGGGACTTTGGGCAGCAATCAATCAGTTGCTTGCGACGTTCAACGACCCGAGTACGCCGGTTGAGAGCTCTTTCACTTGCGCGGACAACATTATCTGGAGGCAGCTTGGTGTTGAGACATGACACCCGCGACATTATTTGGGGATAATCTTGTTCAGCGTCGGGTCGACGAAGCAGCTCTCATTTGGTAATTATACAATAGCAGCTCCCACAATAGCACATGGCTCTTCCGCGATCACTAGGTATGTTCGAAATACCCACCTGACTGCGCTTATCGCATTTATTGAGCTCCTGCGTCGTGCTTTACTTTGGTCTCCGGCCAACCAAAGTCAAATTTCACCCGCCCGTCTGCATCCGCCAGGAACCACGCTCGCACCTTCTCCATGTGTGTCCGTCTCGTCTTCTCCAACTCAATTGTATTCAGCTGGAAGACCCAAGCCATCTCGTCGATCAGATCAGGCCTTCCGATAATTTCAACACACCTCATGCCCGGCAGGAGTTCAGAAAACCGCACTCCAGGCCTCTTCCTGATCTAGGTGACATGTGCCAAGAACCACTCGACAGCAGAAATGTACGCCGCCTTGCCATTGATCTGTATGCAGCATAATGCGTCTTTCTGATCGGAGTTGAAGATCTTCGGTAGGTGTAGCATATCCTGGAAGGTGTTCAGGGTGAAAGTATTGACATGAAACGGCAGAAGACGCGCCTCGTTGTAGATTTGGCGGCACACTCTGAGGAGAGTCATGGACATGCTATCAGGTCTCGTGTGCGCTTTTTTTCGGGATCTTTTACGGTGGTTCTTGGGGTCCTTAAGCTTTTCGAGGCCGAAGGTATGGTTACCGAGGACGAAGGCGTAGATTGAGTTGCGCAGCTCAGCGGGCAGACTGAGGAGCGCTGAAGCTGTGGCATTGCGCTCGCGACTGTGGAGAGATCAATGCTAGAACATTAGGGTCTGGAAAAAAGCTTATGCATTGTCGCAGTCGGCCTCTCCGATGCTCGAGTTGGTCACCATGATCTGGGGCAATGATAACGCTTTCCGGAGAGTGTCAACGCGGACTAGGTCGACGTAAGTTGGTGTTATGAGGTGATGCAGCGAGGGCGGTAAATCATTTACCTAGGTGATAGAGATGCCCGCGGGCGCCTGGCGCGCACGTGACGGCAGTAGCCAACATAAGGCCGTTTGTCGTCCTCCACTTACGTCAGGCAGCAAGCACGCCTTCCCGTCTACTAGTCACCACGAGTTATTCAACTCCATAGAAACACTCTATCTCCTCATCGTAATCAGTGGAACTACACCTGGGCAGCAGCGACTATCATGACGAACCACAAATTCCCCGCCAAGTCCATGTAAGTCACATGGTGTTGACTGACCTTCGGTCTCTGACGCATATGCCAGCGCCGAGCGCAACAAGCGCGAGTCCGGACTTCTACGTCTTCCTGGAGAACTGCGCAACTTTGTTTACAGCTACCTTCTTCGAAGACGGCGTCTTGTTCATATCCAAAAGGCTCTTCACTTGGTCTCATACTCCGATTCCTCTACAACACCCCCTCCTCTACGTCTCCAAACAAACTCATGCGGAGACAGCCGCTCTTCCATTCCACCAGCACATGAGAATTGACGACGTGAACGATATCATCGCACTGTCCAAATCCTTGTCACTAACTCAGCGTGGGGCTATCACGTCAATCTACCTGATCATCTTCGAGAGCTTCGACCCCAGGATGGAGTTACAGGCGTTCGAGCGACAAAATAAGCGCATTTCAGATGTATCGCCCGGGACTGTGGGTGTTCAACTCCACGTGGTTGACCATCTATACGATCCTTATTGGCCTGATTCGGGGTACAACGAGACATGTGAAGATATATATCACGCAGTGATAAAGTGGCTGAAGGGCGGCAAGGACGGAAGAATCACGGTCTCCTGGCAGAGAAGTTCCAATTTCAGATCATAGAGCCATGGATAGATCGCACATGCCGTAAGATGTGCCCCGAGTCCCTGAACTTCCACAATGTCGACATGGGCGAAAAATCGCTGACCTATCTAGAAACGTCCTTCACGACACCACGCTCGAGTGTGCTGGCGCGAGAATGATAGTCGAATGAGATGGCAAGGTCGCGATATGTCATGGAGTTGCCTGGAAGAGTGATCGAGCAGGGAAGCGTTTCAGTTACAGAGGTACATGGACGGGAGTCAAGCACTGCTTGCAGTCGAACGTTCAATGAATGAGGTGAATGTAAATCCACGCTAGCCACGGGACCGGGACTGCACGGTAAACCAACATGTGTACCTTCAACCATAAGCTGCCCCTCTTGACTGAGGTGATCACTTCTCACAATCACACCCACCTCGCCCATCAACTTCTCAAACACCTTCAGTCCGAGATGTCAGCCATGCGTGCAAATCTTCCTGCAAGTGCCGCCAACAGCAACATGTATGCAAAATGCACCTATTTCTGACTAACAGTACTAACGCGAAGATAGCACGCAGCACAATGCGCAATTCTCGCCTCTGTTGCGTCTCCCCGGGGAGATCCGCAACCAGATCTACGCCTACCTCCTCATCGGTGCCGTTGACTTCCGCCGCAAAGGCCCATGGGATACCACCGACCCCAACAACCCCTACCTAACCCTCGTCATCTCGCCAACCTGGCTGCCCGTCCTCTTCGTCTGCCGCTAAATCTACATCAACTTCGCGCTGCTCCCGTTCAACGAATTTGCCTTCGCATTGCCGGACTTCTATTCCCTGTTTCACAACGGCCACCTCACCACAGCACAGCACATTGCAGCCAAATCAATTACCATCGAGTCGATCAACATCCAGAAGGCAGTCGAGCAAGTCAAGCACGAGCGCGCGCGTGGAGCGAATCTCACTTTCGCGAATCTCTTTCCAAATGTTTGTGAACGTGACAGTCTACGAGATCGAAATGCAGGGACCGCCGCATCCTGTGGCGTACTACACAGGGGCTCTCCATCGTCAGTGCGTCATCTTTGGGAAGCAGCAGAGGCAGTATCTGACTGCATGGTTTCAGGCTGGCGGAGCAGATCAGGTTCGCGTTTGGTGGGTTTGAAGACATTCGGTGCAAGAGGAATGGATAGGGTCGAGGTCGTTGGTGTTAGCTTATGTAGTGGGCATTACTCATCAAGGCGCTACGGTAGTGGACAATACCTCCCTTGCTTGGGCCCTTTTTGATTCGCGCCCAAACTCCATGCCATACTACCCCAGACAAAGAATCACCATTACATACCACAACGTGATCGAGTTCAATAAAATACATTCTTCACTCTCTATAATCTACGGCGAAACTGGATTTGGCGCGCCCTTGGTAACCTTGAACCCTCCTGGCTGCAAGTGCTGGAACACCTGTGTCGGATCATACTTCTTGCTTATACTCTGCAGTCTCGCTTTGTTCGCAGCACCATAGCTTCCGATCGGGTCCTGGTACTCTGACGCGTAGTTCAGGTACATGAAGTCATTGTCTAAACCGCGCTTCTTTGCCTCCGCCTTCACAATCTGGATTACGTTGTTGATGACGTGGTGGTACTTCGACTCATCAGTCGCGTCATTCCACGCGGCGTTGAAGTTAAGAACAAAGTACGGGCCGCCGCTGGGGTTCAAGCCAAGTGCATTGCCGCCGTTCTTCTGCATGGCCTTCATTGCGCTGGTGGTGATGGGCTGAATGGCCATGATGAGCAGGATCTTCTCAACATCTGCAACAGTGGCTTCCTGCTCGTAAAAGGTGTCGATGACGAAGGTGAGTAGCGATCGATCCATCTTCAGGCTGATGCCCCACCATGTCTCAAATGCACCAGGTGCGGGTGCGCCTTGGTTGAGCAGGTCGGCCATACCGGACATCGGGCGGAAGCCAGTGGTGTCATCGATTGAGGTGAGGTTAGCCCATGGAGCAAAGACAGGTGCGTTGGCGATGGGTTTGGCATAATGCAGGTTGGCAAACGCGAGTTTGCCTAGACCAGGAGCACTCGCAAAAGTCTGCAACAAGTCAGTATACCACTTGGAGTCATCAAGATGAGCACGTACAACAATCTGGGCAGCGTCGAGATCCTTTGGCGAGCCGGTGATCGCGAACTCACTGATCGCATCCAGGACACCGGTGAACTGGTCTTCAGTGTACATCCGCTGTCCTCCCCACAAGTCGCCTTGAGGAAACGCGTTCAGCTTGAAATTCGTCACAACACCGAAATTGTTTCCACCTCCTCTCAGAGCCCAGTATAGGTCCGAGTACGATGTCGCGCTGATGGTGATGGGAACGCCAGAAGCAGTAACAAGCTCAAAGCTGGCTACGTTGTCACATGCCCATCCGAATTTGTTCGAAAAGTGCGCAATGCCTCCTCCCAGGGTAAGACCAGGTACACCAACTGGCGCCATCTGTTCACAATCAGTTATGCGATCCAGCCGCGATGCATTCAAGGAACGTACGCGACCTCCAACCACACTCAGCCCATCAACCTCAACAGCTTTGTAGACATCAATCCATCGAAGGCCAGGACCAATATCGACTGTCTGCTTGTTGGCGGCTACCTTGGCTTGCTTGAAGTTCTCCATGGAAATGGTGATGCCATGTTCGATACTAGAAGCTCCTGCGAACGCGGCATGACCGCCGCCTTTCACAGCGAACGGACATTGGTACAAACGCGAAATCAATACCACAGTTGATACCTCCAAAGTCTTGGAAGGTTTGAAAACACAGGCCGGATTCAGCGCCCCTTGCTGGGCAGACCAGTATCCACCAGTGAAGGAGTCGTAGCTCGACGTACCCTCAGCCAAGACCGTGCTGTTACCGAAGACAACGTTCAGAGAATTGCACTGTCAGATCAGCGTGGTACCAGTTGTGCAGAACATGGCGATGCTTACGGCGGCCGCACACGATTGCAAGGATCGCGCGGCGAGCGACGCTTCTGGCAGCTCTGATACGTCGACGCCCAAATTCTCAAGCGCCGCCGCCACGTTGAAGTCCAGCGGTTCGAAGACCTGGGGAGTCACCTGCGCCGCAAGGGCTCCGAGTGGAACGACAAGACGCGCGAACATTGTTGGAACCAGTGTACCGGTATCACACCAACAGAAGTGAGTGACTTGGCGGAACAATCAACGGTTGCGGGGCTTGTCGCGTCTTTTAGAGACATGCGCACAGATTCGAGAGCCCGTTCCGCAATCCACTTTTGCCACGAGTATTAGTGAGGAACGGCTCGCTTGCGCGCGCGCCGTAGCGGCTGAACAAGAAGGCGCACTGGAGTTGGCAACCCTTTGCGGCTTCGTTGTACCTATGATTGGAGAACACAATTGGTTGCATGTGGAAGGTGGCGGCTTTTACAATGCCATAGTATAGCGGGGATGCTGATCCGCCCGAATCGGATGATTTGCTCCCACGCAACATCACGACCACAGGTAGTGTCGCACTGACAGCTGTCAAATTCCCAAGCTCGTTCAGCGGTCAAAGAATTTGAATGAACACTTAAAGCAGCCGGAAATGATGTGGGAATAAGGTGTAGCCATAGAAAAGAGACAGCGGCACCAAGAGCCGGTTGTGCAGGCGATTTGGCACCAGTGGCAAAAGGTCATCAAAGATAGCGCCTGACTTTAACCCGAATGCCAGTAAGTTAAAGTCCGCATCCAAAGCAGACATGGAAGAACTTTGTTGATGCGAAATTTTCGCGCTCACAAGCCACGCTCAGCTTCGAGACTGTTGTCGTTGACATAGATAGCGTCCGAAAGCCATGGACGCAGGTACATCAGCCACCTGTGCGACCGCAACGCGAACGCCAGCGCAACCACGCCGCGTCTTCGCATAAATCGAGCTGCAGATCATCCTTGTCGCCCAGAACACTCTACACATCGTTCTAAACAAGGCTTCCGCACGCCCCGCCCGGTTAGAACCGTCGGGCCGCTCTTAAACAAATGCCATGCGCTCGCATTAGAGTCGCGCAACACGATACACTCCCGTCACGACCCCTCCTCTGCGTCTGACGCACCCAGCACCATCCCGCGATGTCCGACGAGCTTTCCGACCAGGCGTGGGATGGGCCTCCTAAGACGATGGACCGGCATCGGCTGGAAAGCACGAACATTGCGATGTTTGCGCTGACGTCTGTGGTGTTCGTGGCGCGCGTGATTGTGAGGATCTTCAAGAGGAAGCAGTTCGAGTGGCATGATTTCCTGTGTGTTCTGGCGTATGTGTGCTACATGTGCATGTGGGTCATGTATCATTATGAGAATGATCCGTTGTATCGCGCGGAGTCTGCGCAGAGGGGAGAGATACCTTTCTATGTTGGCATCAGTGAGTGCATTGCGTCGTGCGACGAGGTGGCGCATAGGCTGACAATATGCAGTCCACGACGCCGGCATGATATACCGCTGGATGACAGCAGCCCAGTTGTTGTTCTACACTTCACTCTTGCTGGTCAAGCTCTCTCTGCTGACCTTGTACCACCAATTGCTGGATAAGGCGCCAACGAAATTCACCGTCCTGTGGTGGGCGGTATGCACATACTGCGTATTGGTATGTTCAGAATTGGAAGCGATTAGACGTGAAGAATGCTAACGTCATTCAGGCCTGGATTGGAAGCTCCATGACCACGATATTCGTATGCGACAATCAAAAGCTCAAGTACACCCAGGGCATCTGTGCGAAGCCAAATGAGCAAAAGCGAGCACTATTTAGCTTGTGGTTCGCGTACGCGGTGGACGTCACTTCAGACCTTGCCGTCATGTTCCTTCCCTTTCGCATGACATGGAGTTTGCAGATGGCGCGAACCAGGAAGCTCGGTGTCTTTGTGCTTTTTGGTAGTGGTTGGGTCTGTATAGTAAGTGTCTCTAAGTCATAATGGCACGTACGAGGCTGACTCGATCAAGTTGTTCGCGACACTTCGCGTCGTCCAAGTAGGCACCATCAACGGCGTCCCCGAGCAGCCAGATCCAAAATGGCTACAGATGTGGACCATCATCGAGACCTCCATGGGTACGTTCTCAGCGTCAAACCACCTACCTTGCACATTCACTAACACATTCACCAGCCGTCATCATCGGCTGCGCCCCAGCATTCGCCTCCATCATCCACAAACGCTTCGGGACCCTTGCCATCTCCTACGACTCCCGCGGCTACGTAAAACGACCATCGCAAGACGTGACGATCGCACCAAGCGAGACGGCGGAAAGCGCAGACGGAAGCAAAAGCGGCAGCAGCAAAGAAAGGCCGAAACGAAGAGACCACGATCTCTGGGCAACTGAAACGCACGCGAGTGAAGACGCGTCCGCGATGGAGGAGGCGGCGCCGAGGCCGAAGAAGCATAGAGGACCACGGTTAAGACAGTGATTGGATTAATGATCAATGATACCCTCGTGACAATCTCAAAACTGGAGCTAGCGCCCTTTGTCAACCAGTGAAGGTTAATAACAAGGACCGTCGATCGTGTCGTACTCGAGCTGCACAGTAATCCTGGCACCTTGACCAGGGCTCTTCACCATATCCTCAAGTTCTTGCACCACGCGCGACAATCCGGCTGATCTCACATTCTGATCCCGTAAGCTAGCATCTGGAGCCTCAATATACGCAGTCACACGCAGCGTCTCCAAAGCGGGCATTTCAAGCTCCGCCAAAGCCTCGCGTGTCCACCACCCTGGCACATCGTCCGTCGTAATGCGATTTGATGCGTTCAAATAGCCCCATGATGTGTCTGTGCCGAGCTCGAGGGCTTTGATGGCGTTGCGCTGTTGAGTAGACAGTGCTCGAGCCCATGTAATTGCGTCGTCCAAGTAACCGAACCGGAACGTGCTGAGTGCGTACGGGAGAAGACAGGTCTCTGTGTGTAGCTGTCGAGAGACGCACAGGAGGCTGTGGATGTTTTTGAGAGGGTTGGGAACCATTCGTACGCGACTAGCGCGGTCGTACTTCTTTTCTGATCCAACATTGATGATTTCGCAACCCACATTGACGATGTGCCACGCGTTTCCGCCAAGCGCGTACGTGTAGATCATGTCGCGCAGCTCGCGGGGGAGCTTGAACAGATGCGCAGCTGACTTAGATGCGGTGACAAGGAGTTCTGAGGTTGCGCTGCTATGGTCAGGGACTCGCTGCGCTGCTGGAGTCTGAGATCCGCTCATCGTTGCAGAAGGTTGAGAAAACATGTTCATGTGGGAGGTAAGCAACGAAATTACAGTTGTACCACGGCGCACTTGGTTACTTACGTCTGTAAGAGGTTAGACTGGGTAGCTATGTCTTCTGACTTGCCCACATTTCGATTCATGCAACCCAGGTACCAAAAAAGTGCAATTATACGGAAAATGCGCGCCCTGCAAACGCCAAATTGCTTGTACAGTATGTACTCACTAACTCTTCGTCTGACCAAAAGGTACCATCTCCACTAGGATCTCCTCCAATGATGTGCCAATAGTCAACTCGTTCTCCGTCGCCTTCTTCTTTTCTAGAAGGTCTTCGAGAGGACCTCAGTGCGTGACGTTTCGGGTATGCCACATCCGTATGGTCTTGATGAACTCCTTTCTGAAGCTGGATGTGTCCATAAGATCCGTTTTGGAAATTGCCGCAATTTTCCATAACTGGCACATCCGATTCACTTGTACATCGTCTTGTAATCGTCCGGGAAGATTGAATGTTCAGTACATCGAGGGCACCGGGCTGCTTGCTGCCCAGCTAGTTTTCGATGGTCGCTAGTCGCCGGAGTTTGACCTTTCCGGGAAGTGATTTGTCTCGCAAAGCCTTTCGGATAGAATGTGCTAGCGAGAGGAAGCCTTCGAGCGAGGCTGGGTTATAAATGAGCAAGTGATAGACTTCTACCTCGATATTTTCAGTGTCCAGCATCAAGCGCTTTCACGAGCTTTCCTTCGTGCTTTCACAGTTCTGATAACAGACATGCAACAAGATCAGGAGCGTGAGTCCAAGCTTTCACCCTCACCGCTCGTGCAAACGAGCATCCACATGTAAGGTCCTATTGGCAAGCAGTCATGCACTCCCATTAGCATAAAGACTTGCCCCCTTCTTTCTTCGTAATAATCACCGCCATTGGCCTCAACCACTCACCTATCACAACGACACCAATCAAATATCCACGACTTTGAACTAGACCAAGTTCAAGCTTGCGGAATGGCACTGCTCTTGTCAGCGGGAGGGTGCAATGTGCGAGCATCCTTTGACTCCGAACGTCCTCGATGCTCGTCGCATTTGATTGGGCAGGATATCGTAGAAGACTCCAAGTCTCCGAGCCTGTCGAAGATACAGACAACCAACAAGTATGGTTGTCTATCATGGTCACTAAGTACGTTTGGCACTCTTTTGCCTGGTCCTCCGGCCAGGGAGCGTGCTTGTGCTGGATCATCATTCACTCTGCCTAACGTAGGTCTTGGCAGTCTACATAGGCGCTTGGGAGAATAGGGATGCGCTTCCCTTTCAAGGATCGCGATCGTGAGAATGGCACGTCCGTCTGCAAGAGATCCACGCCAACTACTTAGTTTGTGTCATCACATAAATTTTTCATTGAGCGTGCTTCCGAAGGAGGTCGCTTGAGGAAGAAAAAGAGATTGTTGTATGAGGGTAAAGATGTGACTCTCATGATTTTCTTGCGGAAGTGATAACGTCTCACTTGATCTCAGCCGCGTCGTTGTGCTCGTTATTGTTTCGTAGTGGAAGTGGTCTTGACGTGCTTTGGATTGCCACTGCGTTCTTCGGTTTATAGATGATGTTCTCATTTTCATTGTTATCAGCAGTCGTCTCTCATGACTCGCCCATTTCTTGATGTGCTCGCGGAATTGTAACAAGCTGCGCGTGAACAGATAGAATTTCCTGCGATCAATACGGCTCGGCTGGTCCCTCCGCTTCAGTGTGCTGCGCTACGCTTCGAGGATGGAACTTAGATGACGCGGATTGTGTGTTGGCCATTCTCGTAGCGCAGGTAGGGAAGTGCTTGCAACTGTGCACTTTCTACCTCCTGATCTCCACCAATGTCATGATTGAGGGCGGGCTCCCCTCCGTTCCAGTCACCTTCGGTAATCGTCCAGTTCATCAGTCCGATCCTCTCGAAAATGCCCTTATGAACGTCCACCACCCGCAACATCAAGGCTGAACGATCTGATTTCTCAGAACCGATGTTCATGGAATACAATCGAGCCTGTGCACAGTCGTCCATGATAAGAGCGAGATTTATGGGGCTTTCGTCGAAGCATGCCATTGCATTGCCTTGCATAGGCCCCTTGATAACATCCAGCGTATACACTGTTGATGTGTCGGATATTACAGTGAACACCAAAGATCTTAGCAAGCCACATAGATCGAGGTAGCCGCTCAGGACTTGGCCCGTAGTGTCGTCTGTCGTGAATTGAAGCTCAACATCTACAACTTGATACTCAATGAGATCTGAGCATGCGACAGATTGGACAGGTCCTTGAGTAGAAGCCCATGACCATGTTGGAGCACAATAATCACTTGGCATCGAACTACATGGGCTGCTGTCAGTCTCGGTGATTGCTGCCCAACTGAGCTGCCTTTCCAGGCTCTCGCGCCACAATCCGGC
>Ga0265780_10010593_pt1 | contig 10972 bp, 8 predicted proteins | sample P1T30metagenome_FD_192432 | JGI IMG/M metagenome (GOLD analysis project Ga0265780, IMG submission 192432) | Plant litter microbial communities from East Loma Ridge, Irvine, California - P1 T30 | ecosystem: Environmental > Terrestrial > Plant litter > Unclassified | place: USA: California... | reverse complement strand
CACGCTGATGGGGAGATTCTAATCATTTTATTAAGATTGGGCCGTTCAGTTCGGCACTGGCGGATGCCTCATTCGCGGTGGTAGCTGCGCATGCGGAACACCATCTTTCCTTTGCTGCGCTCGCAGAAGCCGCTCATGGTTTCGCCGGGAGACAGTGTCCGGCTCAGGCGCGTGCCGGGCGACTTGCCGGCGCAGGCGGCGTGCATTTCGTCGGGAATAGCGGGCAGGGGCGGCGGTGCGGGTGGTGCAGGCGGCGCGGGAAGGTCGGGTTCCGCGGGAGCCGCCGGTGCAGGCGGCGGCGCGGGCGGCAGGGGCGCCATGGCCAGCGTGTGGGCGTGCGGTGGTGCTGGCGGCGCGGGCCTGGCCGGCGGCGCGGGTGGCGCAGGGGGAGCGGGTGGCGCCGGCATCTCGGCGCAGGGGCCGCTTTTCGCCGGCTTGCATTCGATATGGACGCCGGCCTGGCTGGCGCCGGCGCAGGACAGCAGGGCAATCAGGATGATGGATCGTGGTGCGAACATGGCTTCTCCTCGAGTGATTGGACAGGTACCCCATCCTGCCTGCGCAATGTGGAGGAAAAATGGAGTTCACAAGTCGTAGCGGTAGCCGAGCCCGTAGATCGAACGGATCGGCTCCAGCCCCGGCGCGGCGGCGTCGATCTTGCGGCGCAGGTTCTTCACGTGGCTGTCGATGGCGCGCTCGGTCACGTCCACGTCGTCCTGGCGCAGCAGTTCCAGCAGCCTGGCGCGCGTGAACACCTGGCCCGGACGGCGAGCCAGCGCCGCCAGCACCTCGAATTCGCTCGGCGTGAGCGCCAGCGCCTGGCCGTGCAGCAGCGCGCGGCGGGCAGCGGTGTCGATGTGCAGCGCCGGCGCCGGCGCGCAGGTCGACATCGCTGTGCGGCGCAGGATCGCCTTGATGCGCGCCACCAGTTCGCGCGGGCTGAAAGGCTTGCACAGGTAATCGTCGGCGCCCGCTTCCAGCCCGAGCAGGCGGTCGATTTCTTCCACGCGCGCGGTCACCATGATGACCGGCACCGTCGAGAAGGCGCGCAATGCGCGGCACAGCGCCAGGCCATCGAGGCCAGGCAGCATCAGGTCGAGCACCACCAGGGCGGGCGGCGCGCGGCGGATCGCGTCCAACGCCAGGGTGCCGTCGTGGAAGACCTCGGGCGTGTAGCTGGCGGCGCGCACGTAGTCGGCCACCAGGGCCGCGAGTTCGGGTTCGTCCTCGACGATGCAGATGCGGTTCATGCGGCCTCCAGAGGCAAGGAGACGGTCGCGCGCAGGCCTTTCAACGGCGAGTGCGCAAAGGCGAGCGTGCCGCCCTGGGCTTCGACCAGGCGCCGGCACAAGGCCAGCCCCAGCCCCGTGCCGCCGCCGGCGCGGCTGCGCGAGGCATCGACCCGGTAGAAGCGTTCGCCCAGGCGGGGCAGCGCATCGTCGGGCACGCCGGGAGCGCTGTCGTCGACGGCGAGGACCAGGCGGCCGCCAACCGCCTGCGCGGAGAGCGCCACGCGCCCGCCGGCGCCTGTATAGCGCAGGCTGTTTTCCAGCAGGTTGCGCAGCACCTGGCGCATGCGGTCGGGATCGGCCAGCACCGGCGCGTTCGCAGCGGGCGGCTGCAGGTCGAGCGCCAGGCCGGCATCGGCGAAGCGGCTGCCGAAGCCAGTGGCTTCTTCCTCGGCCAGTGCCCACAGGTCGACCCGCTCTTCCTTGCATTCGAGGGCGCCGACGTCGGCCCGCGCCAGCGCATACAGCTCGTCGATCAGGCGGTTCAGGGCCAGCACCTGGCGCAGCATGGACGCGACGTTCTCCGGGTCGGCCTGGCGCACGCCATCCTGGATCGCTTCCAGCTGGGCGCGCAGTACCGCCAGCGGCGTGCGCAGTTCGTGCGAGGTGTCGGCCACCCACTGGCGGCGCGCACGCTCGGCGTCTTCCAGGCGCGCCGCCAGCGCGTTGAAATGGCCGGCCAGTTCGCCCAGTTCGTCGCTGCCCCCGGCTGGCAGTCGCGTATCGAAACGGCCGTCGGCCAGCGCCTGCGCGCCTTCGGCCAGGCGCGCGATCGGGCGCCGGAAGTGGGCCGCGAGCAGGCTGGCCGCAAGGGCGCTGAGCAGCACGCCGGCGCCGACGATCAGCCACAGGCTGGCGCTCAGCCCCTCCAGGAAGGCATAGGCCGGGGCATCGGACGGACGGCTGGGCCGGGCCACGGCCAGGTAGCCGACCGTGCGGCCATCGACGACGATGGGGCGCCGCGCCAGCGCCTGCGCGCCGGGAGGGCGGCCGGCGAGCCAGGCGCCGCTGGCATCGAGCAGGGTGGCGCGCGCCTGCAGGCTGAGGGCGTTGTCGCCGGGCGCAGGGGGCGGTGGCGGAGGCAGTGGCGGCAAGGGCGCGGCGGACGGCGCGGGCGGCGCCGGTGGAACGGACGGCGACGGCGGCGCAACCGGAAACGCCGGGGCAACTGGCGCAGCGGGAGCAGCTGGCGCAGCCGGGGCGGCAGGCGGGACGGGTGCAACCGGCGCCACCGGCGCGACGGCCCCGCTGCGCACCTGCTGCTGGCGCGCCAGTTCGTCGACCAGCCAGGCGCGCCGCGCCGTATCGCGCCGTGGCACGAAGGTCCAGCCGCCGTGCAGGGCATGGCGGCGCGCCAGGTCGTTCGACAACCCTTCCAGCCGGTCGAGTTCGACCTGCACCGCGTAATCGCCGAAGCCTTCCAGCACGGTCTGGCGCAGCAGGTAGACGGCGCTGGCCGTCACCGCCAGGATGGCCAGCAGGACCGAGAGGAACAGACGCAGGCCGATCGATATCTTCAAGGCGGAACCGGATGGGAAGTGGAGGCAGGCCATTCTAGGCCATTGGGTGCGGCGGGAACAAAAAAAACGCCCTGCGCCGCGAGGGCGAGGGCGTCAAACCAGCAAGGAGGTTGCTGTACTTGTAAAGCCGGAAGCTGCTTAGAAGCGGAAGTTGGCCGTCAGGCTGGCCGAGCGCGGCGTGCCCGGGGTGTAGCGGTAGCCGCTCTTGTTGATGCTGGCGACGTAGCGCTCGTCCGAGATGTTGTACACGTTCAGGCGCAGGTCGATGTTGCGGTTGATTTCGTACGAGGCCACCGCGTCGAACACCCAGTAGGACTCGGTGTATTTCGGGGTGCCGACGGCGCCGTCGGTGCCGCGCAGCAGCTTGTCGTTGAAGCGCGCGCCGCCGCCGATCTTGACGCCCATCGGCAGCTGGTACGAGGTCCAGAGGTTGAACGACTGCTTCGGCGTGTAGGTCAGCGCATTGTCGCCATTGGCGGTCAGCAGGCGGCCCGACTCGATGCTGGTGTCCATCCAGGTGTAGCCGGCGCTGATCAGCCAGTTGCGCGCCAGTTCGCCGGTGGCGCCCAGTTCCACGCCCTGCACGCGCTTCTTGCCGGTCTGCGAGTAGGTCAGGTCGACCGGGTCCTGCTCGACCTCGTTCTCGACATCGGTGCGGAACAGCGCCGCGGAGAGACCCAGCTTGCCCTTGAACAAATCGAGCTTGCCGCCGAATTCATAGGTCAGGGTTTCCTGCGGATCGTAGATCGGGTTCTGGGCGCTGTTGACGTTGCCCGACACCGTGAAGCTCGATCCCGGCGGCGCCTTCGAACTGGCGGCCATCAGGTAGACGCTGCTCCAGGTGGTCGGCTTGTACAGCGCCGACAGCTTGCCGTTGAAGACCGTGTCGCCGATCGAGAAATGGGTCACCGGGTAGGTGGTCGTGCCATTCGTGGTGGTGGGCGCGCCGACGACGGAGTAGTCGCCGCTGTAATGGTCGGCGCGGATGCCGCCGTTGAAGATCCAGCTCTCGCCGACCTTGATGGTGTCGAAGGCGTACAGGCTCTGGGTGTCGATCTCGCCCTTGTTGTAGGCGCCGGTGCGGGTCGGGTTGAAGTTGGTGACCGGGACGTTGGAGTCCGGGTTGTACAAATTGGCGTCCGCCAGGCCGCCCAGGCCGGTCAGGCTGTAGGTGATCTGCTTTTCGTTGGTGAACTCGACGCCGGTCACCAGGGTGTGGCGCAGCGTGCCGGTATCGAACATCGAGGTCAGCGCGGTCTGGTTGGTCAGGATGCGGTTGGTCTGGTCCTTGACGGTACGGGTGTTGCGCACCAGGGTCCAGTCCGACTGTGGACCGTTGTTGCGGGTGTTGACGTTGTTGCCGCTGGCCAGGAAGGCCGACAGCAGGTAGTCCTGGCTGGTGCGGCCGTAGCGCGAGATGTTGTGCAGCCTGAAGCTCGGCGAGAAGTCGTGCTCGACGCGCACGGTCGCCATGTCGGCTTTCACCTTGTCGTAGTCGCGGTTCGAGCCATAGAAATTCTTCGGGTCGACGCGCGGCGCGGTGTTCAGTTCCGGCTTGGTCGCCACCGGCGTGGTGTAGCCGGGCAGGCCGATGGTCGGCACGCCGCCGTCGGGGATGTTGTCCTGGTTGACGTGCAGGTAGTCGAGCACCACACGGGTCGGGCCGTTCAGGCCGAAGCCGAAGCTCGGCGCCACCGCCCAGCGCTTGTCGTTGACCACGTCGCGCGCGGCGCGGCCGGAATCCTGGGCCACCACGTTCAGGCGCGCCGCGATGCCGCGCTCGGCGTTGATGACCTGGTTGACGTCGGCCGTGACGCGTTTTTGCGAGGCGCTGCCGCCGGTGAGCGAGGCGCCCATGAAGTTCTCCATGCGCGCTTTCTTGGTCACCAGGTTGACCGAGCCGGTCGGCGAGCCGCGGCCGTTGTCGGTGCCGGCCGGGCCTTTCAGGACGTCGATCTGTTCCAGGTTGAAGACATCGCGCGAGATCGAGCCGACGTCGCGCACGCCATCGACGAAGATGCTGCCCGAGGTGTCGAAGCCGCGCATGAAGATGGCGTCGCCGGTGTTGGTGTTGCCGTTTTCGCCGAGGAAGAAGGCGCCCACGCCCGGGGTGTTGCGCAGCGCTTCGGTCAGGGTCAGCGCGCCTTGCTGCTCGAAGACTTCCTTCTTGATGACCTGCACGGTTTGCGCGGTGTCGACCAGTTTTTCGGTGTACTTCGGCGAGGAAGGGCGCTCGGCCTTGAAGTCGTTTTCGGCCTTGCCGGCCACTTCCACCCGCGAGATCGGGCCGGTAGGCACTTCGTCCGGCGCCGGCGGCACGGTGTCGGCGGCCTGGGCCGCGAGCGGCAGCAGCATCGTTGCCAGGGCGGCGCTCATGTGGTGTTGGAAGCGGCTGTGGCCGTGCTTGCGGCTCTTGATCGTTTGCATCTCTGTTCCTGTTCTTCTCTCAGTTTTTATGGGACGCCGTCAGCGGACCGAGGCGTGGTTTTGTGCACTGGTCAACATTCTAGTAAGCATTTTTAAGTTTGTAAATGAGAATTGTTATCATTCGCGTTCCAAATGCCGAGTATTTACCCGAGCTGGGTAGAAAGGCATGTGCAGGGACAGGAAAGGCGCCGAATTCCGGGCTTTTCGTGGTGAAAGACAACAGGCGAATTGCGTCCACGTTCGCGCATTCCGCCCGCGATGTGGCGGCCTGCGCGAATGAACAGTTGAGGTATGGGCCGCGCTACATGCTCGGCAATGGCGCGTCGAAGTCGGACCTTGCGTTCATGTCCGGCGACGTGCCGATGCCGCTACGTCTTTGTGCCATCGGCGCTCTCGACAAGCTCGGTTGCGACGCAGGCCGCGAGGAAGGGAGTGTTTCAATAGCTGCTCGGCAGATGCCCGCTAGCCGGCGGCGCGCAGCTTCGCCGCCGGCATGCCCGCTAGCGCAGCGGCGGCGGCACCGGCCGCGCCAGCGCTGCGCGCGGCGGCGGCGCGGTCTTGAAGCCGATCAGGCTCTCGATGTATTGCACGGTGCTCTTGCCGGTCGAGTCGGTGACGCGGACGATGATGTTGCGCGGGCCTGGCGTAGTAAAGGTATGGCGGGCGCTGACTTCGCCGCTGCCGCGCACTTCGCGCACCGTAGCCGGCTGCGGACCCTGGCCATCGCCCCAATCGACGGTTGCCCGGTGGCGGTCGCCGACGTTGCGGTCGCGGAAGGACAGGGTGAGCTGCAGCGGGCGGTTCAGGGCTGTTTCGGGGAAGTTGATCGGCCCTAGCAGCGGCGCGTCGGTACCGCCGCCGCCGCGGCGCAGCAGCACCAGGCCGGCGCTCGACTCGGCGACGATGTCGCCATTCGCGGCAATGGCGAGCGCGGACGCGAGCGTCAGTCCGGCCGGCGGATTGAGCAGACGCGTGTTGAGGTCGACGGCGGCGCCGGTGCGCGACCAGCGGTAGGCGCGGCGCTCGCCTTGGCTGGCCCAGGCGACGCCGACGCTGACGCCGGCATCGTTCAGGCTGTTGATTTCGGACACGGCAAGGGATGCAGGATGCAGGTCGACCAGCCCGCGTGCGCGCGAGTACAGGAAGGCGCGGTTGGCGCCGTCCGGGGAGATGATGCGGCCGGCGATTTCGCCCACCTCGTTCAGGCCGACCACCACCGCGTTCGGCCCCGGGGTTGCCACGCCCCGTGCCGGGCTCCACAGGAATGCCCGCGCCTCCGGCGTGCCGCCATCGAGCATCCCGGCGATGTCGCCGCGTTCGTTGGTGTACATGGCAATGGCGCCGCGTACGCCGCCGAGGGTGCCGAGTACGGTGGGCCGGTTGGCGCTGTCCCAGCGCGTGGCGTAGTTGATGCCGCCGGCGTCGGTGACGCTGCCGACGATGACGTTGCGCTCGTTGATGTCGAAGGCATAGCTCAGGTCGAAGCCAGGCGGCCTGGGCAGCACCGTCAGGCGGTTGGCCGCGCTCCAGCGCACCCCGCGTCCGGTGGCGGGATCGGAACCCGTGTACGAGGCGCCGACGACGATGCCGTTGTTATTGATGGCGGGAATCCAGCTGTCGCCGGCGGCGCCGGGCGAGGGCAGGCGGGCCAGGCCGCGCGCTGCCGACCAGCGATAGGGCTGCAGGTTCGTGGACCAGGGATCGGCGGGGTCGACACGGCGCGACACGAAGGCCAGTTCGCCACGGTCGTTCAGCGCGCCAAGGAACGAGACGGTATTGCCTGGTGCGATCGGGTGGATCAGGCGCTGCCCATCGAAGAAGCCGACATGGGCATTGTAGTCGAGCCCGATATATTCGAAGGCGGCCTGGCCGCTGGCGTTGATGTGGGTGACCAGCGCCTGGGAGGGCGTCAGGTTGACGATGCCGTACACGTCGGCAGGGGCCTTGGACGCATATGCGTCCTGCGCACCGTTCGCCGCCTGCGCGACTCGGCTTCCATCGACGAATCCTGCCAGGTGTGCGGCGAGTACCAGCCCGCCTGCCGCACGAAGCGTCTTGCTTCTCAAAAATTGCATGTCAGCCTCTCATGGTGTTCGCGCATGCGTGGTGCATGGCGTTCGACCAATGTAGGCAGTCGCCTGGCCGCAGAAGACGAGCTAAATCAATGAGGCCTCGGTATCGGAGTCTTCCGGTTGTATGCTCGGAAGTCGCCGCGCAGGTTGCCTTGTCCTGGCGTGCGGCGGGGCAAGCTCAGTCCGTGGCCGACCCTTTTGCGTAGGTGCCGCGCAGGCCCATCGGATTGTCGTCCACGCTCAATTGTCCTGCGCTGGACGACAGGCTCAGGGTCTTGAACGGCGCCGCCTGCAGTTCGCCCGGATTGAGCACCACGAAGCCGGCGATACGCTTGCGCGCGCGTTCGGCTGGCACCTCGAACCAGGTCCACGCGTCCTTGCCGCCGGCGCGGCGCAGGCCGGCGCGCTTCCAGGTTTCAGTGCCCGGCATCTGGGCGATGGCGTCGCCGTTCGGACCGCTGATCGCAGTCGCCTTGCGTCCGGAAGCGCTTTCGAACTGCACCTCGATGCCGGCCACCGGGCCGGTCGCCGGCACGCCGACGATGGCGACCCAGATGCCCTGGCGCGGGTCTTTCTTGATCGAGAGTTCGGATTCGGTGAACAGCCGGAATTTGCCGGGCCGCGGGGTATGCGGCGTGAGGACGATGCGCTGGCCGTCGCGCTTCCAGGTGCCCTGCGCCGCCATGTCGGTGGCGCCGTACATCAGCACCCATTCGAATTCGCCCGACTTTTTCAGCAGCAGTTCCGAGCCGACTTCGGTCATGCCGCTCAGGTAGTAGTGGCCGGCGGGATCGGTGGTGTCGGCAGCGGTGGCAGTCATGCTGCCGAGAAGACAGGCGCTGGACAGGACGAGTTTCGAAAGAAAGCGCATGAAATCCTCATGGTTGGGGCGACGCAGGAGATAGTATTTCTTGTTGGAAAGCGACTTCTTGTTTCAAGCTCAGCCATACTATGCCGCAGCACAAGCTTCGGTGTCGCCACGATGGAATGACGCTGTCAAGGGCCAAGTTCTTCACAGAAACTGTGGATAAACTTGTGTGTCACTGCCATTGCGGAAAATCAAGTTATTGATTTTAAAGAGAATGTGCTGCGCGCCTCGGAATCGGGCAGCGCAGCCTTTATGCACAGCATCTGCCGCGTTAGTAGACGTCGCGGCGGTAGCGGCCCTGGGCCGCAAGCTCGTCCAATGCTTCCGTACCCAGGGCGCTTGCGAGCGCTTCATGCACGCCGGTCGCCATCCCTTGCAGGCTGCCGCAAACATAGATGGCGGCGCCGCGCGACATCCATTCGCGCAGTTCGGCACTGCGTTCGGCCAGCACGTGCTGCACGTAACGCGGCCCATCGCCATCGCGCGAAAAGGCGAGGTCGAGGCGCGCCAGCTGGCCGGCGTCGACCCAGCCCTGCAGTTCGTCGCGGCACAGGAAGTCGTGGGCGGCGTTGCGCTCGCCAAAGACCAGCCAGTTCTCGACCACGCCGCCATCGATGCGCGCCTTCAGGTGGGCGCGCAGGCCGGCCAGGCCGGTGCCATTGCCGACCAGGATGAGCGGGCGCGCCGCGTTCTCGCCGAGGCGGAAGCGCGCGTGGGCACGCACGCGCAGGGCAATGGTGTCATCTAGCGTGGCATCCAGGCAGAGCCAGCCCGACGCGGCGCCGGCGCTGCCGTCTTCATGGCGCTGCAGGCGCACCAGCAGCTCCAGCTTGTCCTCGCTCGGGATCGAGGCGATCGAATACTCGCGCGGCAGATCCGGGTCGCTTGGCGCGCACACCTGCACCAGATCGCCGGCTTCCCAATCGGGCAGGGCGCCGTCGCGCGGGGCCAGGGCGATGCGGTACAGGGGCGCGCCGGCGCTGCCCGGGTTCAGCTGGGTGCGTTCCAGGATGCGCCAGTGGCCGTAGGCCGGCGCTTCCCAGTCCGGCGCGTCGCTGGTGCCGGCCAGGTGGCTCAACTGGTGCTGCCAGTTGGCGATAGCCTCGCCGTTGGCGCGATCGACTTCGATGCGCTCGAACAGCGGGGTGGCGCCGCGTGCACCCAGCCAGGCGTCCAGCGCCCGGCCGAAGCCGCAATAATTCGTGTAGCTGCTGTCGCCCAGGGCCAGCACGCCATAGTGCAGCTGCGACAGGTCCACGTCGCTGCCCATGGTCACGCCGGCAAAGCGCGCGGCGCTGTCGGGGGCGTCGCCTTCGCCGTAGGTGCTGGCGATGAACAGGGCGCGCGTGGCGCCCGTCAGCGCCGCCGGATCGAGCATCGACATGCACACGGCGCGCGCCCGCAGGCCGCCGGTGGCCAGGGTGGCGGCGGTTTGCTGGGCCAGGTATTCGGCATTGCCGGTCTGGCTGGCATAGACGACCAGCCAGTCGCCTTCTTCAGGCGCGGGAGCGGGCACGGCTCTCGGCCGGCGCAGCAGGGTGGCGCACAGGCCGCCGTAGGCAGCCAGCAGGGCCAGGGCGCTGCCCCAGCGCATTGGATCGATGGTCATCATTGCAGCATGGCGCGCCAGGCGCTCGTCGTGATGTCTTCCAGGCCCGGGTTACGCTCGCGGTGCAGCAGCAGGCGCGCGGCCAGGCCGCGTTCTTCGGCAAAGGCCAGGCCCGCCTCGGCGCCGAGCACGGTGATGGTGGTGGAGAGGGCGTCGGCCGCCATGCAGGTGGAAGCAAGCACGGTGGCCGAGGCGACGTCGTTGGCGATCGGGTAGCCAGTGCGCGGGTCGAGCGTGTGCGAGGCGCGGCGCTGGCCATGTTGAAAATAGCGGCGGTAGTCGCCCGAGGTGGCCACCGCCAGGCCGTGCAGGGCGGCCACGGTTTCCACGCTGCTCGCGCCGGGCACGCCTTCCAGCGTTACCCACCAGGGCTGGCCGTCGGGCTTGGTGCCGGCGCCGCGCAGCTCGCCGCCGATCTCGACCACGTAATGGCGCACGCCGTGCTGCTCCAGGCAAAAGGCGAGGCGGTCGACGGCATAGCCTTTTGCGACCGAGGACAAATCGAGCAGGGCGCCGCCGGGCTGCAGCAGGCGCTGGTCTTCTCGGTCGAAGACGGGATGGAGGGCGGCGCGCTGGGCCAGCACGTCCTGCACGGCGCTTGCGGCCGGCGCGTAGAAGCCGGCCTGGTCGTAGCGCCGTTCGGGGCCGAAGCCCCACAGATTGACCAGCGCGCCGGCGAAGGGATCGTAGGCGCCGCCGCTGGCATCGAATACGCCGAGCGCGTAGTCGAGCACTTCAGCAAAGCGCGGCGGAATGGCGATCCAGCTGCCGGCCTGGGCGCGGTTGTAGCGGCCGAGTACGGAATCGGGCAGCCAGTGGCTCATCTCGGCCACGATGCCGTCGAGTTCCGCCTGCATCCGTTCGCCCAGCTTGCTGCGCACGCCGGCGGGCAGCATCAGCCGCGCCGACCAGCTCGTGCCCATGGTCGATCCGGCCGCCTCGAACAGCGTGCTGGCGGCGGGAGGCGGAGTAGGGTTGATGTCGAGGGGAACGAGAACCTGGCGCATAGAAGAAGGAAGCAGGGACGCCAGGATGGCATCCCTGTGAAGCGGAAAAAATTACTCCGGCAAGATTTCCAGCGAGCCGGTGTAGGCGTAGCGGCGGGTTTCCGGGGCGTCCGACGGCGGCGCGCCCTTGCCCGGGGCCGGCGGGTACACCGCGTTCACCCAGTACATGTTTGGCGCCGG
>Ga0265780_10010592_pt1 | contig 10972 bp, 12 predicted proteins | sample P1T30metagenome_FD_192432 | JGI IMG/M metagenome (GOLD analysis project Ga0265780, IMG submission 192432) | Plant litter microbial communities from East Loma Ridge, Irvine, California - P1 T30 | ecosystem: Environmental > Terrestrial > Plant litter > Unclassified | place: USA: California... | reverse complement strand
GGCGCCTTGGCGCCAGTGTGAGCGCACGTCCGAGCGGCAATTCGACGCCGTGATGGAACAGTGCGCCGGCGATCATGCTGGCAATCCAGGCGAGGATGACGCCGGCAGTCTGCACGAGCACGTCCTGCGGCGCGAAGCGGGTAAATGCCGCATTGATCACTAAGCACACAGGAAAGTGCACCAGGAACACGGAGAACGAGATGTTCCCGGCGACGCTGACGACGCGCCATAGCCCGGGTGCAGTCGACGCGGCCTGCATGCGGCCGAACGCGACCAGCACACACGCGACGAGCAGCGCAAGTGCTATGCGGCTGCGAAAGTCGATCGTCAGCGCGAGCAGTGCCGGCACGGTCATCAGCAGCAGCAGGATGGCGACCGAGCGCGGCCGGCGGGCAGGATCGCTCGCCCACCACGCCAGCGCGCCCAGGCCATAACTGCCGAGAAAGTAGGGCGCCCAGATGTCCCAGTCGGCATCCAGGTTGAAGTACAGCAGCGAGGCGCCCGCGGCAATGGTCGTCAGGGCCGGGATCAGGTACGCCGGCATGGGTCGTGCCGATGCGCGGCTGCAAGCCCACAGCAGGATGCTGAACATCGCATACAGCTGCAGATCGATAGCGACGTACCAGGCGCCAGCCGAGAGCGCATCGTAGGCAAGCACGTCGTGCAGCAGGAGCGCGTGTGCGAGCAATTGCCCGCCGCTGGGCGGTGCGGAGATGGCGTCATGCGTCATCCAGAGGCCTGCCAGCCACGAGGCGCCAACGGCCAGCAGGATCGCCACGAAGAATGGCGGGGCCAGCTTGGTGTAGCGGCGCAGGATGGTTTTCCACGGATGTGACGGGCCGGATAATGCTTGGGGTGACAATGACTTTGCGGCAAGGAAGCCGCCGATGACGAGGAAGACCTGGACTGCGATGCGGGCGTCCTGGGCGAACCAATCTATCAGGTTCGGGAGTGCCTCGCGGGTGTAGTCGGCCATCGGGCCGTAGAAGGCCAGGTGGTGCAGGACGATCAGCTGGGCGGAGATGGCTTTGAGCAGGTTGATCGTGGCGTATTCAGTTGGGTATTGCTGCGGGGTTAACGGAATAGGGGTGGGGGTGGACTTCATGTGCTTTCCGGGATGCTGCTGACGCGCTTGGTGGGGCGCTATCATAGCTGATCTTGCTAGAAAGACATGATGGGGCGGTGTGTGGGGGCGGTTTGTTTTGGGGTGGCTTGCCGTGATTGCTCTCTGATTGAGACCTGCGGCGTTATAGCAGAGGCGGGAGGGCAAGAAATCGCCCTGGCGATTTCCCTCTGGTCAGGCGAATCGGAGAGCCTTGCGCTTGCAAGCGCAAGGCGGATTTCCGGCGGGGAGCAGTGCTCCCCGAATTCCCGGAAATCCCCCGCGTCCCGCGGGTTCGATTCCCGCCGCCTGTAGCGCAGGCGAAAAAAAACCGTCCACTGGACGGTTTTTTAGGAATACTGGTGGAGGCGGCGTCTACCGAACTCCACTATGTAAATGATGAGCTTGCGAGGAAAGTTACCCCCAGAGTTACCCCCTCGGGCACGGCCTGTGTCATCGGCGGATAGGTGGCCGCCCAGCTTTAACAAAAAGCGCCTCGCCTTTAACAAAAACAGACACCTTTAACATGATTCAAATGACCCGATTGGCCGGGTTTCTCCTATGAGAGCCGACCTTTCAGTGCCCCCGGCATTTGATTAACATTTTCTGAGGGGGGATTTTTTCTGCGCGTGCGGAACTAGTCGGTGTCGGATCGATCACCCTCTAGACGTTTGGACTACCCCCCTCATCTCGCGGCTGTCGATGCTGCAGGTCGCGCCGAATATCTTGCCAAGCTTGCTCTAGTGCGAACCGAGCAGCTTTAGACAATCTCTTCATGATTTTTGCATTAGCGTCGCCATCCATTGGCGTATCCGAAAAAACAGTATCCATCAATTCTGACATCGCATCTTTGAGTTCGGTGGCGTATGGCTTTTTCGTATCAAGCATAAGCGTAACAGTCCATTGGGCCGACAGGAGTTGTGTGCGGAGTGCCTCCGCTTCAACCTTAGTCACGAACAATGGATCCTCCATAGCGCGGACTTTGATTTGGGTCGCAGCGCTTAAAAAACTGACAATTGCATTTCGTAAATCCAGTTGCCATGTGTGTCGATAGTTGGCTGTATTCGCCTTGATTTGTTGCCGGTTGGTGAGCATAGCGAATACCCCGGCTGCAATTGCCAGTGCGAGCGGCACGATCAAAATCGCCAGGTAATCGGTAGGGGAATCGAGCTGTATCTTTAGTGGCTCTGAGACAACAAGTTGTGATTGAGTCGATGTAGATTTTATCAAGTGTGCTGGGATGCATGGAGAGGCTTCCATCACATCATTTGTCGATGTTTTCGTAGGATCGATCATGTCAGAGAGTGGAGTAGAAATTCGTATCTTACTACCGTCACCATAGGATATTGAGAAACGCCGATGCTTAGTTCTGGCGACTGTGATCCCCAGAAAAAAAGTTTCATTTCGCGGGTGAGCACAGCGAGGGAGCAGGCGGTCCCTCGAGAGGGGATGGATTGAGATTTGACGCCCCCGGCCTGGATTCGCGGCGGCAGCTGGGATTCCGGTCGACCAACGCACCGCGCCAGCCGGGCTGTACAGTGCCGCGGTGCCGGCTGGTGATGATCGTTGTGGTGCGGGTGGGTAATAAGGGATGGTGCGTGCCACGCGGCCTACATGGTCCGCTGCACGCTCTCGGGGTTTGGTGCGACTGGGCCACTCACCGAGTAACGCCCTGAAGTGTTTAGCGCACGCCTGTGACTACGGCGATCGCCTTTGGATACATCACTGCAACGTCAGCGCGGACGTGGCAGATAAAGCCGATCTCGCCAGTGCCGGCGAACAGTTCGCTGGCCACCTGGATAGTCATCTGTTCCCGCATCATGAACTGCACCTTCGAGAAGTCGCCCACATAGATTTCGCTGCAATCGCTCGATGTGCCCACGGTCAGGTTGTTGGGCACTTGACTGGTGGCGATCAGCTTCCAGTTCTCCAGCATCGAAGGCTTCTCGATCGGCTGGCCGCTCGTTTCGGTCAGGCCGGCCAGCTTGATCAGCGAGCGGGGCGACATGATGGCGGCCATCGGCGCCGGGGCGTCGGCCTGCAGGATTGCTTGGGTTGCGGCCAGGAGGTTCGCGTAGCTGATTAGCGCGGTGCCGTTGGCGCCGTTCGCGACCGTCTGGATGCCAGGCGTACCGAGAATGCCCAGCGGTTGCGGAGCGACACCCGAGCCGCGCAGCGCCACGCGGTCCAGCTCTTTGGCAAATGCTTGCGCGATGGCGGTGTTGAGGGCCTGGGCCATGTTCGGTGCGTCGGCCAGCAGCTCGCGGCTTACCTTGAACAGGAAGGCCAAGCTTTTCGGCGCGGCGACAACGGCGCGGAAGGTCGGGTCGGATACCGCAACAGCGCCCGATTCCAAGCGCCACGAAGCGGTCGGAATGTTGTCGATCGCGGCAGTGGTGAAACTCTTCGCACCGGCATTCAGCGGGACGATACCAGCGCCAGCCGAAAGCAGGGCAGAAGCAGGGACCAGCGCTTCCAGGATGCCCGGCATAACGACGCTGGGGATCATGTAGCCGCCGGTCGAATCGGTCCCGGTGGAGAGTGCGGCATGAACCGATGCGTTCGACTTCATGCCGGCCACGCCGCGCATGAAGTCATCAATCCGGATGGGGTCTTCACCAGGGCGGGCGGTACTGTTGCTCATGGCGCTGTAGTGGGCGCGGATATCCGTGCTATTGCGCAGCACCTTTACATCGCCACCCTCTGGATTTTTCCAAGCAGGGGCGCTCGCCTGGGCTTGCGCATCCAGCGCCTTGAACTCGACGTCGAGCTGGCCAGAGCGGTTCATCAGCGTGTCCTATTCGGTTTGCTGTTTTGGCCCCCAGCTGGCGCCAGGATGTTCCTCGAGCAGTTGCTTGGTGCGGGCGTTGATCTTGTCAGATTCGGCGCGGAGTTCGGTGAGTCGGGACATATATTTCCTTGTTGAAAGTGTCCAGACAGAATCTCTCAAGTGCGGTCCGCGCCGCAATGTTGCACATGGGTGCAGCGCGGGCCGACTCGTCTCATCGGTGAGAGGGAAGGCTCGCCAGGCGCTTGAGGCGTAACCAGTGCTCGAAGTCGGCGCGGGCGATGACCGTTATTCCCGGCGTGATTTCGAAGAAGCGCGGGAAGGATGCGTCGGTTTTGATCATGCGCGCCAGCGTGTGGCGGCTGATCCCGAGTTCGTATGCGACCAGCTGTCGCCGCATGTATTGGCTGATGATGGCTGTCATTGGGTAACTCCTTCCAGGTGCTCCGCCGGTCTTGCTGGTACTGGCCGGCGGAACGAATGAATGTCTCCCTCAAATTGAGGAAGTGCGATCGCGCTGCACTCCAGGCGGAAAGCTTTGCAGCGCTGCAGCAGCATCGGAAGCTCGCGGGGCATCTGCGGGCCTCCGTGCCCGGCCTGGCGCCACTGAGCGCAGCGTGGCGCGCGTGCGGTGTCGAATAGGTGGCTGCACTCCAGGCACAGCCGGCGTTCGTCGTGCTGGGCGTCGCGGGTCTTGAGGCGAAGCGCCAGCGCATGCGCTTCGGTCGGCCCGACGTGCTGCCTGATGAGGTGGGCCGCGCGCTGTGCGACCAGCACCAGGTCGCCGGCCAGCAGCGCCAGCAGTTCGGCTTTGAACGATCGCAGCAACGGGCGCCATTCATCGAGCACTGCCGGTGTGCCGGCGATGACCAGCTTGCCGCCATCGACCGACACCGCAACGCCTTCCGCCGCGCAGCATTCCAGCATCAGATCGAGCGTCATAGTTCCTCCCGTACAACGCTGTCAGGCTGCAGCTCGACCCCCGAAGGGAGCACCGAAGGGAGCGAAGGGAGCGAAGGGAGCGCATTTTTTAACGCACACTCTTCGGCACTCTTCGTGCTCCCTTCGGATGCTCGGTTGCTGGTTTGCAGCAAGCGCCACACCCAAGCACCGCCCATGCTCAACTTGACCGACTCCACACCCAGCTCTTTTTTCAGGCGCTTGGCCACGTCCCATGAGTGGCCGGCGTCGCGTACTTCGGCCTGCAGCCTCTTCGTTGGCATCGAGCCGCCAGCGTCCTTGAGCATGTCAGCGATCATGTGTTTGAGCTCGTCGCGTGCGCTTACGTCGTCGCTCTCGTCGGTTTCGACTCCGCCCAAGATTTCGCGGGCGCTGCCTTCGATGACGTCGCCCCACATGGCGCAGGTAGTTTCGATTCCGCCGTCGATCGTCATCGGCTCGATCATGTATGCCACGCCGCCGTCGTCCTTGGCAATGTTGGACTTGGCCCGGGCCAGCACGCGCCTGGTGGTTTCCTTCTCCTTGGCTGTGACCAGCACCATGCGGGCGAGGGCGCCGAATGCCTGGGAGCCGATAACGCGGTCTTGCGGATCCCGGTCGGCGCCCGCCTTGGCGAAGTGCGTGATGCCGATGACAGCGCAGTCGTGCGCGTCCGCAAAGTCGACCACCGCCTGCAGACTGCGGCGGACATCGTTCGCCTTGTGCATGTCGCCGGCCACCGCAGACACGATCGGATCGATTATCAGCAGGCTGACGCCGCCCATAGCCAGGACAGCGCGGTGCAGCTCGATAATGTCCTGGGACGGGTCGAACGGCACGCTCTCCCCATTCTGCGAGATACCCTCGATGAAGTGGCAGCGCGACAGGTCGGCGCCGGCGGCGATCAGCCGCGGCACAAGCGTATCGTCTGCCACGTCCTCACTCGACCAGATAAGCACGTTGCCCTTGGACTTGCTCACCGTGCCATCAGGCCAGCGGCCACCGGCTGTAATGACGGCAGCCAGCGCCAGCGCCAGCGTGGTTTTGCCGGTACCGGCCGCACCGGCCAGGATCGTCAGCTTGCCGGCCGGGAGCCATCCAGGCCACAGCCAGGTGATAGCCTGGGGCTTAATGTCAGCGCCGCACCGGATATTGACCACGCGGCTTGGCGCCGGCGCTGCTGGGCGATCGTTCGATGGTTTGGCCGGCTTGGCTGCTGGCGGATCGAAGTGCACCGCTTTCGAGAGCGCGTCAACCAGTGCTTCGTCACCCTGGCGCTGGGCCAGGTCGTTGAAGTCGGTAGGGCTGTCCTCGTCGGATTCGAACTCCGGTACTGCGAGCCAGCCACCGACGGCGCGCGCGGCAGTAGTGGCACGCTCGACACCCACGTTGCCGGTCGCGTTGAAGTGGTCGTTGTCGGCGCACACGATGATTTGCACATCGGGCAGCTTGCCGCGCAGCGCCAGCGCCACCGCCTCCAGGTTGCCGGCGTTGAATGCGACCGCGACCGGATGGCCGAGGGCCGCGAACAGGCTGGCGCCGGTGGCGAAGCCTTCGCACACCAGTACCGTGTCGGAGGGCTTGCCGCCGAAGCTGTAGTAGGCGCCTTGCACGCGCCCGTTGGACTTGAAACGCTTCGTGCCGTCGGCATAGATGAATTGCAGGCTGCACAGCGTGCCCTGGGCGTCGCGCAGCGGCACCAGCAGCGTGCGCTTGTCCTTGAACTCCTTCAGGCCGTATGGCTTGATGCCCTTGCGAACGCAATAGGGGTTGTCCTCGGTCGCGTCCAGCGCGCCGGCGAAGATGCGCGCGCACTCGCCGGCAGCTTCCAGCTCGAGCTGCAAGCGCGTGAACTCGGCATCCTGGCGAGCCTTGGCGATCTTGGCCTGGTAGTCGGTGCGCTCGATCGGCGTCAGCGCCTGGTCGGACTTGCTGCACCACTTTTCGGACAGGCCGGTTTTCCAGTTGCCGAAGGCGCCAGCTGGCACGCCATCAGCATGCAGGACATACCAGGCCGATTTCTTGCCCTTCTTGTCATCGTTGGCGTCGAAGCGGTGGCGTGCGCCGTCCGCCATGATCTCGGGTGGGCTGAGGTCGAACGCCGCCAGCGCAGCGCTGAACTGAGCTTCGATGTCTGTCTGAGGAGCGTTCAATTTGCCCCCTTTCCGGACGGCTTGCGGCCGGCCCGATATTTGTTCATCCACGCGACGCGGGCCTCGGCGTGCCGGGCCAGCATGTTTGCGCTGGCATTGGCGAACCGCAGGAGGCATTCGGTGTCCGGCTTATCGAGCAAGGGCAAATCTTCTTCGCCCTCATCAGCTACCTCGTTCATTTCCCGCGCCAGGGTGCTGGTATTGATCATTTCGAGGCAAAGCCCGATGCCGGCGGCGAAGTCCTTGACGGTCTCGGCGAACTGCGCATCCTGGTCGAGCTTGAGACTCGGATCGAGAAACGAGAAAGCCTCGTGCGCGGCCCTTCGGCTTGCCGCCTGGTCGTTCTGGTGTTTGGTCGGGGCACTCATGGTTTCGCTCCCATCATGCCGGCCACAGTGGCCACGATCTCGTCGGCCATCTGCTGGGCGAGCCAGAGCATGGAATCGGCACCTTCGGAAGGCTGGATCAGCACCAGCAGGCGGGCTAGCTGGCGCGCGCGCATCAGCGCATGGTCGCCAACATCTTCGGCAGCGATGTGCAGCTGCGAATAGGGCGCGGTCATCAGGACATTGTTGTGGGCGGTCATGCTGCACCTCCCACGATAGTGGCGAGCTGCTGGGCCAGGTCATCGGCCAGGCTGGCAGAGACGGCGATTGCGTCATCTTGGCCAGCAGGCGGCAGCAGAGCGAACACGCTCAGCATGGCGCCAATGGTGTCAGCTATGCCGGCGAGGCGGCGGACTTGTTCGATGTGGGATGGTGCAGACGTGGCAGTGCTTGACATGATTGTCTCCCGAGTGTGCTTTGAGGCCACACAACCCGTCGCCAAACGGGGTGAGCAGCAAATGGCAGGGTTGGCGAACCGGTACACTGGGAAACCGGCATACCCGAAGGTATCCCCACCACTGCCGCTCATAGGAGATGCAATGGCTCGGACAAAAAAAACCCGCCTGGGGGCGGTTGTCCGCCTAGTGTAGATCGAGTCGCCAAACCCGGTCGCGTCTTTATTCGCGACGTGACCAGAATACGCCCGCCGGTTGTAAACCGTCAAGCGATTACGTACAGCCGATCCAAAATTGGATCGACCAAGAGCCCGAAGGGAGCACGAAGAGTGCCCAAGGGTGTGCGTTAAAAAATGCGCTCCCTTCGCTCCCTTCGGCGTTTTCCTGCTCCCTTCGGCGCAGTGCGCCGGGCGCCGCTTGATGGTGTGTTGTGATGCGTCAACCATAATCGCCACCTCAAACAGCTGCGGAGATGAGGTTACGGATGTCCTCGACGCGCCACGCGGTAGTGCGCGGGCCGAGCTTGACGGGGGAAGGGAACCGGCCAGACTTGACGCCAGCCCACCAGGTCGACTTGCAGACTGGGACTACGGCGGGGACTGGCGGCTGCGCGCGGTTATCTCCGATGATCTGGGGGAGGCGGAGAAAGCCGGTTTCGGGAAGTTGATGCATTTAGATTGCTCCTGTCTGAATTGGTCCGAACTGGACCGACAGGGCAATCTTGAATCCTGTTTTCCGTGCAGAAAACCTGTCTGCTGGCACGATGCTTACCGTGCCGCACAATGCGCAGGCTGCCGCAAAGTAAGCAGTTTGCCTGCAGACTTACAGTTTGTGCTCCATTTCCCATCGGCGGCACCAGTCCTCTATTACTTTCTGGCTTTCCAAGTTTTCGCACTTGTTGAGCATGTCACGTGCAAAAGCTGCTTTGCTTTTGTAGGCTTCAGGTTTTTTACGCCAATCTTTCCAGCAATCGAATACGAAGTTTCTATCTGCCTGTTTTGGATCTTTCTCATGGCGCAATATCGCTCTCTTTCGAGCTGACTCACTATTTGCGTTTTTGAGTAAACCTTCTCTACTAAATTCGCCGACGCTAATTTCTGCAGCGTGAAGAAACCTATGCGCTGCCATCAATAAGCTAATCGTATCCTTGTTAAAGCCAGATTTTCTTATTTCGCTGCAAGCAAGATCCACCATGAATGAAACACAAATGCCGATGAGTTGGGAAGGTTCGTAATCTCTCTTTTCGGCGCTCAAATCGTAACCGTCAGCAATCACGGTAATGTAATGACGCCAGTCTTCTGCGCTCCTAATTTTATCAAACGAAGAGTGCGGCCGATCAGAGTCGTCACGGTCATCATAGAAATAAAGATCGTGTGCGTAATTGGCGAGGCGAATAGTTCCGAAGTTATCGATCGGGTGCGCATATTCCAAATCGTCGCTCTCAGGCGCGGGGCACCAGCTAGCGCAAAACGATAGCGCCTTATTAAGCAATAGAAAAACCTCTTGCCCGAATGATTCGATAAAGATATCGGATATTGCGCTCTCATGTAAACTTTGAGGGTTGAAGTTTGTAAAAATTGATTTATATTTTGACTCAAAGGGCCTATTTACATAGCCATCGAACCAGATCGAATCGATAGCCGCGCTAAATTTTGAATGCTTTTCCATGTGCGCAATATTCGCCAAGTAAAAATCTGAATTTCGTGAGTGTTTTACGACTAAGTCGTGAAAGTATCTATTCGGAGTTTCTCAAGATAATCCGCCCAGCTCTGCATCATTTCCCGGCGCGCTGGTAAGTGAGCGGTGCGGTTGTAGGCTCGTCCGTTGGTGTCGCGCACCGCGTGCGCCAACTGGTGCTCGATCAGGTCAGGCCGCACGCCCATGACTTCGTCTAGGATCGTTCTGGCCATCGCCCTGAAGCCATGGCCGCTCATTTCTTCCTTCGATATATCCATGCGGCGCAGCGCCGCCAAGATGGCGTTGTCGCTCATCGGCCTGGCCGCCGTGCGCGCGCTGGGGAACACATACCGGCCGGCGCCGGTCAACGGTTGGATCTCGTGGAAGATGGCCAGCGCCTGGGTCGACAACGGCACGATGTGATCGACGCCCAGCTTCATGCGCGCGGCAGGGATGCGCCACTCTGCTGCGGCCAGGTCAATCTCGCCCCACTCGGCGCCGCGGAGCTCTCCAGGTCGAACGAACACAAGCGGCGCCAGGCGCAGCGCGCAGGAGACGATGGCGGTGCCCTGGTATGCGTCGATCGCGCGCAGGATTTGCGCGACCTGGCCGGGCTCGGTGACGGCTGCGAAGTGCTCGCCCTTGACTGGGGGCAGGGCGCCGCGCAGATCGCCGGATGGATCGCGCACGGCGCGGCCGGTGGCCACGGCATACCGGAAGACCTGCCCGCAGTTGCCGAGCGCGCGGTGGGCCGTCTCAAGCGCGCCACGGTCCTCGATCTTGCGGATGACCTGCAGCAGCTCGGGCGCCGTGATGTCGGCAACTGGCCTGGCGCCGAGGTGAGGGAAGATATCGCGCTCGAGGCGGCGGATTATCCTAGTGCCATGCGCGTCGACCCAGTTGGGGGAGTGCTTCTCGTACCACTCTCTGGAAACCAGCTCGAAACTGTTGGCGGCCTGTACTTGGCGCATCGACTTCTGCGCCTTGCGGCTATGGCTGGGGTCAATCCCGTCCGCCAGCTGCTTGCGCGCACTGTCGCGCCGCTCGCGCGCGTCTTTGAGGGTCACATCGGGATAGGTGCCGAGGGACAGTAATTTCTCCTTGCCCTCGAAACGGTACTTCAAGCGCCACCACTTGCCGCCGGCGGGGGTAACAATCAGGAACAGGCCGCGCTCGTCAAACAGCTTGGAAGGCTTGGCGCCGGGTTTGGTGGTGCGGATGGTGGTATCGGTCAGGGGCATGGATGGGGGTAAGTATTTTGGGGATGAGGGAGTTACCCCGGAAGCTACCCCCGTAATCCGTTGGATGTCGTTGGACTATGTTACCCCTAAAAATACGATCCCCATAGGAAAAAACCCGCTCGGAGGCGGGTTCTTAAACGTGGATGAACCACGTTGGAGTGTTGGTTGGTGGAGGCGGCGGGAATCGAACCCGCGTCCGCAAGCACTCTACAGACAGTTCTACATACTTAGCACTATCATTTAATTTAGCCCGTACAGCGCGGATGTGCACGCTTTGGACAGGCGAGTTAC
>Ga0265780_10010591_pt1 | contig 10972 bp, 8 predicted proteins | sample P1T30metagenome_FD_192432 | JGI IMG/M metagenome (GOLD analysis project Ga0265780, IMG submission 192432) | Plant litter microbial communities from East Loma Ridge, Irvine, California - P1 T30 | ecosystem: Environmental > Terrestrial > Plant litter > Unclassified | place: USA: California... | reverse complement strand
CTCCGAGGTCCTCGCCCAACAGTTCACCGTCATTGAAAGGGACGCTCTTGATGAGATTGACTGGAAGGAACTGATCGAGCTGCGCTGGAAACAGTCATCGCCCCAGATCCGCGACTGGGTGCACTACCTACGGACTGAAGAAGCTCGAGGTGTGGACGTTGTCATCGCGCGCTTCAATTTAGTCGTCAAGTGGGTGGTTTCAGAGGTTGTCCTGACTGAGAACACACATGAGCGTGCTCGCTGCATTGTCAAGTTCATCCACATCGCGACACATGCTCGACGCCTTCGAAATTACGCAACCATGTACCAGATCGCCATTGCACTCATCTCGAACGATGTCTCCAAACTCCGCAAGACATGGGCCCTAGTGCCTGCTGCCGAACTGCACGTCATGAAGGAGTTGGAGGGCATCGTGCAGCCGCTCAAGAACTTTCACAACCTCCGTCTTGAGATGGAAACTGCCACGGTCGATGATGGGTGCATCCCTTTTATTGGTATGTTTGTTCTTTGATTCCTCCTTCATACGCTAACGATTCTAGGCATCTACACACGCGATTTGATCTACAACGCCCAAAAGCCCGCTTTCATCGACGGACCTGTCGTCGACGGCGAGCGCATGGTCAACTTCGAGCGCCACCATACAGCGGCGACGATTGTCAAGAACCTCTTGCGCCTTCTCGAAGCCAGCTCGAAATACGTGTTCAAAGTCGAACCCCACATCATCAGCAAATGCCTCTGGCTCGCGGCACTGACTGACGATGAAATCAGCCGGCGTGCGCGCCTTTGTGAATGATTAAAGATACCCTGACATATCATAGCCCTACATATTTCCCCTGCTGGCGTTTGAGCGACCATTCCCCCGACATATCATATCCAACATCTACCTCTCTCCTTATCTCCTTGGTAATACCCCTCCATCTCTATCTGGCAGCGCTGCATCAGCCCGACATGAATGACGACCCTGGATTTTCCCTTTTTTGCTTGTTTGCATGTTTATATTGCACTCGAGATCTAATAGCTCACGCTCTGAAGAATTGTTATTCTGGTACATAGCGATTGCATGAGATGGAGTATTATAGGCATATTCAACAAGATAGCAAATAAAATTAATGCTGGATTAGTATGTTTGCGCGGAGTTTGTCAGATGTCAAGCGTTCGCATCCATCTTACCGCAACCGGTGCTGTGGTCAGGATAGGGCTGAGCTAACGCACCCCAGCGGCACAAACGTGCCGAGTAGCATCGCTTGGGAGAACCTCATGATCTGACGGCCCCCACACCGCGACATTGCGCCTTCCCTCTAGGCGTCAGGCTTCCCGCCATGCGGCTGTCAGAAGATGCATGGAAGCCTGCATGGCCCACATGCCAATCTCCATCTCGCGGCCAACGACTGACTACATGTACTGTGCTCCCTCCACCCGCCCGACGAATGTTTGCGACCTCGTTGCACGAAATACCGCAGCAAACAAGCTTCGTCAAGCCTTTGCAGTCGGTCCGCTAGATGAGACAGACGCCCATGGCGGATTTGAATTCGAACCGCGCGGGGAGCGCGCATCCTCCTTCTGTCACCGTCGAAGATACCGCTGCTGCAGAGAGTCCGAGGCCGACGATGGATGGTGAGTTGAGTTCGCGACACCAGCACTACTTGGCAGCAAGTCCTAACACAACGCAGACCGCACGCGCAACGGCACGTTCGGCTTCAACCACCGGCGCAAACACAGCCCGAACATCGAGTGGAAAGAGCACTGGAACCACGATACCTGGGCGCAGGGCCGCGTGCTGCTCATCGACTACTGCGGGAAAGAACACTCGAGCAACAACCGGAAGAAGATTGTCGCGCAGGAATTCCGCGACATCGACGCCCTGCGGCGGTTCTATCGCAAGGAAGACCTCTCGGGCCAGGCGGCGCTAAGAGTGATTCATGTGCAGAATGCGAGTTGGGCGACGCGGTTTCTGCTCCGGAAATTCAACATCGACGCGAGTGATGATTTGGTTGGCACGACGTTTGGGAGGTGGGCGCGGTACGAGAGACCGCAGCAGCGCGGGGGCAAGCCAGTGCTCAATGGCAAGACGTTCCGCACGCAGCGCGATCCGTGGAGGGGGATTAGTCGCGCGTCGTTTGGCGCGGATTATCTCAAGCATTATCCTAAGCGCTCGATTAACCCCCTCGGCGTGAGTCCGATGATGGAGTTGAATCACTACGACGACGCGGACCAGCCGTGCTATGGCTTCGATGTGTATGTGCAGAGATTATCGGTGTATGTGCAGTTGAGTGATGGGCGGCCGGGCCAGGCTGTGGATCCGGATATTCCGAATCCGTATAATGAAGAGGCGTATGAGGAGTATCAGCGGTTGAAGAAGAGCTATGGGAATGTGGACGCGAATGTGCATCAGGAGCGGTATATCCCCAAGCTACGGACGCTGGACAATAGCAACACGGTGATCATCTTTGAGAACTCGCAGTCCGGGAGTGTCAAGGACACGCTGATTGGGGCGCGGCAGGAGTTGGAGAGTCGCTGGCGGAGATTGACCTTCTATCTGCCGCGCGAGGATATGGCGAGCGACGACACGCTCGCGACGGAATGCATGGATTTCATCCTCAAGGACATTTTCAAGGCGCTGAGTTACAACTGGAACCGCTTCCTGGCGGCGTGCGAAACGCACGTGGGCATCCTCGAGGATAAAATCTACGAGAATCCCGCGGATGAGAGTCGCGCGCCGGAACTGTGGAAGAACAGCGCGCAGTGGTTGAAGGTCGAGAGGTTGCTGTATATCCACGCCGATCTGTGCAGGGAGATGAAGGGCCACCTGCACGATCTCGCGACTGGCGACCCCAAGGATGATGAACAATGGCTCGGCAGCGCGCCCGATGAACTCGACAAGCTCACGGGCCAGTGGGACAGAGACATCATCGGCCCCACGTCCTCCCTCAGCGATCTCATGTACAAATCCGTTGGGATCCGTGACGCGCGACACTCCCTACAGCTCGGCCTGAGCATGTGGCGCCTCTCCTGGATAACCTTCATCTTCCTGCCGCTGACCTTCACCGTCGGCTTCTTCGGCATGAACGTAGCCACCTTCGCCGACAACCCACCCATAAAATGGTGGTTCATCACCTCGTTCCCCATCCTCGCGCTCGTGCTCATCCTCTGGTACGGCGTCAAGCACTCGCTGTCCACGCAGCGCCAGAACCCGCTGCGCCGCGGCGTCTACGAGGCGCTGTACCACGAACTCGCGACGCAGCACAGCGAGCTGTGGAGCCGCAAGGGCCCGCGCAAAGGCGTCGTGCCGGTGGGATGGTGGAACGGCGTCAAATGGCGGCTCGTCACGACGTGGTTCAGCCCCGCGAAGCTCACGCTCGCGCCGCGGGCCTACGATCCCGCGACGCAGGAATTCGGCGCATGGAGTCGGTGCAAGCAGTATCTCGTGCGGCGCTGGCTTACCGACCTCCCTGTGCTGACTGCGAATTCGCTACCTACTTCCTCCCCCACTGCATCGGCGTACGATGAGAATATGGACAAGGATCTCGGCGCTGTGGGCGAGTTGCTGAGTATTGCCACCCCCGTGGCCATTGCGGAATTGGATCCTACGGCCGCGAGTCGTCTGCAGAAGAGGGTTCCGGTCGAGAGGCTGAGGAGCTTGAGTCCGTCGGGGAGTGAGGGCGGGAGCGAGGGGAGGCCGGGGAGCAGTGGGGGCAGGAGCGGGGTTATGGTGGAGGAGAAGGGGAGTGAGGATGAGAGGAGTGGAGATGAGGGGCGGGGGAAGAGGTTAGATGTTCCTGCGAGGTAGACGACGGGTTGGGAGAGGTGGAATGGTGTGGTTTAGAGTGTGTGATGTTGGATCAAGAATACCTTGCTTTGCACTTTGTTTACTGGCCGTGTGGACATACTGGTGGACTTCAGCGAATCGTCACGTCACTGTCACGTGCGGTACGCCAGGTCCGAGAGACTATGTACAGCTAAGTCAGCAGCAAACGCTCCCAGTTCTCGAGTATATATTCCACACCTCTCGTGCCCTTCTTCTTCTTCCTTATCCCACAGAAGTACCACTGTTCTTCCAAAAACGCTGACGAGTGTCAGGACATGTCTTTTTCGCCTCTTCCTCTCGAAAATGAACCCATACTGGAATCCATGAGAAGACGCTCTCCCCGTCCAAAATCCACAATCACAAGAGCTGATCTCCCTTCTTCCCTTCTCTCTCCTTCTCAAAAATGGCCAAAAAAATATGACATGTTAGAGCTCTTGCCGGCAACCAAAAAATGTCTATCCCAACAACATGTCGTCTTGTCGACTTTTTCCCAAAGAGAATAGAAAATATGTTTGATGTGGCGAGGCAGAGACGTCCAGACGCGCGATGGGCGAAAAAAACCACAATGGGATTAATGAGAAATGACTCTTCTGCTCCTGGGCCTTTTTTTCGCCAAAACAAAGAGACGCGGATTGCAATGTCGGAAACGAGCTTGTTCTGGCGATTTACTGCATCAAAAAAAAAACTTATACAACAAGACCAGGTCTTTGCGCCTCCTCTGTTCTCCTTTTCTTGGGTAAAAGAGATTAGGCAAAATTTCCATGTCTTTCAAAAATACGGTGGATCGACTCTACATGTTGTATCACAGCTCTCCCACCTTTTACTATGCCCTGAAAGTCGAAACTCAATGGCGACCAGCTCACGATTATGGTCTGAGAATCTCCTGCGCTCTTGAAACAAAAGCAGCGTATGCAATGCGAATATTTCCGCCCAGTCTTTTCCCTCTTACCAGAAATGAAAACGTACAACATCTCTGATGTATGTCTCCGAGTACCTCTGGACCCTGTATCGAAAAACAATGAGCTATTTTCACAGATGGCAGTGTTTCTTCTTTCTGCCAAAACGACGGAGCATGGCGCCACATGAGTGATTTTCAAAAATTTCTATATATTAGTCGAACGATTCTCCGTGAATTTGGCCAATTGCTGCGGGGAATGACAAAGCCAAATGCAAAGTCAGCCATGAGCTTAGCGCCAAGGGAATGGGGGTATATAAATCTCTCGGATTATCTGCTCTTCTGTCTGCACATTAGAAGCATTTGCCTTCGTGACCAAAAGACGAAAAACATGATTTGATGTCTGCGCTTGCTCTTTTCTCCTTTCCAAAACTGCTACAACATGGTCTATGAATCATGCGTCTAAACCGCACGAAGTCTGTCGCGCTGCTCTTTCGCATTGCCGCTGAAATAAGAAACAAAGTCAACTACGTCCTATGAATTTGTCCCACGTTGGCGAAAATTGAAATACGATGGGTTACATGTTCTCTGCTATCACTGGGATGTACTTCTTTTGTCGTCAGCAATTTCTGGGGGGTACTAAAATGAGAATCCAGGACGTCGATGAGTTTGTCTGTATTCACGAGATGTATACCGTCGATCTGCATGAAGACCGGGTTCAAAGTAAGCCAGTGCCACACTCATGGGCCGCAGCCTAGTGGTCTGGCAGAAGCTGTGAGTCTGTAACAGTGCCCGGGACGCCGACATGAGCTTTTGTTTTGAGACTGTCAAGTTCTCTGCGTCGGTTTGTCGAAAATGTACAACGGAAGACCGAATGGCGTGCGTCGAAAACGGCCTGTTCAAAATCCATGTGTGCAAAAGTGTAATATGCAACTTTAGCCCAAGGCCGGATTGCGCGGACACGTCTACCCTCAAGCACATCTCCGCAGACATCGAGGACTCTGCAGCGTGATGAAATCTAGAGTGAAGCTCTTCATCAACCCCATTGGTCAATTCACCCATCGGCATACCGATCAGACGCACTCGGACCGCGCTCCAGCCCGATCTGGCCCAATCTACGCCCTTGTTCACCGGTTTTCTGCTGAGTTTAGTATCATTCGCTAATGGATGTTGTGGTGTCGCGAGGAGTATGAGGTCAATGGCACAGGGCTGGCCAACGAGATGTGTGGACACACAAGGCTGAAGAACCCGTCCAACTGCCAGCTCATACAAGCATGCGCACCCCGCACTGCTGAATAGAGTGCCAGCGCAGAGGGTTTGAGCCTCATTTCAGGTGAGAGAGGAGCTGTGGGTTAAAGGGCGGCCTTGGTCGTATGAGAGGAGGTAGCTTCTGAAGCAGTCGATTACTCCTGGCGATTGCAGCATGGCGCCATCCATCTCCGACGGCTATGGTGAATCTCGCTTACACAATTCTGATGTAAAGAGGCAGACGGATTGCAACGGTCATCATGAAGATGCTAGGACAGTTGCCTCGTATGAAGTGTCGTAAGTTTGCCTACTTGAAAACTCATCAGTATTAAGCTCATAGACAGCAGACCCTATCAAGATACCAAGATCATTTCGATCCTTGTTGGAAGGGATGCAACACCCTTTACTATCCACAGCACTGTCATGGTCCAAAGCGAGGTACTAGCTGCCAAAGTCGCGTCCAAGCGCAATGCGAACCAAGTGCTTGCACCCGAGCTGGACAATTCTACCGGGCACACGCTGGTTACTTTCATGTACACCGGAAAATACAAGGAACTGCCCTTGTCGGTTGAGTCGACACAATCTGCGGTGTCGGTTTACGAGACGGGTACTTGCGTGTACTGCGCTGCTGTACGCTACCAGTTGGCAGGCCTCGTCGACTTGGCCAAGGAGAAGATCATGTCGTCGGATGAAGGGGTGAGCATCTCGGACATCCTGAGGATAGCGAAAGAACAGGCCTTTCCTCTCCTACCCGAAAACGAAACATGGTATCCATCTTATCTCGAAGCCGCCATCAAGCGCGCAATGGCCAAGGACCCGGAGCCTTTCAAACGTCCAGACTTTATCACTCAGGTTGAGGGCAACAGTAGGTTGCTCCAGATGGTGTGGAAGACGGTCATCAGTAGTTACGCTGGCGCGGTATCAACGCCAACAACAGGAGGGGGCGATAACCCCCCAATGGATTACGAACGGGAGAAGTGTGAAGATGTTTCGACCCCCCAGAGCCAGCCTCCAGCATCAGTGGATGGATCTCAGACGACTGCCGTCGCGAACGACACCCCAGCAGATCCACCATCGCCAGGAACGTCTTATTACACCACTGCCCCAGCTACTACTTCCTTTGAGAATTCTCTGAAGCTCGACGATATTGAGCCGTACACCGACGAACTCGACTTTAAGAAGAGTACAACGTTCCAGAAGATGAACAAGAACGAGTCCATGGCGATCAAATCAGCTGCGACAGTTATCGATCAGGGAAGATCAGCGCACAAGCGCTCCGACTCGGTGCTGCCAGTTGAAGATGCGGCGGCAAAGGAAGCCGACGATGTTGCAGAAGAATCTGCAGAGAGAGCTGAGGCCATTGAAAAGCTCGAGGAGTCTTTGCCCTTGGTAGTTGATGGGTCGGTTGATGCAACCACTGTGTCGAAGAAGTCCAAGAAGAAGAAAAAGGGTGGGAAATTGTCGACTGTGTTTTGATGACCAGGAATGACTTGTAGTGATGGCCATCACATTCGCTGTTTCTACACATGTGGCTTACACTCTACTCTGAGTAGGTTTATCTTAGCAATACATGAATGGGACATTGAAGGTAGCCTCAAGGTTAATTTTGCCGACTGACATGATGCCTACTAACTAGATCGGGTTGGTGCCCAGTCTGTGCTCACGCCGACACAGATGGCACTGACCGAACTCACACGAGCCCGAGCCACCCACGATCTCACCTTGCCCCATTCCAGCGCAGCACACCAAGAATGAATCCTGGTCAAATCACGAAAAATTCGGCAAGAGCAGCATTCGCCGGCTTTCATGCTGCTTCGAATGCAAAAATCAATCGCCCAGTCTTTGCCTGCCTTCCTCGTGCGGCAGCGCAAAGCAGGCGTCGCCCATATAATACCTCTCGCACGCACTCAGACACGCCCCTTAAAGAGGCACAAGAAGAGCCACCGGAAAGATACAGAAACTTAGTTGAAATGATGAATCACCTGTGTCCAGCCCGTGACAGGCCACGTACAGTCAGAGTCGCTGTACCCAGAATGGCGATGAAGGAAGATGTTCGACAACTTTTTGAAGAAAGCAACTTTCCTGTGTAGGCCCCGATGTGCCTTTCGACGGTGTCGAAAACCTTGTCGGCTTGGAAGAGCTAATCCAGCAGCAGGGATCGGATCACAATGAGCTATGACCGTAGTAAAGGGCATAGCGAATCACCTGCTTTCGTTGTTTGTCGCGACAAAGCTTCCGCTCTTGCTGCTGTGTCTGAACTCGACGGCGCAGCTTTGTTTAATCAGCGGCTTACACTAACTAGCAATCCGCCGATCCTTGTTCCTAGCAAACTTGTTTATATGCGATATGGTTGGTTCGCTTCGACTAGTCCAGATTATGGGAAAGTTGAGACGAGGGGCCCTTCTCTTGAATACCCGAAAGATGTCTTCGCGCCATTGAGGGAGCAGCGGACTGTTATCTTTGCCAACTTTCCTGATCTTCCAAAAACCGAATTTCTTTTGTACCCACTGCTTCACAACTTCAACGTCACCTGGGTAGATATAATAAATCTCAGGGACAAGATCGACCTGCTTGGTTCCGTACAATTCGCCACCAGAGATGAAGCCGAGCGGGCCAAACAATGGTATAATGGATTTATACTGGAGGGTCGACGATTAGTTTGCCACACATGGCAGATACCACGCAAATACCTGGGCGTCTCTTGGGACTCTGGTCGGGCGGGTGTGCATTACAGTGGAAGAGATCAGGGCTCAGCTGTTGGTACCAATTTTGAAGAGGTACGTCGTTCGGTCAAAGTACCATGTTGCGTCTCAGAATTGATCAAGATATAATGGCCTGGAGGAAGATGAATTAGAGTGATCAGTACGCCATGAAACACCATCGCTGATGTGCGAATAGGAGCAAGAGAAGCTATTTCGAAAATCTATCCTCGGAGAAGATGACCGGAAGCTGTGGGTTCCCTCGTAGGTCATGCCAGGTTCATGTTTCATGGAGTAAAACCATTGACCCTTTTAGGCACAAATTTCGATGATTCCTATTTGTGTGTCTCTTCCCTGATCTCGAGGGTGGAACGCAAGAGCTCCGCGGACTTTCCAACCTATCGTCTATAAAGCTGCGTGGAGTCCTGATACACTAGAAGAAAGCGGCAAAGTCGCTTGATGTACGCAGACCGATAAGAGACAAATGTGTGGGCACCAACAGCTGTGTTGTGGCGTCTTGATCTCATCAGATCGGGTAATGCTTCGAAAAATTGCAACTCGTCACACTTGCCAACTCCCAATTACTGGATCTTCTCAACGTGAATTTGCACAATAGGTGTACGTGTTATAATCGCCAAAGACAACTTCAAGTATCTCAAATTTGGCCATCAGCTCCGCCCGTGCCTGGGGCACTGCTACGTTGGTGAGATTTACCGTTTAAGCTACTTTCAGATTGTTTACAGACCTGATGCGTTCAGCTTCCTGTGTTACCGAGAACTTCAGCTTGCAGTTTCTCAAACACAAGAAGAACATCAAACAACTCCCCAAGTATGGATCGGAGTGGGATGCGATGTACAGAAACAGGGCGGCTTGCAAGGCGGATAAGACGGAATACCAAGAGCAGAGTGTAGAAGCGCGGATCCATAGGTCGATCTGGGCCGCGTACTACCGTACGATTTTGGATCTGCGATTGTTCGACGTTGAGGGGACGCTTCATGGTCAACATACAGATTTTGCTCTTCCTTCTATCGTACGATACAGTTGTCCTCTTGCTTTATCAACTTACGTACATTACTTTAGTACCTGGTACATCCTGTTCCCCTCCGGTTTATTATCGCTCCACTTCCTTGTTCCTATTCACAAGTCAGGAACAAACGCCCCCTTCCCATCTTCGCTTCCAGAGTATTGCTTTCCCGTCTCACATGTCACTCGGCGGTTTTCGGACTCATTATCTATTGACATGTCACTCCAAGCTTACGTCTTAATTGCACCTTGCAATACTACAACATCAGCGAACACTCCCCAGCAACATTCTTCCAAGCGCACAGATCTTCACCTACAACAATGGAATCCTCCTCAATCCCTCCTTTCACAACATCTCCATCCACTTAGCTATTCTTAGTTCCCACGGATATGCATCTCGTCCCATCGCTTCCCATCTCACCACCCCCCGGCCCCTACCGTCAGCAGCGCTTCGGCCTGCACCCAATCACCACGCGCATCTAAATTGCCGGCCCGCCACGGAACGCCCAGCAAGCGGGGAAACATCGCCAAAAGCACGGCGCGAACACACGTTTCTGCTTGTGGGGCTATACAACGGCGCTGCTTGGGCGAATCGATTGGGGGATGTACATAGTAATACCGAGTGCGGTGAATTGGGTGCGGGGATGGGGCTAGGAGATATAAACATGCGAAGCTGCTAGGTACCGTTGAATCCAAAGAACCCGATTATCGTTCCTGCATTTTGTGTGTGTGTGTGTGAAGTAGAATCACAAGAGAAGGGATAGCAAGAATGGCAGCAACGACCAGCGAACCCACGAGCTCCACGCACGACGCTGACCGCATCGATTCCAAACCGGGGCTCAACCACGCGACGACCAACATCTCCATCAGCCCCGAGTTATTTGAGAAGCTGTATTTGCAGCCAAAGCTTGCGCATACGTCTGAGAATGTGAAGAAATATGCAAACGCGACGCCGTTGGGGTTTCTTGGGTACGATATATATATATCCCCGTCCAATTCTTCTTCACACAGGAAGAGTGCTTGGTGATGAAAATGTACTGACCCAGAGAAATAGATTCGTGATATCGACATTCACATTCAGCATGGTCCTCATGGGCTGGGGCGGCGCAAGCGGTTTACCTGCCGTAGTGTAACTTCTCCCCATCCACCACCCTCTTCCCTCCTTTCTAACCCCTCACTCCAGCGGCATATTCTTCTTCACCGGCCCCGTCCTGCTCCTCCTAGCAACCATATTTTCCTGGATCCAAGCGCAATTCTTCCCCATGATGGTGTGCGGGCTCTTTGCCGTCTTCTGGCTATCCT
>Ga0265780_10010590_pt1 | contig 10973 bp, 13 predicted proteins | sample P1T30metagenome_FD_192432 | JGI IMG/M metagenome (GOLD analysis project Ga0265780, IMG submission 192432) | Plant litter microbial communities from East Loma Ridge, Irvine, California - P1 T30 | ecosystem: Environmental > Terrestrial > Plant litter > Unclassified | place: USA: California... | reverse complement strand
CCGACAGGTCCGGCTCGGCGATGGCGAAGACGCGGTCGAACGCGAACGGCCGCGCCTGGAAGCTCATGTCGGCCATCATCAATACACCATCGCTTCATCGTCCTTGGGATCGACCAGCACGATCTCGCCGCGATCGGCGAGCTGCTTGGCAAGCCGGACGAGTTGGCCCTGCGCTTCTTCGCATTCGCGCGCGCGCACCGGCCCCATGCCGGCCATGTCCTCGCGCATCATCTTGGCGGCGCGTTCGGTCATCGAACTGAGGAACAGTTGCTTCATCGCATCGGGCGCGCCCTTCAACGCCAGCGCCATCATGCGCTTGTCGGCGTTCTTGACGACGGTGGCGATCGCCGCCGGCAACAGGTTCGACAGATCCTCGAAGGTGAACATCAGCGCGCGGATGCGGGTTGCGGAATCGGGCGACCGGTTGTCCAGCGCGGTGAGCATCGCCTCCTCGGTCGATCGGTCCAGCGCGTTGAACAATTCGGCCATGGACTCATGCGGATCGCGCCGTTGCGAGCGCGAGAGGTTCGACATGAACTCGCTGTGCAGCGTGCGTTCGATCTCGCCGACGATCTCCTGTTGCACCGGCTCCATGCGCAGCATCCGCTGGATCACGTCGATCGCGAAGTCGCGCGGCAGCGCCGCCATCACGCGGGCGGCGTGTTCGGTCTTCAGCTTGCTCATGATGACAGCGACGGTCTGCGGATATTCGTTGCGCAGATACGCAGCGAGCACGGTTTCGCTGACGTTCGACAGCTTGTCCCACATCGTCCGGCCCGACGGGCCGCGAATGTCCTCCATGATCTCCTTGGCACGGTCGCCGTTCAGCACAGTGCCGAGCAGTCGCTCGGTCGTCTCGAACGATCCGTGCAGCGAGGAGATGGTCGACACTTCGGAGGAGAATTGCAGCAGCAGATGTTCGACGACGGGCGCCGCCACGTTGCCGAGCTGCACCATCGCCGACGACAGTTCCTTGATTTCCTCGGCGTTGAACTGTTCCCAGAGTGCCGCGCCGTTCTCCTTGCCGAGCGCGAGCAGCAGCGCCGCCGCGCGCTGCGGCCCCGAATAGCGCTTCAGCTCGGGCGGTTCGATGATCGGCGCCGTCAGCGGCATCTGCGTCCCCTTTGCAGCGTCCAGAAAAAAGCTGTCCCCGCGCCGTCCGGCAACGGTTTCTATACGCTATTATAGGATTACCGATGCTTGGTCGGTGAAAGGCGGTAAAGAAAGTGTCGATAAACTCGAACGGATTGATCGGCCTCTCGCTGCTGGCGGGGGATACCAGCCTGTTCAGTTCCGCGACCAGCGGCCTCGCGATCGAATCGCTGGCGGTCCGCAAGGCCAGGGCTCAGTTCACGCTTGCCGCCACTACGCCGCCGTGGACCGCCGCCACCTCCAAGCTGTCGGACAGCGCGCAGGTTGCGACCGTCAAGGCGATGAAGACGATCATCGATGCCAGCACCGCCAAAAGCAGCACGCTGCCCGATGACGTGAAGACCAGCTTCACCGCATACAAGGCGCTCGATTCGCTGCGCATCCTGGCGCAGGCCGCCACATCCACGACGATGACCGACGGCCAGCGCGCCAACCTCGACAAGAGCTTCGCCAAGGGGCTGGCCGACCTCCAGACCTATCTCGGCACGGCGCCCTCGTCCAAGCTCGACCTCGCCTTCGCGCAGCCGACCCGCCGTGCGGAGAGCGAGACGCTGCCGCCGATCGCCGCCAACACCGGCACTGTCACCGGCACGACCGTCGCCAAGGCGCGCGACGTGGCGTTGACGGGGATGACCGGCAGCGAGCAATTCTCGATCGCGATAAAATCCACCACCGGCAACGCCACCGTGCACGTCGATCTGGCGGGCACGCAGCAGCCGCCGACGCTCGATTCGGTGGCCGCCGCGATCAACGCCGCGATCGCCGCCATCCCTGCCAAGAGCGCCGACGGCAGCGTCGCCACCGACGAGAGCGGCAACGCCAAGCCGCTCTACTCGGTGAAGTTCGCGGCTGTGAAGAACGGCGACGGCTGGACGATGGGCATCACCGCGCCGCGCCTCGAGCAAGTCTCGATCGTCCAGGATAACGCGCCCGATGCGCTGATGGTGTCTGTCGGCAGCAGCGCGCTCGATGCGCCCTCGGCGGTGCGGATGCTGCGCTTCGACGATCCTGCAAACGACGGCGCGCAGCACAGCTACGCTAGCGCCTCCGCGCTGGATGCCGATGCGACCACGCGCGCGCAGGCGATCGCCGCGGCCAAGCCGGCGGTTAAAGGCGTCACGCCGACGCCACCGCAGGTGAACGCCTCGCTCACCGCCAACGCCAGCGCGACCGCGCCGGACGGCAGCACCTATGTGATCGGCACCGCCGCCGGCGATGTAGGCGGGCTCAACCTTGTCGGCAGCAAGGATTTGCTGCTCACCAAGCGCGACAGCGAGGGCAAGGTGGTGTGGGAACGCATGCTCGGCGCCGCCGGCAGTGCGGAGGGCGCCGCGGTCAGCATCGCCGCCAATGGCGACGTGGTGGTGGCGGGCACCGTCACCGGCACGTTCGACAGCCAGAACAGCGACGGCGACGTGCTCGTCTCGCGCTACAACACCAGTGGCGAGGAACAATGGTCGACGCTGGTCCGCGCAAACGGCGCCGACGGTGCGTCCGCGATCACCACCGCGCCGGACGGCTCGATCTATGTCGGCGGCAAGGCGGGAACCGGCAATGGCGACGCCTTCATCGCGCGGCTGAGCGGCAGCGGCAAGGTGCAGGAGCGCCGCCTGATCGACGGTGGCGGCAGCGACGGGGTGAACGGGCTCGCGGTGGATGGCGACGGCAACGTGCTCGCGCTGATGCACACCAGCCAGGATACCCAGGTGCGCAAGCTGCAAGGCGGCGCACTCGACACCGATCTCGGCCAGATCAGCCTCGGCCAAGTCGAGGCACACGCCATTGCCGTCAGCGCGGACGGCACCATCGCGATCGGCGGCGCGACGCAGAACGCCCTCGCCGGCACGCAGAACAACGCACGCTCGGGCGGGCGCGACGGCTTCGTTACGCTGCTCGACAAGGGCCTGACCAGCGCATCGACCTCCTATGTCGGCACGGCAGCGGAAGACCAGATCGACAGCCTCACCTTCGATGGCACGGCGCTCTACGCGGGCGGCCGCACCGCGGGCACGCTCGGCGCGGCCAAGACCGGATCGACCGACGGCTTCGTCGTCGGCATCGACACCGCGACCGGCGCGCTCGGTACCGTGCGCCAGTTCGGCCAGCCCTCGACCCGGACCGATTCGGTTCAGGTCTCGACCGTGAAGGGCGGCGCGAGTGCGCTCGGCGCGATCGGCCTCAAGCTCGGCGTACAGGGGCCACAGGATTCGACGCTGCTCACCGCCGGCACCTCGTTGCGCGCAGGCGACGAATTCTCGATCCAGGTCGAGGGCGGCACGGTCAAGAAGATCACCATTGCCGCAGACGATACGCTCACCACGCTCGCCGCCCGCGTCAACCGCGCGACCGGCGGCAAGATCACCGTCACCACGCCCAAGGTCGGCGATGGCAACGTGCTAAGGATCGAGGCCAAGGCAGGTGCCTCGGTCGAGCTGATCGCAGGCGCCACCGGCAAGGATGCGCTCGCCAAACTGGGTATCCCGGCCAAGAAGCTCACCGTGTCCGATCCGGTCGCGGCCAACGCGCCCAGGGTGCGGCCGGGCGGCACCTACGGCCTCGGCCTGTCGACCGCGCTCGGCATCGGCACTGCCGCCGACGCCAAGATCGCACTCGGCAAGGTCACCGACGCGGTCTCGATGAGCAAGACCGCCTACCGCTCGCTCTATTGGGACAGTACCAAGGCGACCACCGTCGACGGGGTGTCGGGCGGCGGATCGGGCGTGTCGGCCTACGACAAGGCCAAGCTCGCCAGCTACGCCGACGCGCTCGCGCGCCTCACCGGCTGACATGCCCTGCACCAGCCTAACCCCACGGATCTGACATGAGCCAGCAAATGCCCTCTCTCATCGCCGGGATCGGCGACGCGATGCGCTATCTCGATACGCGCAAGGACGTGATCGCGCGCAACATCGCCAATGGCGACACCCCCGGCTTCAAGGCGAAGGAGACGGCCCCCGCCAGCTTCGCCGGCATGGTGCAGGGCGGCGTGCCCGGCGTGGCCGCGCCCACGGTCGAACTGAGCAGCACGATGGTGTCGCTCGGCGCGCGGAACGTAAGGGCCGGCAATATCGTGCTCGACCACGACGTGACCGAGACCAAGCCCGACGGCAACAACGTCACGCTGGAGGACCAGCTCCTCAAGCTCGGCTCGATCCAGCAGGATTTCGCCACGCTCACCAACCTGTACCGCAAGCAGATGTCGCTGCTGAAGACCGCGCTCGGCAAGAACGAGGGCTAAGCCGGGCACGCATTGCAAGCGGCCGCCCGCGCACCTATTGTGAACGGGTCGGAGGTTCCATGCGCGTCAACACCAGCCAGTCGATCAAGACCGCCAATACCGTCCATGCCCGCTTCGGTAGTTGGCAGGCGGCAAAGGCATCGTCGAGCTTCGAGGACGGCAAATATATCGTCGCCAGCGCCTCGCCACCCAGCGGCGGCGAGGATACCCGCCCGGCCAAGTGAGTTTCAGCTACACGCTGTTCCTGGCGCTGCTGTTGCTCGCGCCGGGTCTGGCGGGATGGGCCGGCCTGCGCGCCGGCGAGCGATCCGAACTGATCGCACAGGCCCCGGAAAAGCCGGGATCGACCTTCTCGCTGTTCGTCATCGTGTTCGGCGCGCTTGCCGGGCACATTATCCTGTCCGGCCTGTTCGCGGCGCAGGCGGGCTGGTGCCGGGCGACGGGGACGTGCCTGCGGCTCGGCTTCGATCCAAACGTGTACCGCGTCATCCTCGCCGGGCGAGCGAGCGGCACCCCGTCGGATGGTGCGTTCCTGTGCTGGTTCGTGTCGTTGCTCCTGCCCGCGCTGATCGTCGGTGCGGGCGCGTATGTGGCGAGCGGCTTGCGCCTCGTGCGCAACATGCGCGAGGCGGCGACCTTCGGCTGGCTGAAGCGCTGGGTCGACCTCGCCCGCCCGTCGAACAGCTTCATCATCGCCTATGTGGTGACCACGCTCGAGCATGACGGCGCCTATGTCGCTTACGAAGGCATCGTCGAGACCCTCGCGCTCGACGACAACAAGGCAATCGCGATGCTGGTGCTGAGCCGGTGCGATCGTTTCCTCGTGCGCATCACCGACGACGGCGTGGCGCGGATCAACACCGATCATGTCCCGATTCCGTTGATCCAGCTCGAGGCGAAGACCTTCGTCAACGTCGCGCTGGAGGTGTTCGAAGACAGCGACACGTTGCCGATCGAGGGTGCCGACGCCCACGCGCGCGGCTGACGCGCGACGAATGCGGCGAACCCGGCTGAACAAATCCGCGCTCATGCGTTGTGTACCCGGCCAGCCCGCAAACGGGCCGTCTATCGGGAGTTTCACAATGAAAAAGCTTATCGGGTTCGCCCTGCTCGCCGTCGTCGCCACCGCGCCCACCGTCGCGCAGGCCGACCGCCACCACAGCCGCGAGCGCACCTATCGGCAGGATTGCAAGCGCAGCAGCGGCACCACCGGTACGATCGCCGGCGGTGCGGGCGGTGCGCTCGCCGGCCATGCGCTCGGCGGCGGCACGCTCGGCACAGTGGCGGGCGGCGTCGGCGGCGCGCTGCTCGGCCGTCACCTCGACAAGCGGCACGATGCCGCGCAGAACCGCCGCAACGGCTGCTGATCGGGTCCGGGCCGTCGCATCGGCGGCGGCCCGCGCTCCTTACAACCGGTAGTTGATCGACAGCGGCGCGTTCGCCTCGCGCAGCGACACCTGACCCTGGGCGCTATACGCCTCGCTACGACGCCCGGTCTGCCGCTGCATCTCGACGCCGACCGCGGCCATCATCTCGTTGGTGAGCGCGATCTGCCGATCAAGCACCTGAGCATTGACCGCCGCCGCATCGCGCAATCGCGCCACTCGCCCGGTCAGCATGTAGCGGTCCTCCGGCGCGAGCGTGTCGATCCAGCCGGGCGACTGGCGCGACAGTTGCGCGGTGCCGCTTTCGAGCATGTCGACCAGCCGCGCCTTGGCGGCGGCAAGCTCGGCGATACCCGGGCAGCGACCGTGCCGCGCGAGACTATCGCTCTCCTCCTCCATCACGCCGACCAGCGAGTCGATCGTGTCGAGCAGCGCACCCACCAGTTCATCTGCGACACGGGTCATTTCTGCGATCCTTGCTGAAGTTTGATGATCTGGTCCATCACGGCGGGGGCAAGGCCGATCCCGCCGACCTTGGCCATCTGCTTGCCGAGCTTCTCGGCGAGCACGCCTTTGAACATATCCTCGCCGTGGCCGCCGCCGAACTGTTCGTCGGTCTGCACGTTTTCGAGCATCAACTGCGTGACCTGCCCGAGGAACACCGCCTCGAACTCCCGCGCGCTGTCCTTGGCCTTCTTGTTCGCGGCGAGTGCCTGCGCGGTCGGCACGGCGACGGTGGGGGATGCGACGGGGTCCATCACTGCACCTCGATTTCGGCTTGGAGCGCACCCGCCGTCTTCAGTGCCTGAAGGATGGTGATGAGATCGCGCGGCGACACACCAAGCGCGTTCAAACCCCCGACCAGCGACTTGAGCGACGCGCCTTCCAGCATCGCCAGCGACTTGCCGTTGCCGTCATCCACGTTGATCTGCGTGCGCGGCAACACCTGCGTCGTGCCCGACGACAGCGGCGCAGGCTGCGAGGCGACCGGGCTTTCCGCCACGCTGATCGTCAGCCCGCCCTGCGCGATCGCCACCGGGCTGACGCGCACGTCGGCGTTCATCACCACCGTGCCCGCCGCCTCGTTGACGACGACGCGCGCCGGCTGATCGACATCGACCGGCAGATTCTCGACGCGCGTGAGCAGATCGACCACGCCGCCCGGCGCTCCTGATGTGGGTGTGAGTTGCACCGTCGCCGGATCGAGCATCTGCGCGGTGCCGGGAAAATTGCGGTTGATGACGTCTGCCACACGCTGCGCGGTGGTGAAATCCGGGTTGCGCAGCGCAAGCTTCAGCGTGCTGGCCGAGCGCAGTTCATACGGCACCTCGCGTTCGACGATTGCGCCGCCCGCGATCCGCGCCGAGGTGGCGACGCCCCGGCTGATGTTCGCCGCCGCGCCCTGCGCCTTGAAGCCCGACACCGCCACCTGCCCCTGCGCCACCGCATAGGTGTTGCCGTCGAGCCCGCGCAACGAGGTGGCGATCAGCGTGCCGCCCTGCAGGCTGGTTGCATCGCCCAGCGCCGCCACCGTCACGTCGATCGCCGAGCCCGAGCGCGAGAACGCCGGCATCGTCGCGGTGATCGAGACGGCCGCGACGTTCTGCGTCTTCATCTGCGCCTGGCGAATGTTGACGCCCATGCGCTCCAGCATCGCCTGCATCGATTCCTCGGTGAACGGCGAATTGCGCATCCGGTCGCCCGTACCGGCGAGGCCGACGACGAGGCCGTAGCCGATCAACTGGTTGGGCCGGACATTTTCGAAATCGACGATGTCCTTGATGCGCGATCCCGCCCACGCTGGCGACGCGGAGAGCGCGAGCACGGCGGCAAGCCCACCCAGCAGTGTACGCAAATAAGCCACTCGCATCCTTTGCGGAAAAAGATCGGCGCGGGTTCGCCTTCACCTTTCTTATAGGATGATTAGGTAGAGCGTGTACGCGAACGGGAGGTTTCGGTGCGGATCGACGGACTAGGCGCGATAATGCCACAGTTGCTGGTGCAGGCGATCGGCCGCGCTGCGCCCGCCATGGCGACGCTCGGCGATCAGGCGCCCCCGCCCGACACGTCGGTGCAGCCCAACTTGCTCGCCAACCCCGCGATCGGATCGGTGCAGATGCTGGTGGCGATGAGTGCCGCCACGCCGATCGAGGAACGCCGCCGCCGCACCGTGCAGCGCGCGACACGGGGGTTGGACGCGCTCGCCGCGCTGGATGCCGCCGCGATGGTCCACGCCCCGCGCGAGGCGATGGTGGAGACGCTGGCGGATTGGTCGAAGGAGTTGCACGAGGCGGGCGATCCGGCGCTGGATGCGCTTATGGCGGAGATCGAGTTGCGGGTGCGGGTGGAACTGGCGAAGTACGATCGGGAGGTTTGAGGGGCGATCGATCGTTGATATACCTGCCGTGGGGTCGTGGGGGAAAGTTACACATGCTGAGCATATTGATGTTCACGGCGGCGCTTGCCGCGAATGCGCCGCTTTCTCCAAGCAGCAAATGGAGCGTAGAGTACGATAAGGACATGTGCGTGCTGTCGCGCAGCTATGGCGACGGGCGAGACAGGGTTACCCTCGCGCTGCGCCCGTACCCAATGGGTACGCGGACCGAGATAGCGTTGATGACTCCAGCTAAATCAATGCAAGTCATCGATGGGCAGGCAGAGGTCATCCTGGCGCCAGCCGCGCACAGCACCCACGGCACATACTCCCGCTATCATCTCGATACGTTGCCCGGCAGCCTTTCGACGCTCATCCTCGGGTCAGATGCGTTGGACGGTATCGCGACGTCGAGCACGATCAGCCTGCACCTCGGGAGCAAAGAACAGCACGTCTTCGCCATACCAGGCATTGCGGCGGCAATGCGGGCGTTGGAAGTGTGCCAGGCGGATTTGCTACGCACTTGGGGGATCGATCCCGCCGAACAAACGTCGGTCATCACGACGCCAGGGATCAACGGTCGGATTTTGGCGCTTTTCGGGCCAAGCACATATCCCGTCTCGGCGTTGAAGGCGGGGGAACAGGGCCTCTCCATCGCCGTCGCGACCATCGGCACCGAAGGCACGGCAACAGCGTGCTTGATCGTGGTGAAAAGCGGTAGCAAGGCTTTGGACGATACGACATGTGAAGTTCTCATGCAGCACCATGCCCACTTCTCTCCCGGCCTAGACAAGGACGGTAAGCCCGTACCCGCACATGCGGTCGTTCCGGTGCGCTGGATATTACCGCACTGAGTGGCCGCTCATCCCTTCTTCCCCAACTTCATCACGAAGCTGACGATCTCCGCCACAGCCGTATAATGCTCCGGCTTGATCGGGTGGTCCAGCTCCACCGTCGCGTACAGCGCGCGTGCCAGCGGCGGGCTTTCCACGATCGGCACGCCCGCTTTCGTCGCCACCTCACGGATGTTGAGCGCCACCGCGTCGACGCCTTTCGCCACCACCATCGGCGCGGCCATTGCGCCGTGGTCGTATTGCAGTGCGACCGCATAGTGCGTCGGATTGACGACGATCACGCTCGCGGTCGGCACCTTGGTCATCATGCGCTGGCGTGAGCGCTGCATCTGGATCTGGCGGATCTTGCCTTTGATCTTGGGGTCGCCCTCGCTCTGCTTGTGCTCGTCCTTGATCTCCTGAAACGACATCATCATCCGCTTCATGAAGCTGCGCCGCTGGTAGAGGTAATCGGCGGCCGCGATCACCACGACGAGCAGCGCCGCCGCCTTGACCATCGCCAGCACGAGGCCAGTCGCCGCCGCGCCGATCGACGCGGCAGGCGCGCCGATCAGCGTGTCGAGCCCGGCGATGCGCGGCCACACCATCCAGCCGACCACCACGATCACCAACACCAGCTTGGCGAAGGTCTTGGCGAACTCGACCAGCGCGCGCATCCCGAACAGCCGCTTCGCGCCCGCCATCGGCGAGAGCTTGTCCCATTTGATCTTGAGCCGGTCGGTGGCGAGGCGCGGCTTGCCGGACGAAAACATCGTCAGCAGCGCGAAGGCGAACAGCACCGCCAGCATGGGCAGCACCGTCATCGCCGCCTGCCCCATTAGCGCGGAGGCAAGATGCTGCGCGCCGGCGGGGGTGATCGCGACATCCTCGCTATGCCCCCACATGGCCGTCAGCAGCACGCCGAGCTGCGATGCCGTCCACGTCCCCAGCATCAGCAGCACGGCGAGCGCACCGACGAACATCACCGCATGGCGCGCCTCGGCGGCGGTGACGACATCGCCCTTCTTGCGCGCGTCCTCCAGCTTCTTTTCTGTTGGTGCATGCGTCTTGTCGTCGGACATACCCTTATCCCCACACCGACCGGGTCCACGCCGACATCGCCTGCGCGAACCCGCCGAGCATCGCCGCCATCAGCAGCGCGGTGATCCCGAGCCCAAGCAGCAGGTTGAGCGGTTGCGCGATGAAGAACACCTGGATCGCCGGCGCGAGCCTTGCGGCGAGGCCGAGCGCGACGTTGAAGACGATGCCGTACACGATCAACGGTGCCGCCAGCCCAAGCCCCAGTTCGGTCGCGCGGCTAACCGTGGCGATCACCAGTTGCGCGAAATCGGCGGAGGACGGCAGCACGCCGACCGGGAACATCGTGTAGCTGTGCACCAGCGCGCCGATCCAGACGTGGTGGACGCCCATGCTCATGCACACGATCGCCGCCGCCACGCTCATCAGCTTGGACAGCACGGTCACCTGCCCGCCCATCGCCGGATCGCTCACCAAGGCGGAGGTCAGGCCAATCTGGAGGCTGATGAGCCCGCCCGCCATCGACACGGCGGTGAACATGATCTTGACGAGCGTGCCGAGCGCGAGGCCGATCATCAGTTCGACCACCACCATCGCCGCATAGGCGGCCTGATTGTCCGGCGCGTGCGGCAGCTTGGCCGAGAGCAGCCCGAACAGTCCGAGCGTCAACCCGAGCGACATCAACAGCCGGATGCGCCCGGGCACCGCGTCCTCAGAAAATACCGGCAGGCACATCAGCATCGCCCCCACCCGCGCGAACAGCAGCAGGAACGCGGTGGCGAAGCCCGGCAACTGGCCGATAAGGGCGAGACCCTGCATGCGTCAGCCGGCAATGATGCGCTGGCTGATCTCGGCCATGAAGCCCGCCATCGCGCGGCCGATCATCGGCAGGCACATCAGCATGACGAGGCCGATGCCGAGCAGCTTGGGCACGAAGGTCAGCGTCGCCTCCT
>Ga0265780_10010589_pt1 | contig 10974 bp, 9 predicted proteins | sample P1T30metagenome_FD_192432 | JGI IMG/M metagenome (GOLD analysis project Ga0265780, IMG submission 192432) | Plant litter microbial communities from East Loma Ridge, Irvine, California - P1 T30 | ecosystem: Environmental > Terrestrial > Plant litter > Unclassified | place: USA: California... | reverse complement strand
ATCGTATTAATGCCGCACTTTGAATGGTCTCCCATGATCAATCCGCAGAACTGAAGCCCAGTATCCCTGAGAACACTTTGATTATAGTCCCACAGTTTTACCTCTGTATAATTATTCTTAAGATTGGAATTATTGCTGTCGGCACCAATATTACACCATTCGCCCAGCACTGAATTTCCAAGATACCCTTCGTGGCCTTTAGAACTTCTGCTTTGAAGCACCGAATTGTTAATTTCTCCGCCTACCCTGCAATAAGGCCCTATGGTAGTTTTTCCATAGATCTTCGAGCCCAGCTTCACCTGCGAGTCATGACACAGAGCGAAAGATCCACGAATAGCAGATCCTTCCCAAACCTCAGAATTACGACCCAGATAAACAGGCCCCTGCAAGGTATTAAAAACAGAACATTCAGCCTTAACTCCTTCTTCAACAAATATCTGGTCTCCGAGAACGGTGTTTGTGCTGCTTAATCCGGCTGAAGTGCGTCCGGCGGTCAGCAAGTCAAAATCGGCCCTCAGCTCTTTGTCGTTATATCTGAAAATATCTTCAGGAAAAGCTATCCTTGTAAATTCCCCGGAGAAATCGACAGGCTTAAGGCCTGGATCTTTTAATATCGCGGGCTTATAAGCTTCAGACTTAACAGCCAGTATTATATTATTCTTTATAAGAACAGCACCTTCTTCCAGTTTATCTATTGCTTCCAGCAGTCCGGCATTCGGACAAACGGATCCGTTAATATAGAGATTATCATCGGAAAAGACAGGTGGAAATTTTTGCTGCAGGTAAGCAGCCGTGAGGTAAGAAACGCCCGGACCAAGATACTTTTCCCATTTTTCTGCGATGGTGAGTATACCGATACGTATGCCGGCAACAGGGCGGGTAAACGTCAGGGGGAGTAAGCCCTCCCTGGCGGAATCATCAAAAAGAATGACGGTCATAAGTCGCAAAAATAAAAAAAGTCCCGGCTGTAAGAACCGGGACTTCCATATATTTTGTGATATCTTTTACTTTTTAGCGTAACGTGTACGGAACTTATCGATACGTCCTGCTGTATCAACAAGTTTCATCTTACCAGTATAAAACGGGTGAGATGTATGAGATATTTCCAGTTTAATTAATGGGTATTCATTTCCGTCTTCCCATTTAACGGTTTCTTTTGTGTCTATGCAAGATTTGGTCAGAAAAGAATAGTCGTTAGACATATCTTTAAAAACTACTAATCTATAATTTTTTGGGTGCAAATCAGCCTTCATGGTTCAAACTCCTTTTTAAGAGGCGCAAATATAGCTATTTTTTAATTAAATAAAAATTAGATTCATTTTTTTATTGTACGCTCTCTTCCCCGCTTTAAAATGCAGCTCATTAAATGTATTATTTTATATTAGAAAAAGCTACTGGTATACAGATAAAATGACACAAGTCATACTTTGTTATTTATGTCAAAAGTATGACTATTTTCTATGGTTCATAGACAATCCTAATACTATCCCGCTGAAACTTTTATTATCTTTGTATTTGATTTGCAGAATTAATTTCAATATGAATCTCCCGATATATTTAGACAATAACGCTACGACACCGATGGACCCCAGGGTACTGGATGTGATGGTTCCTTATTTTACTCAGAAATTCGGAAATGCAGCAAGCCGCAACCACGCTTTTGGATGGGTAGCAGAAGAAGCAGTAGATTACGCCCGTGAGCAGGTTGCCAAACTTATTGGCGCTACGGAGAAAGAGATCATCTTCACCTCCGGAGCTACAGAGGCAGATAACCTGGCACTTAAAGGTGTTTTTGAAATGTACAAAGACAAAGGTAACCATGTTATTACCTGCGTTACAGAACATAAAGCAGTACTTGATGCCTGTAAACATCTTGAAAAAGCAGGTGCATCAGTTACCTATCTTCCTGTAAAAGAAGACGGGCTGATCGATCTTAAAGAACTTGAAGAGGCAATCACCGATAAAACTATCCTTATAGCTATTATGTACGGCAATAATGAGATCGGTCTTATTCAGCCTGTAAAGGAAATTTCTGCCATTGCGCATAAACATGGTGCATTGTTTTTTACAGATGCCACCCAGGCTGTCGGTAAAATCCCTGTAGATGTAAACACAGACGGTATAGATCTTATGGCCTTTTCAGCACATAAAATGTACGGGCCTAAGGGTGTTGGTGCTTTATATGTACGCCGTAAGAACCCAAGGGTTAAGGTAACTGCACAAATGGACGGCGGCGGTCATGAACGTGGCATGCGCTCCGGAACTTTAAACGTTCCCGGTATTGTTGGGTTCGGTAAGGCTTGCGAACTGTGCCGTCTCGAAATGGCAGAAGAAGCCCTGCGTCTTTCAGCACTGCGCGACAAACTCGAAGCTGCCCTGACCCAGCTTGAAGAAAGCTATGTAAATGGAAATCGCGAACACAGACTGCCTCATGTTGCTAATATTTCTTTCAAATATGTTGAAGGTGAAGGCCTTATGATGGCAATGAAAGATATGGCCGTTTCTTCAGGTTCCGCCTGTACCTCCGCATCGCTTGAGCCCTCTTATGTATTAAAATGCCTTGGACTTTCTGATGATCTGGCACACTCTTCGATACGTTTCGGATTAGGAAGGTTTACAACAGAAGAAGAAATTGACTTTGCCGTAGAGCAAACCAAAAAAGCAGTTAATCACCTTCGTGACCTTTCTCCACTCTGGGAGATGTTTAAAGAAGGTATTGATCTTGATAAAGTAGAATGGGTTGAACACTAAGGTGTACAACGCTTAATTTATAATATACAATATAATTTACAAAAACACAGCTATGGCTTATTCAGATAAAGTTATTGATCATTATACTAACCCGCGCAATGTAGGTACACTAGATAAAAGCAGGAATAATGTTGGTACTGGTCTTGTCGGTGCACCTGAATGTGGAGACGTTATGAGGCTGCAGATAGAAGTTAACGAAGACAATGTTATCACGGATGCTAAATTTAAAACATTCGGATGCGGTTCGGCAATTGCCTCCTCTTCTCTGGCAACCGAATGGTTAAAAGGAAAGAACATAGACGAAGCGATGAGCATAGACAATATGGACATAGTGGAAGAGCTTGCCCTGCCACCTGTGAAGATACATTGTTCTGTTCTTGCAGAAGATGCAATCAAAGCCGCAATTAATGATTTCCGCGTTAAAAACGGGCTGGCTCCTATCGAGTCTGAGAAAGCTCATCATTAATTATCCTGGAAACAGGTGGCTGTATAAGTGTTTATCAGTTTCCTGACAGGCGGTTCAACTATTTTTTAACATTAAAATCTACATCCAATGATAACAGTGACAGATAAAGCAAAAGAAAAGGTCGAGCATATTATGCAAGATGGCGGGTTAGATGCTTCTTATTTTTTAAGGGTTTCTGTAAAGGGCGGAGGTTGCTCGGGGTTATCTTATAACCTTGATTTTGACAATGAAGAAAAAGCCGACGACCAGTTTTTTGAAGACAAAGGAATAAGGATCGCTCTTGATATGAAGTCATTTTTGTACCTGGCGGGTACCGAGCTGGATTTCTCTGACGGATTGAACGGAAAGGGTTTTAACTTTAATAATCCTAACGCAACCCGCACATGCGGCTGCGGAGAGAGTTTTTCTGTATAGCTTAATTACCGGGACACCTATAATCCGGGAACGGAAATAAGAAAATTTATATAAGTTTGTAAACAAAAGGGGCCTTAATGGCCCTTTTGTTGTATATTAAATAAAAATAGGACTAACCTGAATGAACCGGATAAGCGAATTTACCACGGTACCGAATTTATTACGGAACGTTACCAAGAATATACGTTCTGAGAATGATACATTTCTGATCCACAAATCAGAGAACATATGGGCGGAGATAAGCTTCAAAAAGACACTCGATACGGCTGATGCTATCTCTGCATATCTACTCTCGGCAGGGATACAAAAGGGAGACCGACTCGGTTTTATTACAGAGAACTCCCCGGAATACATATTCTTCGACCAGGGATTACAGCAGATCGGCGCCGTCAATGTTTCGGTCTACCCAACTCTTACAGAAAGCGAAATAGAATATATTCTGAACGATGCAGAAGTTAAGATAATCCTTACAGGCAGTCCCTTCCTTTTCCGGAAGATCATCAAAATAGCAGATAACTGCGCTGCACTCCGGCTTATAGTTCCTGTGTTCCCCAATTTTGAAAAAAGCATGGGAGAGATTCAGGTAAAAGCGGAGATTAAAGGGTATACAGAACTGGTTAATGAGGGCACGGACTTGCTGGAACAATACGGCAAATCAATTGGCACTGCCAGAGCTGCAGTACTACCGTCAGATTTGTCTTCGCTGATCTACACATCCGGAACGACAGGCGTTCCGAAAGGTGTTATGCTCAGTCATTCTAATTTTGTCGAGAATGTAAGAGCATCCCTGGAGCAGATAACCGCTGTAAATGAAACAGAACTGTTTTTATCCTTCCTGCCTCTTTCACACGTATTCGAACGTACTGCAACATATTATGTATGCTGTGCGCTTGGTTGCAAAATCGCCTTTTCACAGAGCATAGAGCTGCTCTCGCGAAATATGGAAGAAGTAAGGCCTACAGCAATGAACTGCGTTCCACGTTTGCTGGAGCGTATTTATGATAAAGCGATAAAAAGCGGCACCCAGGGCGGCGGTGCCAAAGCAAAGATATTTCTCTGGGCGCTCGATACAGGAAAGGAGTATCGTAAAGCGCTTGAAGATGATAAAAAGCCGGGACTTATACTTTCGGCTAAACGTGCCATTGCAGATAAACTGGTGTTCTCCAAGATCAAGGAAAAAACCGGAGGGAGATTGAAATTCTTTCTTTCAGGAGGAGCGGCATTGCCTCAGAATGTGGGTGAGTTCTTCGGAAACCTGGGAATTAAAGTATTAGAAGGATTCGGTCTCACAGAAACCTCCCCCATTATGTCTATTACAGAGAACGAAAGACAAATCTATGGAACTGTCGGCCGCATCATTCCGCGGATTGAAGTTGGAATACAGGACGTGGAATCAAAAAAGATCCATACCGTCCAGACGCACGATACCTTCGACAAAAACCTGGAGACAGAAGAGGGCGAGATTATCGTTCGCGGACATTGCGTAATGCAGGGCTACTGGAATAAACCAGGGGAAACAGAACAGGCTATCGATCCTGAAGGATGGTTCCATACAGGCGATGTGGGCCGGTTCTATAAAGGGAATCTTAAGATTACCGACCGCATCAAAAATATGCTTGTTAATTCTTTCGGAAAAAATATCTACCCTACACCGGTAGAAAATACATACCTGAAAAGCCCGAAGATCGAACAGATCTTTCTTATCGGCGATAAAAGAGAATATGTAACAGCTATCGTAGTTCCATCGAAGGAAAGTTTACAGGAGGCTTTCAACGTAAATGATTCGTTTTTTGATGAGCCCTCACAGTTTATTGAAGATAAAGCTATAACCGACTGGATCGCCCAGGATCTGAAAAAGCTCTCAAATGAACTTGCTAAATTTGAAAGGATCAAGAACTTTAAGATCAAGCGAAAGCCGTTCAGCATCGAGGAAGGCGAAATTACCCCCTCACTAAAAGCAAAACGAAAAATAATTGAAAAGAAATATGCGGATGACATTAACCGAATGTATCTGGATCAGATAACAGCTGAATAATTTACAGATAAAGCTAAAGAACAAAGGGATATACCGGGCTATCCCTTTTGGCGCAAAACACCCTCTTTTTGTCATTTTTCACCATATAGGATATTACTTCATTTAACTTATTTTTACAATAACGTCTTTGACAAACCTTTGCAAAAAATATAAGGCCAAATGGTAGCAGTATTTCAAACTAATGTACAGCATAAAGAATGTGCAGATAAGATTGTCAGATCCCTGCACGAACAGTTCCCTTTACTGAGGGTTAACTTCGATTTAGATGATTGCGACAAAATTCTCCGGGCCGAAGGGCTTGAAATCGATAAAACTGAAATCATTTCGGTTGTTTCAACGATGAACTACCATTGCTTGGAACTGCGGGACTAATTCCCCGGCGTACCATTATTCATCTTTCTGGCTTTTTTTACCGAATTCACTTAAGCGCATGCTGAAGCTAACATTCAGGTACCTGCTTATATAATTGGTCCGGTTTTCGACAATGGAGTTACCGGTCGCTGTACGGGTAAGATTATTCCCCTGGTTCAGGAGATCATAGGCCTGGATATCAATTCTGCCTGAATTATTCTTAAACATGTTGATCCTTAAATAAGTATTGATCAGCATCGGGTTGTTGGATGGCACACCCCGGTAACCTTTATTTATCGATTTGCTAAGATCCAGACTTGCTGTAATTTTCTTAGAAAAGCGTATGCTCCCGTCAACATTGAACTGCCAGTTATCAATAGAAGCGCCTTCGTTGAAATCGAGCGAATATTCGTTATCATTCCGGGTATATCTTATGGTTGAATTTACATTCATCTTTTTATAGTATATGCCGGTTCGAACTGATTGTGAAAGAGTTAAAGCTGTCGAATAGTTCTTTATATTATCGGCGAAAGATATCCCCCTGTTGTAAACGATATTTCCGTCAAAGCTTAGTCTTGATATTTTACCGGCAACTTTATAAGGCAGAGAGTAACTGTATCCTCCATTAACAGAATACGCTCCGTTAACGTTCTCATAATAGGTTTCCTGCTTTAAATTATTTAAAGTGTCCTTTTTAAGCACTGTATTGTTCACCACCTGGTTTTGTGTGGTGCTGCCAGCCACCCTTACAGTAAGACTACCCTGATTCTCTTCTACAAACTGGTTGTATTCTATATTGATACGATGGTTAAACGAGGGTTTCAGATTAGGATTACCTACCGTGATATTCTGCAGATTCCGGGTATCGCGTACGGGTTGCAGCTGGTTATACCGGGGGGCCATACTGTTACCGCTATAATCGACCCCGAGCTTGTTTCCTTCCGAAATAATATAATTTAAATTTGCCTGCGGAGAGAAATTAACGCTTTCATTCCTGATCTTACCGTCTATACCTTCATAATTGCCGTTAAGAATATTCTTCTGAACATTTAAACCCACTGTCGCCCTGATCTTTTCGGCATTATAGTTATAGTTAGCACCTGCCACATGAGTAGTAAACAGATTGTTATAGATAGTACTTAATGAATCTACCAGGCCTCCTACATTCCCAAAAGGATCGGTCACAAATGTGAGCAGGTTATTACGCTGCCTGGTGGCCGAATAGCTGTAGTTAAGACCTATATTCATTCTTTTTGTGATGGGCTCACTGTAAAGAACTTCAATATTCCCCCGTGTGGCATTATTCTTTGTGGTCAGTAACCTGTTCAGCACAGAATCAATAAAAGACTGCCCGTGATTACGAAAATATCTGATCTTATCGTTAATTTCCTGGACACTGTTATCGTCAGAATTATTTACAGAAACAGACAACGTGAACGATCTTCCCGACTCTTCTGACCGATGGCCGAAAGAGACAGTCCCATCCGCCGCAGGAGTTCTCTTGGAACTGCGGTTCCTGGTTTCAATGTCCTGGTGTATTACGCCCTCCTGCCTTGAGAAATATCCAAGCCTGGAATGATTGTTGGAAAAAGTAAAATTCGGAGACGCATGAACATAAATATTATCACTCGGGTCGTAATTCAACTGCGAACTGATTGAATGGTTGCGGCTTTTAATGCTATTTTCATTTGCGCTGGTATTAAAGATAGTGCCAAGTACGTTCACCGTTTCCGTATAACTGTTACCCGTTGTATTATTCCTGTTGTTACTGTAACTATAGGCCCCACTGGCAGTGATCTTTTCTCCCCACTTATCCGCATAACTTGCCGATGCGTTATTAAAATTACTCACTCCGCTCACATTGCTTGATGTATTGAGGTTTGAGCTGAGAGATATCTGGTTATTTTCTTTCCAGTAGTTGGCATTGCCGTTTACTCCGTAACGTTTATTGGATCCGGCAATAACACCTGCATTACCAAATCTCCCACCGTCCATTCCTGCTTTTGTTACAACATTCAGTACTTTTCGGGGCTCTCCTGTTCTTATCCCTGTAAAATTGGCTTCGTCTCCGTAATCGTCAATAACCTGTACCTTTTCTACTATTTCGGCGGGCAGCTGATTTACAAAATCTTTAATATTACCGGTAAAAAAGTCCTTACCATTCACCCTGAGAAGGCTCATCTCTCTGCCGGAGGCAGATACCGTGCCGTCGCGGTCTACCTCAACACCGGGCAGCTGCCGTAATAAAGCATCTACCATTTCACCTTCCCCTACAGTGAAAGCATCCGGGTCGTATTCTATAGTATCTTTTTTAAGCAATACGGCGTTAGCAGCACGCCTTACGGTTATCTCTTCCAGGATATGCGGACTGGTTTTAAGGACTACCGGGGGCAGCAGTACGTTTACATCTGTCTTTTTAAATATATAGGAGCTGCTGTAGTTGAGGAAACCCAGGCTTTTTATAACTATTGTTATAGTATCTCCGGTGATCCTGGAAAAATAGTATATCCCGTTATCATTGGTACTGCTTTGTAAGGTATCCCGATCTACTACAAGAGAAACATTTGCACCGATAATGCGGGAACCTGTGCTATCACGAACCGATCCTTTTACATCCCTGTATATCTGAGCATCTACGCTGCAATAAATGAATAGAGCAGGCACAAGAATGAATGTAATTTTTCTCAACAAATTTGTCCAGATATGTTCAGCTCCGCTAAGGGAATTGCAAGATGCAGATAAAAATACAAAAGCTTTTAAGAAAAAACATGAGCGCTCATAATTTTTGACCATACAAGTAATTACGGTTCTCCATCGTACAAGTAAAACATTAACCAAAAGTTAAGTACATCAATAGTACAGTATATTACCAGTCCTGGTTACAATTTTCACATAACCCGTACACAGCCCGTATATAACCCGTAACCAACGCGAGCTTTGCACGCATAAGACGGGCCATGTACTGGTTATATACGATTTAACCACAAGTTTGTATTTGTTTCTTTTACAATATTATACTATCTTGGTATTTACACTACCATAAAACGCTGCCTGGAAATAAATATTGATCGATAACAATTAATTATTTTCATTATGGCCCGTTTAAAAAATGGCCCCAACGGAGGTTTCTCCGGCAAGGTCGGCTCTGTAGTGGGAAGCAGCTGGAAAGGGATAGAATATATCCGCGGCTTACCACGAAAAAGAAGAGGTAAGGCAAAGCCTGCCGAAGCAAATAATCGTACGCGTTTCGGATACGTGCAAACCTGGCTTAATGCATTCAGCCCATTCACCTCCATAGGTTTTATGAACAGCTCGAGTGGCATGCTGGCTAATAATGCTGCCATGTCATGGAATGTAAAAAATGCGGTAAAAGGTGAAGCACCGGATTTTTACATAGACTATCAGGCTGTATTACTAAGTGACGGAATTCTCCGGCAGGCTGATGAAGCTGTTATGGATCTCAGGGAAAATGTACTGACAGTTACCTGGAAAGCTGTTTACCGCAATAAGGCTAAAAGAAATGATGATTTGCTGTTTCTCGCCTATGATCCGGTTACAGCAGAAATCTGCTTTGAGCTGGCTAAGGCTAACCGCAACGACGAAAAATTCTCTACCGGCCTTCCGCCTGTATTTAAAGGCAAAATTATAGAGGTATATATTGCCTTTACCTCGCGCGACCGGAAGATTGCTTCCAGAAGCCAGTATTTAGGAAGTGTCTTGCTGCCCGGCAGCTCCTGATACCCGGCATTTCGAAAATCAGACAGCTTTCTCACTGAAAGCTGTTCTTTATACTATTGTGCAGGGTTCTACCACTCCAGAACCCGCTGGCTATTATACGCCTGACGGTAAATAAAGGATCGTCCTGATCCCGCGAAGTTGACAGTATAAAAGCAGCCTTAAAACCGCGCTTCTTCAGCTCCGGAATAGCTTCCTTGTTCCAGAGGCCAAACGGATAGGCGAAATACTCTATTTTCTTACCAGTGATCTCCTGCAGCTTCAGCGTCGGTTTCTCTATCTGTGTAATCCAGTCGTCTCCATGGTATTTTTTAACATTATGATGATCCCAGGTATGGCTTGCTATACAATTACCTTCGTCAGATAACTGTTTTACCTGCTCTCTGCTCATATAACCCGGCCTGCCAAGCGATACTGTCATAATAAAATAAACAGCTTTGAATCCATATTTTTTCAGTTCGGGTGCTGCTACCGTAAACTGATCAAGGTCTGTATCATCGAAGGTGATCATTATCGGTTTTTCGGGCAGCGCATCACCATATACCAGATAGTTATACAATTGTTCGGGCTGTATGGAATGATAACCGCTATCGGCCAGCATCCGGATCTGTTCTTTAAACAAATCTACAGGCACTATATAATCTTTTGCATATTTCGAGTCGGAAGGTTTCCAGTTACGGATCTGGTGATAACAGAGTATGGGCACCTCCTCTCTGTCAAGTATAGTCCGGGCGCCGGCAGGCTCACTCTTTTGCCTGTGCATTACATCATTAACTTCAGGAGATGTACCTGCCTGGAGTTCAGTCGAATCACTGTCTTCTGACGCGGGTTTGGATTTAAACTGCTGCTGGCATGAACTTAAAGAAAGCATAACTGCCGAAATGAGAAAAAGAAAGCTGCGGGACATCATATTCTAAGCTGCAAACTTATAAGAAACTTGGTCAAATATATAATGCCTGTAACTTTTTTAAAATTACAGGCATTATTTTATCGTCTCCGGCACATCTTAACTAGCCGGCAATAATAAGTTATTGGGAAAACTTCGCCACCTGTTTAACAGCAAGATCAAGTTCGGCACAGCTTTGTTTCATCATATCAATCACTTCTTTTCTGGCTACATGTTCATCTTCCAGAAGGTTGATCAATGCAATAATATTTGCCAGGGGCTTGCGGATAATATGAGAATTAGAATAAGCGATCTCTTCCAGCCTTGATTCTTTTT
>Ga0265780_10010588_pt1 | contig 10974 bp, 9 predicted proteins | sample P1T30metagenome_FD_192432 | JGI IMG/M metagenome (GOLD analysis project Ga0265780, IMG submission 192432) | Plant litter microbial communities from East Loma Ridge, Irvine, California - P1 T30 | ecosystem: Environmental > Terrestrial > Plant litter > Unclassified | place: USA: California... | reverse complement strand
GCCTTGGCCTATGAAGTCGCGCGCAAGGGCGTGACCGTCAATACCATCTCGCCGGGCTATATCGGCACCAAGATGGTGATGGACATTCCGAGCGAAGTGCTGGAAACCAAGATCATTCCGCAGATTCCGATGGGGCGCCTGGGCAAGCCGGAGGAAGTGGCGGGGCTGGTGGCGTATCTGTCGTCGGAAGAGGCGGCGTTCGTGACTGGCGCGAATATTGCGATCAATGGCGGGCAGCACATGCAGTGATATGGAGAAGGTAGTTTGAGCACCAGGGCCCGGATGAGAGATCATCCGGGCCTTGTTGTTTTTATCCGCGTAACTCATAGGTAGAGTTCATTGATTTCTCACGAATGAGTGTTCTCGGTATATGCTATAAAAGTTTCTCTAAGAAAATTGTTTGTGTTGCGTCTCGTCTACGCCGAAAAGCGGAAATTGAGATAAATGTTGAAAATTCTGATACCAAGAGTTATCCTCGGGAAATAATTTACAAATCTTTAATTTCCGAATAAACCCAAGGTTTCCTGGCGCGACTCCCAGTAATTCAGATGCTATTCAATTCGTTTACATTCATTTTTCTATTTTTCCCCATAACAGCGGTTGGCTATTTCATCCTTGCGCGCAAAAGTCATACATTTGCCGCAGCTTGGTTAGCGCTCGCATCTCTGACTTTCTATGGGTGGTGGAGCTATTCCTACATTCCACTCCTGCTCGGCTCAATCATATTCAATTACTGGATGGGGCAATGCATCAGTACCGCCCGCGATAGTTCCCGTAAAATCTGGCTTAGTACAGCAGTAGTTGCCGATCTGGCGTTGCTAGGTTATTACAAGTACACGGATTTTTTTATTTCGAGTGTCAACCAACTTGCATCATCCGATTTTCCAGCGCTACAAATCGTTCTACCAATTGGTATCTCATTTTTCACGTTTACACAAATCGCATACCTCGTCGATACTTACCATGGTAAGGTCAATGAGTCGAATCCCCTGCATTACCTGTTGTTCATCACTTATTTTCCGCATCTGATCGCTGGCCCGGTGCTGCACCATGCAGAGATGATGCCGCAGTTCGCGAGAAAATCCAGCTATCAGTTTTCAAGTAGAAACCTGGCGGTTGGGTTGAGTTTCTTTACCATCGGGCTGGCGAAGAAAGTCATCATTGCCGACAATCTCGCGCCGCATGCCTCCTTCCTGTTTGACCAGAGCGATATGTTCTCGCTATTAGTGGCTTGGGGCGGTGTGCTGGCCTACACCTTCCAGCTCTACTTCGACTTTTCCGGATATTCCGATATGGCCATCGGTATTTCCCTAGTATTCGGTATTCGTCTACCGCTCAATTTTAATTCGCCGTATAAATCCGCCAACATAATCGAGTTCTGGCGCTGCTGGCACATGACGCTTTCCCGTTTCCTGCGCGACTACTTGTATGTGCCACTTGGCGGAAATCGTAAAGGCCCACTGCGACGCTATGTCAACCTGATGCTGACCATGGTATTGGGAGGCTTATGGCATGGGGCGGGTTTGAACTTCGTTATTTGGGGATTCCTGCACGGCTTCTACTTGGTCATCAATCATCTTTGGAACAAAATTGCGCTTCTATTGCGATTCCCACAGGGTTCGCGTGTCTGGACCGTATTCAGCATTGCTCTGACCTTTGTTTCGGTGTGTTTTGCTTGGGTATTCTTCAGGGCTGCGGACAGCGCCAAAGCTGTCACCATTGTGCAGGGTATGCTTGGAGAATTCGGTATAGCCTTGCCTGCGTCGATTGGACTGTACCTGAAGCCATTGCAGCCGATCCTGGATCAGCTGGGGATCGATTTCTACCTGGGTGGCGGAAGCCGCTTTATTGAAACCTGGTGCTGGATTGTCCTTGCCGGCACAATCGCTTTTTTCCTTCCGAATACACAGCAAATCATGGGGCGTTATGAGGTTTGGGCCGAAAGCAAAAAGATCGGCAAGGCAGATGCATTGTTGTGGAAACCCTCGCTGCGCTGGAGTATTTGGATCGGAATTGTTTTTCTTGGAAGCATGTTGTCCCTGACCCGGCCAACCGAATTCCTGTATTTCCAGTTTTAAGATGTAAGGACTGTTTCGTGCACCTTGATAATAACCTTGAGCTCCCTGATAGCATAATAATTGCCCGCGACGAGCATTTATTCTCTCGATACATCAAATGGACCAGTGCGATCGTTTTGGGAGGATCACTGCTGGCCATACTCGCGGTTCTCATCGTGGATCCCTACCACCTGTTCCGCTTCGTCGATGTGGCAGGATTTAATCGCATCAAACCATTGCCAGACATGTACCGCGAGCAAATTAAATTGGCTCAAGCGAAGGCTATCCAGCCTAACCTGCTATTGCTGGGGAACTCTCGGATAGAAGTTGGCCTTGATCCCGAGAGTCCAAAATTACGTGAACGTTCTTATTTGGCTTATAACGTCGCCCTCGCCGGCACGTCGATCGAAGTCGCAAACAGTATGCTTGACGAATTGCGTACTTCAGTAGCGCCTCCCAAATCAAGCATCGTCGGACTCGAGTTCCTGGACTTTCTCGTCGATCCCAGCAAATCGCAGGCTTTGCCGAACAAAGTGGAATCAGCATTCTTTCCACTGGAATGGCGGCTTGAAACGGTGTTCTCTATCAAGGCAGTTGCAGACAGCTGGCGTACCCTGCGTCTGCAAAAGGTAGATGATCCCCAGACCATGACGACGCGTGGGCACACTCCATTATTCGAATATAACAAGTTTGCCCGCAACGAAGGCTATTACAACATCTTCCGGCAACGTGGACAGGAGAATGCTAAAGTATTTGTACGCAAGCCGCACTCTCTCCGCGCGGCACATGGGCAGCCTTCAGCAAGTACGGACAGGTTGCGCCGCATGCTCGCTACCATGGCACAGGACGGCACCGAAGTACACTTGCTCATCTACCCCTACCATGCTGAGTTGATGGCGATGCTCAGCGCGGCAGGACTGGACGCGCCCATGGACGAATGGAAGGGCATGCTCGTCAACGAGATTGATGCTGTGCGCAAGCAGTTCCCGGCTGCTCGTATCACGCTATGGGACTTTAGCGGATATGGCACAGTGCAGTGCCAAGTCATTCCGCCGCCAGGGGATACGCATAGTGTGACGAAATTCTATTGGGAAGCTGGCCATTTCAAGACGAGTGTCGGAGAGCTCATTTTTGAACGAATCCTGGGTAAGGAAAGCGAGTTCGGATTTGCCTTGACAGCTTCGAATCTGGAACAGAACAGGCAACGTATCGCCGCAGAGCGCGAGCAGTGCCGTACGCTCAACCCGCAGGTGTTCGCCGAAGCGCGTTCGACGATCGATGCCGCGCGTAAATAGCCTTGTCTATCGCCTGGTGTGATGAACGCTGCGGATGGACCCCAAGTACCAACTCTGATATAAATGTGTTTTGGCTGTCATAGCCAGCGCGTTGCTGCGCTGGCTTCCGCTTGCAGGGCTCGCACTGCGGTGCACCCGCCGCCTTGCGCCGCTTCCGGTTCTTTTTGTCGAAATTCATATTATTTTCGCTAGGTCTTAGTACTGAACCCCGCACCGTAAACTTTATGGAAGGCCTCAGGCATCATGCGCGTCCTGCCCTGCAAGGGTCTCTCCTTGACCAATCTCGATGACCAGCTCCTTCTACCTGGCACGAAGGGCCTGCCTTTAAGAGATACCCTTCGCCAGGGCGCCATCGCCCTGCAAGCCTGGAACGTCCTGCGCGCCGACACCTCTTTCCCGGTCGCCGTGCTCAAGGAATCCGCCCTGCTGCACAACCTCGCCTGGATGCGCGACTTCTGTGAGCGCCACGGCGCCACCCTGGCCCCGCACGGCAAGACCACCATGAGCCCGCAGTTGTTCGCGGCCCAACTGGCCAACGGCGCCTGGGGCATTACGCTGGCCAGCGCCACCCAGGTGCAGGTCGCGCACCGCTTCAATGTGCGCCGCGTGCTGCTGGCGAACCAGCTGGTGGCGCGTACCGATATCGAGGCGGTGCTGGCGCTGCTGCATGACGACCCCGATTTCGAATGCTTCGTGCTGGCCGACTCGCTCGAGGGCGTGGCGCGCCTGTCGCAGGCGGTGCGAGCGCGCGGCTTGGCGCGACCGCTGCCGGTGCTGGTCGAGCTGGGGATCGAAGGCAAGCGCGCCGGCTGCCGCTCGCTGGACGAAGCGCTGCAGGTGGCGCGCGCCATCGCGCACGCGGATGGCCTGGCGCTGGCAGGTATCGAAGGTTATGAGGGCCTGCTTGTCACCAAGGATCCGGACGAGGACATCCGCGCCGTGAACGCCTTCCTGGCGAAGCTGGTGGAGCTGGTGAAAACCGCCGACGCCGAAGGCCTGTTTGGCCATCCCGAGATCCTGCTATCCGCTGGCGGCTCGTCCTATTTCGACCTGGTCGCGCGCGGCTTCAGCGCTGTGGGCGAGCTCTCGCGCCCGATGCGCGCCGTGCTGCGTAGCGGTTGCTACCTGACGAGCGACCACGGTTCCTACAAGCGCCTGCTGGCCCAGCTCGATGCGCGCGCATCCCACGGCGAAGGCCTGCGTCCGGCGCTTGAGGTCTGGAGCATGGTCCAGTCGCGCCCCGAGCCGGGCCTGGCCATCCTCACCATGGGCAAGCGTGACGCGTCCTACGACGAAGCACTGCCGATCCCGGTCTACACGCATCGGCCCGGCAGCGACAACGGTGACCCGAGTGAACTGCCGCCCGGCTGCGAGATCGTCAAGATGAACGACCAGCATGCCTACTTGCGCTTGCCCGAAGGCGTCATCCGCGATGCGTTGATGGTTGGCGATCTGGTCGGCTGCGGCATTTCGCACCCTTGCACCACGTTCGACAAGTGGCAGGTGCTTCTGGTGGTGGACGATGCGTATTCGGTAACGCAGGCCGTCAATACCTTATTTTGACTGGCGGGATATTCGCTGTAATCCGCCTCGGTTGTTACCAATACCAATCCTATTTATTGAATAAGTCCCTTAATACATTCCCCCAAGGAGTATACGAATATTTCCTGTAGCGTCCTGCTGCGATATCGGCCACGATTGTCACTGCCCTGCGAGCGGGATTAAGAGAAAGCGTGGCGCGATGCCGGTAAAACGCCAATGCATTGGCGGCGAAATCCAGGGCGCGGCGCGGCGTCTGTGCATGGCCCTCCAGTCGCTCATGCAAGGCCTGGCGCCAGACAAGGGCGTCTTTGAGCGTATCCCTGACTGCAACCGGGCCCTGCATGCTCCATATCAGATGGCGAAACTTCATCCATTCGCTCATCTTTTTTATGCCAACAAGGTTGCCGCCATGCTGGCGATAGTGAATCGTTGCTGTATCCAGCACGCGGACTTTGCCTGTTGCACCTGCCAGCAAAGCCAGCCAGGCATCATGAATAATATTTTTCGGAAACGGTACTGCCAGCGCCACCAGGCTGTTACGCACCGCAGCAGTCGCTCCCGTGACGACATTGCGACGATAATTGACTGTCAGTGCATCGCCCGCATGAATGGCAGCGCGCTCAGCCTGAGACAGGCCCAGTTCACCGAATAGGGTTTTACCCATGTCATGGCCTGCCTTGTCAATCAATATCGCGTCTGTGTGAATCAGTACTACTTCCGGATCTCGCTCGAAGATCTCGCACATAAGCGCGACTTTTTCAGGCACCCAGACATCATCTTGATCGGCTGTGAAAATGACGTCGGTCTGTACCGCACTGATTGCCTGCTCAAAGTTGCCACGCAGCCCCAGCTGAACATCGTTTCGAATCAACGTCACCCGCATTGGCGCCTTACTGGCCCACGTTTCGAGGAATTCCCAAGTACCGTCTGTCGAATGATCGTCCGAGATAACGATATGCTCGATGCTACGCGTCTGATGCACGATGCTTTCGAGCTGTTCGGCGAGATATTGCAGGCCATTATAGGTTACGAGCGCAACGCCGAGAGTCAAAGAACTCATGCTATTTTGTTTTCACGCGGAGGGTGGAGTCTAAATGATTTCATTTTAACAGCACACTACTTGTTTTCAGGAATACGCTCGGTGCGACGGTTTTTTGAAAGTAAGCATTTTTCCTCTTATATTCGCTAGCGGGGGTACGCTACAATCGGCAGCGCGACTCCCGAAAGAACCTGATGCCAGCTACGCCCACCTCCCTGTTCCCGCCGATCCAGCCCATCCGTTATGGCATGTTGCAGGTCGACGAGCTGCACACGATCTACTGGGAAGAAGTCGGGAATCCCGACGGCATTCCCGTGCTGTTCCTGCACGGTGGGCCGGGCGCCGGCCTGTCGCCGCAGCACCGCCGCTTCTTCGATCCGAGCGCCTACCGCGTGATCCTGTTCGACCAGCGCGGCGCCGGCAAGTCCACGCCCTTGGGCGAGTGGCGCAACAACACGACGCAATTGCTGATCGAGGACATCGAGCGCCTGCGCGCCATGTTCGGCATCAACCAGTGGCTGGTGTTCGGCGGCTCCTGGGGCTCGACGCTGGCGCTGGCCTATGGCGAAGCGCATCCGGAACGCTGCCTCGGCTTCGTGCTGCGCGGGATCTTCCTGTGCACGAAGGCGGAAGTCGACTGGTTCATCAACGGCGTGAAGTGGTTCTACCCTGAGCTGTATGAAGAGTTCGTGGCGCCGATTCCGCAAGAGGAGCGCGACGACCTGCTGCAGGCGTACACGAAGCGCCTGCTGTGCGGCGACCCGGAAGTGTATTGGCCGGCCGCGCGCGCCTGGAGCCGCTTCGAGGGCCGTCGCGTGTTCCTGCTGCCGCAGCCGGAAGAGGCTTCGTCGGACGTGCTCGACCTCGGCGTCGGCCGCCTCGAATCGCACTACATGCTGCACGGCGCCTTCATGGACGAGGACCAGCTGGTGCGCGACATCGGGCGCATCGCCCACCTGCCGGCCGTGATCGTGCAGGGCCGCTACGACGTGATCTGCCCGCCGCTGTCGGCCTGGCGCCTGCATCAGGCCTGGCCGGGCGCGAAGCTGCACATGATTCCGGACGGCGGCCATGGGGCGCTGGAGACCGGCATCGCGCGTTCGCTGGTGACCGCGACCGAGCAATTCAAGCGCCATCGCCGCTTCGATTGAAGCAGCTGCACGCCGGCTGCTACACTAGGGCCATAACGACAACAATCATTACGTGATCCCATGAATATCCAGATCAGCGACATCGGCCACGTCATCCAGCTGGCGATTGCGCCGGTCTTCCTGCTCACCGGCGTGGCGACCAAGCTGACCGTGCTGACCAACCGGCTGGCGCGCATCATCGACCGCACCCGGGTGCTGGAAGACCGCCTGAAGGTGAGCCCGAACACCGAGTTCTCGGCCGAACTCGAAACGCTGTACACGCGCTCGCACCTGATCAACACCGCGATCACGTCCAGCACCGCCTGCGGCCTGATGGTCTGCCTGGTCATCGCGCTGCTGTTCCTGGGCGATACCACCAACCTGCCGCTGGACCAGTACATCGCCGGCCTGTTCGTGGTGGCGATGATTGGCCTTATCAGCAGCTTCGTCTACTTCCTGCGCGAGATCCTGATTGCCTCGCGCTTCATGCGCATGCAGCACCACCTGTCACTCCAGCAGCCACGCTAGCGTACTTTTCATCTGAACGGTTTTCATCATGCACGACTATCAACGCCCCCCGACCCTGTACCTGTACGGCCTGCAGGACGACCTCGAAGCCGCGCTGCGCGGCCAGTTCCGCCTGCTGCCCGACGGCGGCTTCCTTGCCCTGTCCTTCTCGACCGCCTGGGACAAGAACCTGTTCGACGTGTTCAGCCCCGCCGACCGCTGCCTGGTGATCCACAACACCGAGGAGTTCGGCGAACGCGTGCACCGCGCGGTGCAGCGCACCCTGCCCAACTGGGCCGGCATCGACGGCGAGGTCGCCTACGGCGTGCGCTCGCCGCTTGGCGCTGCGTTCTCCAAAAGCCTCGGCATGGCGCGCGAAAAGGAATGGCAATTCGCCTGGCGCTCGATGTCGCCGGGCGCCAGCCTGAACCCGGTCGTCATCAACATCGGCAACATCGAAGGCTTCGCCGAGCTGCGCGAGCGCGATACCCAGCTGTCCTGACAGTTTAGTAACACCCCTCGACGAAATCACGGTGTAATGCCGTGATGACGTCCACACACTACCCCAATCTCCTTGCGCCGCTCGACCTGGGTTTCACTACCCTCAAGAACCGTGTGCTCATGGGTTCGATGCACACCGGGCTCGAAGACCGCTTCTACAACTACGGCAAGCTGGCCGCCTTCTATCGCGAACGCGCGCGCGGCGGCGTCGGCCTGATCGTCACCGGCGGCATCTCGCCGAACCGGCAAGGCTGGCTGCTGCCTTTCGGCGGCACCCTGAATTTTCTTGGCGACGTGCCGAACCACCGCAGGGTCACGCGCGCGGTGCACGAGGAGGGCGGCAAGATCCTGCTGCAGATCCTGCACGCGGGCCGCTACGGCTACCAGCCCTTTGTCGTCTCGGCATCCGGCGTGAAGTCGCCGATCTCGAAGTTCAAACCAAAAGCACTGGACGCCGCCGGCATCGAGTCCACCATCGCGGCCTACGCGCGCTGCGCCAAGCTCGCGAAAATGGCGGGCTACGACGGCGTCGAGGTGATGGGCAGCGAAGGCTACCTGCTGAACCAGTTCCTGTGCGCGCGCACCAACAAGCGTAACGACGAATGGGGCGGCGCGATTGAGAACCGAATGCGCCTGCCCGTCGAGATCGTGCGCCGCATTCGCGCTGCCGTCGGTCCCGACTTCATCCTGATGTACCGGCACTCGGTGCTCGACCTGGTCGAAGGCGGCAATACCTGGGACGAGGTGGCGGCGGTGGCCAAGGCATTGGAAGCCGCCGGCGTGACCATCCTGAACACCGGCTACGGCTGGCACGAGGCGCGCATTCCGACCATCGTCACCTCGGTGCCGCGCGCTGCCTTTGCCGAAGTGGCGGGGCGCCTGCGCAAGGAGGTGGGCATTCCCGTGGTGGCCTCGAACCGCATCAACATGCCGGGTGACGCGGAAGGCTTGCTGGCGCGCGGCGATGCCGACATGGTGTCGATGGCGCGCCCCTTCCTCGCCGATGCGGACTGGGTCGCGAAGGCGGCGATCGGACGGGTGGACGAGATCAACACCTGCATCGCCTGCAACCAGGCCTGCCTCGACCACACCTTCTCGAACAAGCGCGCCAGCTGCCTGGTGAATCCGCGCGCGTTCCACGAGACGGAGCTGGTCTACAGGAAGAGCGCGCGTGCGCGCCGCGTGGCCGTGGCCGGCGCCGGGCCGGCCGGCCTGTCCGCTGCCACAGTGGCGGCCGAATGCGGTCATCGGGTGACGCTGTTCGAGGGCAGCGACAGCATCGGTGGCCAGTTCAAGGTCGCCATGCAGGTGCCGGGCAAGGAAGAATTCGCCGAGACCATCCGCTATTTCAAGCGCAAGCTGGAATTGACGGGCGTCGAGGTGCGCCTGAACCACCGCGTCACGCGCGAGGAGCTGCTGGCTGAGGGCTTCGACGACGTCATCGTCGCCACCGGCATCACCACGCGCAAGCCGAACATCGACGGCATCGAGCACCCGAAGGTGCTGAGCTACCTGGACGTGCTGCGCGATAAACAGCCGGTCGGCCGGCGCGTGGCCATCATTGGCGCCGGTGGCATCGGTTTCGACATGGGCGAGTTCCTCGTGCACGACCCCGGGGTCCCGCTGCCGGTGCCGACGCAGCACTGGATGGGCGAGTGGGGCGTCGATCCGGCCTCCTCTACGGCGGGTGGCCTGGCGCCGCCTGTGCCGCCGCATCCGTCGCGCCAGGTCTGGCTCTTGCAGCGCAAGACTACGCGTCCCGGTGCGGGCCTGGGCAAGACCTCGGGCTGGGTGCATCGCGCGACCCTGGTGAGGAATGGCGTGCAGATGCTGGCGGGGGTGCAGTACGATCGTATCGACGACGCCGGCCTGCACATCACGGTCGGGGGCGAACAGCGCCTGCTGGAAGTGGACAATGTGGTGATCTGCGCGGGGCAGGAGAGCCTGGCGGAGCTGATGCCGGCAGAAGGCACGTCAGGCGGACCGCGCTTTTACAAGATCGGTGGCGCGGCGCTGGCGACGGAGCTGGATGCGAAGCGGGCGATTCGGGAAGGCGCTGAACTGGCCGCGACGCTGTAGGATCTGGGCCGAGCCTGCAAGGTCAGCGTTGCAGCTCGGCCCGACAACATCAATCGAACATGTCGGCCACCGTGAATGGCAGGCCTTTCTCATCCTTTCCGGAAACCAGTGGCGCCGACTGCAAGGGCCAGTCGATTGCCAAGGTGGGATCGTTCCAGACGATGCAGCGCTCGTGCTCGGGGGCGTAATAGTCGGTTGTCTTGTACACGAACTCGGCCGATTCCGACAGCACCACGAAACCATGGGCAAAGCCTTCCGGCACCCACAATTGCATCTTGTTCTCGGCACTCAGGACCTCGCCGACCCATTGACCGAAGGTCGGCGACGAGCGGCGCAGGTCGACCGCCACGTCGAACACGCTGCCGGCCACGACACGTACCAGCTTGCCCTGCGTTTGCCGCATCTGGTAATGCAGACCGCGCAAGACGTTATGCGCCGACTTCGAGTGGTTATCCTGCACGAAGTTCACTTGACGGCCGACCGCTTCTTCAAAGCGGGCGTGATGGAAACTCTCGTAGAAAAACCCGCGGTCGTCGCCGAATACGCGCGGTTCGATGCGCAGAACTTCAGGAATAGCTAGCCGGGTAAATTGCATCAGAATACCGTTTCGTTCAATACGCGGTTCAAGTATTTGCCATAGCCGTTCTTGCTCAGTGGCGCCGCCAGCAGTTCGAGCTGCGCGGCATCAATCCAGCCTTTGCGGTAAGCGATTTCTTCGGGACAGGCCACCTTGAGGCCCTGGCGGTGCTCGATGGTCGCGATGAACTGGCTCGCATCCAGCAGCGACTCATGGGTGCCGGTGTCGAGCCAGGCGTAGCCGCGGC
>Ga0265780_10010586_pt1 | contig 10975 bp, 6 predicted proteins | sample P1T30metagenome_FD_192432 | JGI IMG/M metagenome (GOLD analysis project Ga0265780, IMG submission 192432) | Plant litter microbial communities from East Loma Ridge, Irvine, California - P1 T30 | ecosystem: Environmental > Terrestrial > Plant litter > Unclassified | place: USA: California... | reverse complement strand
AGGATGCGGAGCGCGGCGGCAACCGCATCGTGCTGCTCGGCGGCGCCGTCGAGGACGAGCTCGTCGAGGCCCCGGCGTCGCAGCGCAACCTCGCGCTCGGCGGCCTCTACGCCCTCGCCGCAGTACTGCTCGCCCTCGCGCTGCTCGGCGGCCTGTGGTCGCAGGGCATGCTGCGCGGTGTCGACAGCTACGGCGGCTCGGTGAATCCCGACGGCCTGGCCGTGCTCTCCTTCGACGGCACCGAGACCGGCACCGTCGGCTTCGCACGGCTGCTCGTGCAGCTCGCCCCCACGACCCTCGCCCTCGGCGTGCTCGCGCTCCTCGTCGCGATCGCGCTGCCCGTCCTGACCAGGAGGCCCCGTTGAACATCCCCGAAGCCCAGCAGCTGGCAGGCCGCATCCTCGACGAGGTGCGCAAGGTCATCGACGGCAAGCCGGAGGCCACCCGCACCGCGCTGACCGTGATGCTCGCCGAGGGCCACCTGCTGCTCGAGGACGTGCCGGGCGTCGGCAAGACGATGCTCGCCAAGGCGCTCTCGCGCTCGGTGGGCGGCACGATCAGCCGCATCCAGTTCACCCCCGACCTGCTGCCGAGCGATGTGACCGGCGTGTCGATCTACGACCAGCGCCAGGGCTCCTTCGTCTTCCAGCGCGGCGCCGTCTTCGCCAACGTGGTGATCGGCGACGAGATCAACCGCGCCTCGCCCAAGACCCAGTCCGCGCTGCTCGAGGCCATGGCCGAGCGGCAGGTGACCGTCGACGGCGTCACCCACGAGCTGCCGAACCCCTTCCTCGTCGTGGCGACGCAGAACCCCGTCGAGATGGACGGCACCTACGCGCTGCCCGAGGCGCAGCGCGACCGCTTCCTCGCCCGCATCTCGCTCGGCTACCCCGACACCGCGGCAGAGCTCGAGATGCTGCGCCACCGCGGCACGAGCGACCCGCTCGACCAGGTGCGCCCCGTGGTCTCGGTGACGCAGCTGCAGGCGATGATCGCCGCGGCGCGCGACGTCTTCATCGCGCCGCCGGTCGAGCAGTACCTCGTCGACCTCGTGCACTCCACCCGCGACCACCCCGACCTGCGCCTCGGCGCCAGCCCCCGAGCCACCCTGCACCTCGTGCGCGCCGTCAAGGCGAAGGCGCTGCTCGACGGCCGGGACTTCGTGCTGCCCGACGACGTCGCCGCGCTCGCGGTGCCCGTGCTGGCGCACCGGATGCTGCCGATCCGCCAGTCGCTCTCGCTGAGCGGGCTCGGCGAGATGGACTTCCTCGAGGTGGTCGTGCAGGGCCTGCTCAACCGCGTCCCCGTGCCGACGGCCTGAGCCGCGTGCCCCGTCCCTCGAAGGTGCCGCAGCCCGCGGGCACCCCGCGCAGCCGCCGTTCGGCGGAGCGCCGTCGCGCCCGCGTGCGCGGGATCGCGGGCTCCGCATCCGCTCGCCGTCGTCGCCGGCTGCCGCACTGGGCCGTGCGCCCGACGCTGCGCGGGGCCGCGGTGGCGCTCGCGGGCGTCGCGCTGCTCACCGGCGGCACGCTGCAGAGCTCGACCGTGCTCGGCTACGCGGGCGCGCTGCTCATCGCCGCAGCAGCTCTCTCGGTGCTGACCGCGGCCGTGCTGCGGCCGCGCCTCGAGGTGGAGCGGCGGCTCGACCGCGGCCTCGTGCCGGCGGGCGGTGCCGTGGAGCTGCGCCTCCAGCTGCGCAATCCGAGGCTGCTGGCGACGCCGCCGGCGGACTGGACCGACCGCTTCGACGACCCCTTCACCCACGATGCCACCGGGCGCACGCCGAGCGTCCCGGGCCGCGGCGCCGGCACCGCCGAGATCGCGTACCGCATCGAGACGAGCGAGCGCGGCGACTACACGGTGGGGCCGTTCCGCGTCGTGGTGACCGATCCGCTCGGGCTGGCCCGCGCCGAGCGCAGCGCGCCGGGCGAGGCCTCGCTCGTCGTCACCCCGCGCATCACCCCGCTGCTCGACGTCGCCTACGCCGCCCAGCTCGACCAGGGCGTCAGCGCGCGCCGGCAGCTGCGCAGCGACCGCACCGTGCGCGACGTGACCGCCCGCGAGTACCGCCCGGGCGACCCGCTGCGGCACATGCACTGGCGCGCCACCGCCCATCACGGCGAGCTCATGGTGCGGCAGGAGGAGCACCAGGAGCGCTCGCGCGCGCTGCTGCTGCTCGACACCCGCGCCGAGAGCTACCTCACCGCCGCCGAGCGCGGGCTCGCCGCCGACCCGCGCATCGACCGCAACCGCCGCGAGCTGCTCGGCCTCACCGCCCTCTCCCGCTTCGAGTGGGCCGTCGAGGCGCTCGCCTCGCTCGCCGCGTTCCTCGACGACCAGGGCGTGCGGGTGCAGCTGCTCGACGGCGGCAGCCGCGACGCCGCAGACGCCGAGGGGCTCGAGGAGGTGCTGCTGCGCCTGGCCAGGGTCGACCTCTCCGACGATCGAGCGGATGCGCACGAGGCGCTGCTGCGCTCGGTCGCCGCCGAGCTCGCCCAGGGCCCGCAGCCCGTCTTCGGCGTCACCGGCGCGCACGGCGACGAGGAGCTGGGCGCGCTCGGCGCGCTGCGCTCGCGCGCCGGCGCCGGCACCCTGCTGCTCATGGACGAGGCCGAGGAGGTCGCCGAGGAGCTGCGCGACCTCGGCTGGCGGGTGAACGTGATGGATCTGCGCAGCCAGGTCGCCTTCGCGTGGTCGGACGACCCGACCCGCGAGGCCCCCGACTTCTTCGACGACCTCGTCGCCGCTCAGGTGCGCGGAGCGGAGGCGCCCCGTGGCTGAGCGGATGCGCGGAGCGGCCCGCCTGCGCGCCCGCAGCCTGCGGACGCTGCCGCTGACCGTCGCGTCGTTCGTCGCGACGGGCGCCGCCGCATCCGGTCTGGGCATGGTCTTCCTCGGCGAGGCGTGGTGGGTCGCGGGCATGGGCGTCGCGGCCCTCGCGCTGACCGCCACGAGCCTGCTGCGCCGCGTGCCGGTGCCGCGGGTGGGCGCGCTGCCCTGGTTCGCGCCCTCCCTCGGCGGCCTGATCGTGATCCTGATCGCCACGACGGCGCTGCACTTCGGGCACCTGGCGACCGCCGGGCTGCTGCCCAACACCGACACGCTCACGGCGCTGCGCGGCGGGTTGGGCGAGGCCTCGGCCGAGCTCGCCGTGCGCTCGGCGCCGCTCGAGGTGCCGAACGGCTTCGCGCCGGTCGTGACCTTCGGCATCGCCGTGCTCGCGCTGCTCGTCGAGCTGATCGCCGTCACGCTGCGGCAGCCCGCCCTGGCCGGTCTGCCGCTGCTCGGCGTGCTCATCGTGCCGCCCTCGATCACCCGCTGGGAGGTCGACGCACCGGTGCTCGTCGCCACCGGCGCCGCCTTCCTGCTGCTGCTCTGGCTCGACCGGCTGCGCCGCACCGGGGCGGGCATGCTGCTGCCGGGCGTCGCGGTGGTGGCCGTGGCCGCGATCGCCGGCCTGCTCGCGCCCGCGCTCGGCCCGCACCAGAGCGAGCTCGAGCTGCCCGGCCTGCCGGGTCGCGCCTCGCCGCTGCTCAACCTCAGCGCCGACCTGCGCGGCGCCGGGTCGCAGACCGTGCTCAGCTACCGCTCGACCGGCGGCCCGCAGTACCTGGCCATCAGCCACATCACCGACTTCGAGGGCGACGTCTGGGGGCCCGCAGAGCGCGGCGACCGGCAGGACGGCCCGCCCGAGTTCGGCCCTGTCGCCGGTCTCGACGATGCGGTCGACCGCGCCGAGGTGCGCACCGACATCACCATCGAGGCGCTGCGCGGCGACCTGCTGCCCCTGCCCGTGCGGCCCACCGCGACCGAGGGGCTCGACGACGGCTGGCGTCTCTCGCCCGAGGGCCCGAACGTCTCGGGCGCCCAGCTGCGCGGCGGCGAGACCTACTCGGTGACGAGCCTGGCGCTGAACCCCGACGCCGAGCAGGTCGACGCCGAGGCCGGCGATCCCGCCGGCGCCGCCCGCTACCTGCGGGTGCCCGACGCGACTCCTGCGATCGTCGGCGCGACGGCCGAGCAGGTCGTGCAGGGCGCCACGACCGCGGCCCAGCAGGGCGCGGCGCTCGAGTCCTTCTTCCGCGAGGGCGACTTCGTCTACGACGAGGCCTCCCCCGCCCCCGGGGTGCGCGACGACCAGATCGAGGTGCTCGAGGACTTCCTCGAGGTGCGCCGCGGCTTCTGCGTGCACTTCTCCTCAGCCATGGCGGTCATGGCGCGCGAGCTGGGCATCCCCTCCCGCATCGCGGTCGGCTACCTGCCCGGCCTGCCCTCGCTCGACGGCGACGGCAGCTTCGACGTGCCGGCCAACGCGCTGCACGCCTGGCCCGAGCTCTACCTGGAGGGTCTTGGCTGGACCGCCTTCGAGCCCACCCCCGGCCGCGAGGACGTGACGGCGGAGCCCTCGGCGACGCCCAGCGCGGTGCCGAGCTTCACCCCCGAGCCGTCCGACGCAGCCTCGCCGCCGCCCGCCTCGACCGCGCCGAGCCCGACACCGAGCAGCTCCGCCGGCGCAGCGCCCGCCCCCTCCGAAGGGGTGAGCCTCGCCACCGGCGTGATCTCGGCGGTGCTGCTGCTCGTGCTCGCGCTGGTGCTCGGCCCGATGCTGGTGCGCATCGGCCTGCGCTCCTCCCGCCTCGACTCGCGCGGCTCCGGCACCGAGTCGGCCTGGCGCGAGGTGCTCGCCACGGCGCGCGACCTCGGCTCGGTGCCCGACGGCGAGGAGTCGCCGCAGGGCAGCGCCGAGCGGCTGCTGGGCCTGATGCGCCCCGGAGACGATCGCGCTGACCAGCGCGCCAGCGCGGCCGTCGCCGAGCTGCTGCGCCGCATCGAGCGGATGCGCTTCGCCGAGCACCCGGGCGCCGAGTCCGGCGAGGTGTCCGGCGACCTCGGCGCGCTCGTCGTGCGCGCGCTGCGCCGCGCCGCGACCCCGCGCGACCGCCTGCGGGCGACCTGGGCGCCGGCGTCCTTCGCCGGCCTGCCGCGCACGGCGGCGGCGCGGGCTCGTCGTCGCGGTCGTGCAGGTCGACGCGGCCGCTGACGTTTTCGCTCGCACCCCTCAGTGGTGCATGGGAACGACGACGGTGCTGTCGTACGACATCACCTCTGTCGTTCCGATGCGCCATCGTCGTGCGACGGACTGGCGGCATCGGGGCGGCCCGCGCTCCGCACGGCCGGGACCCGCATCGGCCCGCCAAGACCTGTCGGCCTCCTAGGCTGAGCGGATGGCGAAGAAGGCCTCCGCAGGCACCCCCGCGACGGTCGCGCTCACGAAGGCGGGCATCCTCTTCACCGTGCGCGGCTACGACCACGACCCGGCCGTGACCGACTTCGGGCAGGAGGCCGCCGCAGCGCTCGGGCTGCCGCAGGAGCAGGTCTTCAAGACCCTGCTCGCCGACCTCGACGGCGAGCTCGTGGTCGGCGTCGTGCCGGTCAGCGGGCAGCTCGACCTCAAGGCGCTGGCTGCGGCGCTCGGCGGCAAGAAGGCCGTCATGGCGCAGCCCGCAGTAGCGGAGCGCCGCACCGGCTATGTGGTCGGCGGCATCAGCCCGATCGGCCAGAGGACGAGGCTGCGCACCGTGATCGACGCCTCGGCGCAGACGCTGCCGAGCGTGCTCGTCTCGGGCGGCCGTCGCGGCCTCGACCTCGAGCTGGCGCCCGACGATCTGCAGCGCGCCACGGGCGCGCTCTGGGCGGCGATCGGACGCTGAGGCGAACGTCGCATGGACGCGACGTGAGAGCCCTCCCCGCCGATGCGCCCCTCCGCTAGTTTGAGCCCATGGCAGAGACCTCGGCGCCGCGGATCGGGCGCATCCCCATCCGTCACCTCACTCCCGCTTCCCCCGAGGGCCTCTGGGCACCGAAGGCCTACGCCGGGGAGGTCGTGCCCTTCGGGGCGACGGTCTTCCGCGAGGGCCACGACGAGCTCGGCGTGCGGCTGCTGCTGACCGGACCGGACGGTGCGCAGCGCACGATCCCGATGCTGCCCGTCGGCAAGGGCAAGGACCGCTGGGAGGCGCTGGTGCGCCTCGACGACACGGGCGACTGGCGCTGGAGCGTGCGCGGTTACGGCGACGACTGGGCCACCTGGCTGCACACCGCCGAGATCAAGCTCGCCGCCGACCTCGACGTCGACCTCGTGCTGCTCATGGGCGAGGAGCTGCTCGGCCGCCGCAAGGGCAAGGCGTTCAAGGATGCGCTGAAGACCCTGCGCGACGTCGCGCTGCCGCCGCTCGAGCGACTGGAGCGGGTGCGCAGCGGAGCCGCGGCGCAGGCCATCGAGGCCGAGCCGCTCGCCAGCCTGGTCACCGACAGCGCCGAGCAGACGCTGCGGGTCGAGCGCGACCGCGCCGGCCTCGGCAGCTGGTACGAGTTCTTCCCCCGCTCCGAGGGCGCGCGCCGCCAGCGCGACGGCTCCTGGAAGTCGGGCACCTTCCGCACCGCCGCGAAGCGGCTGCCCGCCGTCGCCGCCATGGGCTTCGACGTGCTCTACCTGCCGCCGATCCACCCGATCGGCACGAGCCACCGCAAGGGCCCCAACAACACGCTCACCCCGGCCGCCGGCGACCCCGGCTCGCCGTGGGCGATCGGCGCGCCCGAGGGCGGGCACGACGCCGTGCATCCGGATCTGGGCGACCTCAAGGACTTCCGCTACTTCGTGAAGCAGGCCACCGCCAACGGTCTCGAGGTCGCCCTCGACCTGGCGCTGCAGGCCTCGCCCGACCACCCCTGGGTCAAGGAGCACCCGGAGTGGTTCACGAGCCGCCCCGACGGCTCGATCGCCTACGCCGAGAATCCGCCGAAGAAGTACCAGGACATCTACCCGATCAACTTCGACAACGACCCGGAGGGCATCCGCGTCGAGGTGCTGCGCATCGTCGAGCACTGGATCGCGCAGGGCGTGCGCATCTTCCGCGTCGACAATCCGCACACGAAGCCGCTCGACTTCTGGGAGTGGCTGCTGGGCGTCATCCACGCGCGCCACCCCGACGTGGTCTTCCTCGCCGAGGCGTTCACCCGGCCGCCGATGCTGCAGTCCCTCGCCCAGGCCGGCTTCCAGCAGAGCTACACCTACTTCACCTGGCGCAACACCAAGGAGGAGCTCGAGGAGTACCTCACGGAGCTCTCCCGCGAGACGAGCGACTTCCTGCGCCCGAACCTCTTCGTCAACACGCCGGACATCCTCACCGAGTACCTGCAGTTCGGCGGCCCGGCGGCGTACCGCATCCGCGCGGCGATCGCCGCCACCGGCAGCCCGACCTGGGGCGTCTACGCCGGTTACGAGCTCGTCGAGAACGTCGCGCGCCCGGGCGCCGAGGAGAACATCGACAACGAGAAGTTCGAGTACAAGGAGCGCGACTGGGCCGGCGCCGAGGCCGCCGGCACCTCGCTCGCGCCGTACCTCGCACAGCTCAACGCGATCCGCCGCGAGCACCCCGCCCTGCAGCAGCTGCGCAACCTGACGGTGCACTGGAGCGACGACGACGCCGTGCTCGTGTACTCGAAGCACCTCGCCGCCGAGCACTCCCCCGCCGGGACCGCCGACACGATCATCGTCGTCGCGAACGTCGACCCGCACTCGGTGCGCGAGACCGAGGTGCACCTCGACCTCGCGGCGCTGGGCCTGCCGGAGCGCTTCACGGTCACCGATCTGCTGACCGGCGACACCTGGACCTGGGGCGAGCACAACTACGTGCGCCTCGATGCCTTCACCAACCCGGTGCACCTGCTGTCGGTGTCCGCCCTCACGGAGGATGAGTCATGAGCACCCGCACTGCACCGCCCGCCCTCGCCGACGACCTCGTCGGCCGCATCGTCGGCGGGGCCGAGCCCCGCCCGCACGACTGGCTGGGCCGCCATCCGCTGGCCACCGGCCCCGACGGCGTGGAGCGCTGGGTGCTGCGCGTCGTGCGCCCGCTGGCGGATCGCGTGACGGCCGTCTTCACCGACGGGTCGCGTGCCGACTACGACCACACGCAGGACGGGCTGTGGCAGCTGGTCACGACCGTCGACGGCGACTACCGCGTCGACGCCGCCTACGGCGACGCGCCGGTGTGGCAGGCAGAGGACCCGTACCGCTTCGCGCCCACCGTCGGCGAGCTCGACCTGCACCTGTGGGGCGAGGGTCGCCACGAGGAGATCTGGAAGGTCTTCGGCGCGCAGCAGCGCGAGCACGAGGGCGTTACCGGCACCGGATTCTCGGTCTGGGCCCCGCACGCGCAGGCCGTGCGCGTCGTCGGCGCCTTCAACGAGTGGAACGGCGCGCTGCACCCGATGCGCCGGCTCGACGGCGTGGGCGTCTGGGAGCTCTTCATCCCCGGCGTGGGCGCCGGCACCACCTACAAGTGGGAGATCCTGACGCAGGACGGCCGCTGGGTGACCCGCGCCGATCCGCTCGCCCGCTACACCGAGACCCCGCCGCACACCGCGAGCGTCGTGGGCACCAGCTCGTACGACTGGCAGGACGGCGACTGGCTGCGCGAGCGCGCCGAGCGCGACCCGCACACCGGGCCGGCCAGCATCTACGAGGTGCACCTGGGCTCCTGGCGACCCGGCCTCAGCTACCGCGAGATGGCCGACCACCTCATCGAGTACGTCTCGGAGCTCGGCTTCACGCACGTGGAGCTCATGCCTGTCGCCGAGCACCCCTACGCGCCCAGCTGGGGCTATCAGGTGACCGGCTACTACGCGCCGACGAGCCGCTTCGGCCACCCCGACGACTTCCGCTACCTGGTCGACCGCCTGCACCAGGCGGGCATCGGCGTGATCATGGACTGGGTGCCCGGACACTTCCCCAAGGACGAATGGGCGCTCGCCGACTTCGACGGCCAGGCCCTCTACGAGCACAGCGACCCGCGCCGCGGCGAGCAGCTCGACTGGGGCACCAAGATCTTCAACTTCGGCGACTCGCAGGTGCGCAACTTCCTGGTCGCCAACGCGCTCTACTGGCTCGAGGAGTTCCACATCGACGGCCTGCGGGTCGACGCCGTGGCGAGCATGCTCTACCTCGACTACTCGCGCGAGGAGTGGTTGCCGAACCAGTACGGCGGCCGCGAGAACCTCGAGGCCATCGCGCTGCTGCAGGAGGTCAACGCCACCGCCTACAAGCGCAGCCCCGGCATCATGATGATCGCCGAGGAGTCGACCAGCTGGCCCGGCGTGACCAAGCCCACCGACCAGGGCGGGCTCGGCTTCGGGCTCAAGTGGAACATGGGGTGGATGAACGACACCCTGCGCTACATCGAGGTCGACCCGATGTACCGCACGCATCACCGCAACGACCTCACCTTCGGCTTCGTCTACGCGTTCAGCGAGCAGTTCATGCTGCCGATCAGCCACGACGAGGTCGTGCACGGCAAGGGCTCGCTGCTGTCGAAGATGCCGGGCGACCAGTGGCAGAAGCTCGCCAACGTGCGCGCCTACCTCGCCTTCATGTGGGCGCACCCGGGCAAGAAGCTGCTCTTCATGGGTCAGGAGTTCGGCCAGCCGAGCGAGTGGAGCGAGGGCCGCGGGCTCGACTGGTGGATCCTCGACCAGCCGGTGCACCGCGGGCTCTTCGACCTCGTCGCCCGGCTCAACGCGCTCTACCGCGAAATGCCCGCGCTCTGGCAGCTCGACCACTCGAGCGAGGGCTTCGAGATGCTCGGCGGCGAGGGCGAGGTGCTCGCCTTCATCCGCCGCGACAGCGAGGGCCGCCCGCTCGTGGCGCTGTTCAACTTCTCGGGCAACCCGGTGCACGACTTCCGGGTCGCGCTGCCGCACGCCGGTGCCTGGCACGAGGTGCTCAACACCGACGCCGAGGCCTACGGCGGCTCGGGTGTGGGCAACTTCGGCACGGTGCACGCGACGGACGAGCCGCACGAGGGACGTCCCGCATCCGCCGTCCTCACGCTGCCGCCGCTCGGCGCGCTCTGGCTGACGCCCGGCGACTGAACCGGCACGGCGCATCCGCTCGTCCCATCGGGATGAGCGGATGCGCGCGCCGGTCGATCAGCGACGCGCTGCGATGCGCCGGCGGCGCTCCTTCTTGCGTCGGAAGTGCTCGCGACCGAGCCGGCGCTCGCCGAAGTACAGGATGGCGTTCCAGTCGACCGGCTTGTCGGGGTCGACCGCCCGCGGCTGCGGCTTCTCCTTCTTCTCGACCCACAGCCAGCCCACCACGCCGAGCACCATGTCGACGATCGAGTTGCGGATGCCCACGTAGGCGACCATCGCCCAGGTGCACAGCACGGCGTTGATGCCGGCGAAGGCCGCGTTGCCCCAGTTCTCATCCATCACGTCGCGGTACAGCGAGTACAGCGAGAAGCCGATGATGAGATACGGGAAGAACACGAACAGGCCCGGTGCCGCGGTGCGGTTGCTGACCTTGGGCGTGCGGGCGAAGGGGATCTTCTCGCCGGTCGCCGCCTGCTGCAGCGACTTGAGCACGCCGGCCACGTTGACCGCCAGCAGCACGAGGTTGAACCCGTAGATGCGGAAGATGTCGGTGAAACGGTGCCCGCTGTCGCGGAGATCGGTGCCGAGGGCCAGGAAGTAGGGGATCGCCGCCAGCGCCACCCAGGGGCTCAGCAGCCGGCCGTCGAACGGGTAGGCCAGGAGCATGATGAGGCCGAAGCTCGCCCAGGTGATCGAGGCCATGTAGTTGACCCGCAGCATCACCTCCCGCAGCAGGATGCGGTCCTGCCGGCGTCGGCGCTCGGCCAGCTGGTGCTGCAGCTTCGGCAGGATCAGCAGGCCGCCGTTGGCCCAGCGGCGGCGCTGCACGACGAGCGAGCCGAAGTCGGGCGGCGTCGCGCTGTAGCTCAGCCGCTCGGGGTAGTTCACCAGCGTCCACCCGTGCACGCCGAGATCGATCGAGGACTCCGTGTCCTCGATGACCGTGCGGTCCTGGATGTACGTCTTCACGACGAAGCCGCCGACGTTCTCCGCCTGCACGATGTCCTCGATCGCGCGCTTGCGGATCACCGCGTTCGCG
>Ga0265780_10010585_pt1 | contig 10975 bp, 9 predicted proteins | sample P1T30metagenome_FD_192432 | JGI IMG/M metagenome (GOLD analysis project Ga0265780, IMG submission 192432) | Plant litter microbial communities from East Loma Ridge, Irvine, California - P1 T30 | ecosystem: Environmental > Terrestrial > Plant litter > Unclassified | place: USA: California... | reverse complement strand
CGTCGCCGTCCTCGACCTCCTGCGCGGGCTCCAGTCCCGCGGCGGGTTCTCCGCCCTCGTCGTCAGCCACGACCTCGCGGTCGTCGAGCGCCTCACCGACCGGCTCGCCGTGCTGCACCGGGGCACGCTCGTCGGCTACGGCGACATCGACGACGTGCTCCGGGATCCGACCCACCCGTACGTGCAGGGCCTCGCGGAGTCCCGCGCCGCAGCCGACCGCGGGGCGCCGGCGGCACCTGAGCCCGAGCCGGCCGTCCCGCCCGTCGTGCTCCCCGAGATCGCCCCGCCCGCCCGCGTCCCACACCCCCGGAGGCCCCGCACATGACCCACGCCGACACCGCCGCATCCGTCCCCGCCGCCCGCCGCGTCCACCGCGCGGTCGACGGCGCCACGCCCCACCGGCTCGAGGGCGACGCGCGTCCCGTGCCCGGACCCATCGCGATGCTGCCCCGCACGGAGGAGGCCTACCTCGAGGCCGTGCGCGACGCCGGCGGCGAGGTGGCCGAGCTCTCCCCGGAGACGCGCGGGATCGTCTGGCTGTCGATCACGCGGGCCGCCGAGCTCACGGACACCCTGGCCGCGAACCCGCAGGTGCAGTGGGTCCAGCTCCCCTTCGCCGGCGTCGACGCCTTCGCCGACACGCTCCGGGCGTGCGACCGGCCCGACCTGGTGTGGACGAGCGCCAAGGGCGCCTACTCGCAGCCCGTCGCCGAGCACGCCCTCGCCCTCACTCTCGCGGCGCTCCGCGAGCTGCCGAAGCGCGCGCGGGCCACGTCCTGGGCGTCGTCCAGCGGCCTGTCGCTGTACGGCGCGGAGGTCGTCGTGGTCGGGGCGGGCGGCATCGCGCTCGAGTACATCCGCCTCCTGGAGCCCTTCGACGTGACGGTCACGGTCGTCCGCCGGAGCGGCGACCCCGTCGCGGGCGCCGACCGCACCGTCACGGCCGACCGCCTCGACGAGGTGCTCGCGGACGCCGACGTCGTGATGCTCGCCGCCGCCAGCACCGACGACACGGCCCGGCTCATCGGCGCCGCGCAGCTCGAGCGGATGAAGGAGACGGCCGTGCTCGTCAACATCGCCCGCGGCGCGCTCGTCGACTCCGACGCGCTGCTCGAGGCGCTGCGCGCGGGATCCATCCACGGCGCCGGCCTCGACGTCACCTCGCCCGAGCCCCTGCCCGACGGCCACCCGCTGTTCTCCGAGGCGCGCTGCGTCATCACGCCGCACACGGCCGACACCCCGGACATGGTGCGGCCTCTGCTGGCCGAGCGGATCCGGCTGAACACGGAGGCATTCCTCCGCACCGGCGAGTTCGTCGGCATCGTCGCGCCCTCCTCCGGGTACTGACGCGCGGCGCGGGGCCGGGAGCCCGGGCCCGCGTAGGGTGACCTGCGTGATGACGCCCGAGGAAGCCGCCGTGCCCGATGTCGCGATGTGGGCGGGCGGCTACACGGCCGACTCCGGGGGCTCGGGCATCGGCATCACGGGCCTCGCCCTCGACGCGACCACGGGCGAGCCCGCCGTCGTGGGCACCGCGGTCGAGACCCCCTCGCCGTCCTTCCTGCTCGCGCGCGGCGACGTCGTCTACGCCGTGGGGGAGGCGGCCGACCGCGTCGAGGCCTTCCGGCGCGGACCCGGCGGATCGCTCCGCTGGGCGGGCGGGCAGCCGAGCGGCGGATCCGGCCCCTGCCACCTGCACGTCGTCGACGACCTGCTGCTCACCTCCCACTACGGCGACGGCACCGTGTCCGTCCACCCGCTCCGGGACGACGGCACGATCGGGGAGGCCGTGCAGCTCCTCGCGGCGGTGGACGGATCCGGTCCGCGCCCGCAGCAGGACGGCCCCCACGCCCACAGTGCCCTGCACGTGGGCGGCGGCGTCGTGCTCACCGCCGACCTCGGCACGGACGCCGTGCACGTCCACGCCCTCCGCGACGGCCGTCTCGAGCGGATCTCCCGCGTCGACCTGCCCGCCGGGACCGGGCCGCGTCACCTGGCGCTCCTCGACTCCGGCCGCGTCCTCGTCGTCGGGGAGCTCGACGGCACGCTGCACGCGCTCGCGCGATCCGACGGGGCCTGGCGGGTCGCCGCCTCCACGTCGTGCGCGGCGGATCCCGACCCGCGCGACTCGGCGGCGGAGGTGCGGGTGTCCGTCGACCACCGCCTCGCGTACGTGGGACTCCGCGGATCCGACCGCATCGCCGTGGTCGGCATCGACGCCGACGGCGGGCTCGCGCCGGTCGCCGCCTTCGACTGCGGCGGGGAGATGCCGCGCCACCACGTGCTCGTGGGCGACCGGCTGCACGTCGCCAACCAGGTCTCCGGCACCGTCGCCACGTTCCGGCTCGACCCGGCGACCGGGCTCCCGACGGGCGCGCCCGCGGTCCTCCCGGTGCCGAGCCCCACGTACCTGCTGCCCGTCGGATAGCGGCACCTCGCGCGGGTGCCGGCCGATGCGGCCGTCAGCGCAGCAGCATCGGCGCGGCCGCCCGGATCTCCTCCTCCACGCCGAGCCCGCGCCAGCCGGCCGAGGTGAAGCACCGGCCGCCGACGCCGTTGCGGTCCATGAGCGCGAAGCCGACCGCGCGGATCCCCGAGTACGCCAGGAGGACCGGGCGCCCCGGGTCCGACACCAGCGCGACGATGCGCTCGCGACGCGCCTCGAGCAGCGGCAGCGCGTCGCCGGGCGCGCGGTCGATCGCATCCGACCCGGAGACGACCGCGTCGACGGCATCCGCGTCCGCGTCGTCGCCGACGACCCCCGGAGCGGGGGAGGACGTCGGCCGGGCCCGCATCCCGCGCTCCCGGTGGTCCTCGTCGAGGAGCGACCACAGCCGGTCCACGTCGTTCGGCCGGGCCAGCACCACCTGGAACATCCCCATGCGCCGACGGTACCCGTGGACGGGCGGTCCGGTCGGGCGTCGGACGGCCCGTCACCGCGATCCCGCCCCGCCACCGCGCCCGCGACCCCCGTCCCGCACCCCGCGGACGCGCCCGATCCGCGCGAGGTGATCAGAGGCGCTCGAATTCTTTGCTACGCTTTCCAGGTTGCTCCACGTGATCCTCGATAGCTCAATTGGCAGAGCAGCCGGCTGTTAACCGGCAGGTTGTTGGTTCGAGTCCAACTCGGGGAGCGAAGGCCTCGCGGCTCCACCCGCGGGGCCTTTTACTTTGCCCGCGGCCCGAGGCCCGAGGCCCGAGGCCCGAGGCCCGAGGCCCGCGGCAGCCGAAGCGCCCCGCCGGGCCGCCCGCCTCAGTCCTCCAGGTGGTCGCGCCCCGGCAGCCACGAGTTGCCGGGCACGCCCCAGCCGCTCTTGCGAATCGCCTTCGCCACGGGCTTCCGATGCTCGTGCGCGAGGCGGTCCGTGTAGAGGTAGCCGTCGAGGTGGTCGAACTCGTGCTGCAGGATCCGCGCGAACCAGCCCGACGCCTCGATCTCGAACGGGCGGCCGTCGAGGTCGACCGCGCGGAGGAGCGCCCGCTCGGCGCGCACCAGCGGGAAGCGCTCGCCCGGGAACGACAGGCAGCCCTCCTCCTCGAGGTCCTCGTCGGCCTCGCGGACGGCGACCGGGGTGGTGAAGAGGTCCGGGTTCACGGCCACCCCGCGCAGGGGCTCGCCCGCATCGGTCTCGTAGGAGTACACGAAGACGCGCAAGGGAACGCCCACCTGGGGGGCCGCGAGGCCCACCCCGGGCGCCTCGTCCATCGTCTCGAACATGTCGGCCACGAGCGCGCGGAGGTCGTCGTCGAACGCCTCGACCTCCCGGGCGCGGGCGTGCAGGACGGGGTCTCCGGTGATCCGGATGGGGAGGACGGCCATGCTGCCGATGATAGGCGCGGCGTCGTCGTGCGCCGTCCGCGAGCGGCCCGCCGGGTAGGGTCGGGACGTGCACTTCGACGCCGACCCCGTGCTCCAGGCAGCATCGCTGACCCCGTACCAGGCGCTCGGCATCCCCATCGCCCTCGTCGGCGCGGTCTTCCTCTCCCTCGGCGCGCAGCTGCAGTCGCAGGGCGTCACGAAGATGGAGGCCCGGGGGAAGAAGAGCACCGCCGGCCTCAGCCTCCGCCAGCTCGGCGCGCTCCTCGGCCGTCCGTCGTGGGTGGCGGGCACGGTGATGCTCGGTCTCGCCATCGTCCTGCAGCTCATCAGCCTCCGGCTCGCCCCGCTCATCGTCGTGCAGCCGCTCGGCGCGGTCGCCCTCGTGGTCACCGCGATCCTCAACTCGCGGGCCACGGGCAAGCGCCTCGACCTCAAGGCGAAGCGCGCGGTGGGGCTCTGCATCGGCGGCGTCGGGCTCTTCGTGATCTTCGCGGCGGTCTTCGCCAAGGAGACCCCCATCCGGACCCCGGAGCTCATCACCATCCTCGTGATCCTCGCGGTGGTCCTCGCCGTGCTCGGGGGCCTCTTCGTCTACTTCCGCCGGCGCGTGCAGGCGATCTTCTACATCATCAGCGCGGGCGTGCTCTACGGCTTCGTGGCGACGCTCGCCAAGGTCGTCATCAACCGCATCACCATCGGCGCCTTCGACCCCCTCACGGTCGTCTGCATCGCGGCCCTCGTCGCGGCCACGATGCTGGGCGCGTACTTCGTGCAGACGGCGTACTCGTCCGGCCCGCCCGACCTCGTCATCGCCGGCCTCACCGTCGTCGATCCGCTCGTGGCCGTGTGCATCGGCGTGACGGTCCTCGGCGAGGCGGCCGACGCCCCGTTCTACGCCGGGGTGATGTTCCTCGTGGCCGGCGCGGTCGCCGTCGCGGGCGTGTTCCAGCTCGCGAAGCACCACCCGCACGCGTCCTGACGCGGGCCGCCGCCGGTCCGGCCGTCCGGCGATCGCGCGGTGCGCCGCCGGGTCCGGCCGGACCCCGTGCGGTACGTTGCTCTGCGACACCCGGCCCCGCGCCCCACGAGGGCGGCGGATCCGGACGCCGACACCCCCTGGAGAGACACCTGTTGCCGAACACCTCGGACCCGAGCCCGCGCGATCCCGCGACCTCCGACCGCCCGATGCGCATCCTCATCGGCGCGGACACCTTCCCGCCGAACGTGAACGGCGCCGCCCGGTTCGCCGAGCGCCTCGCGGGAGGTCTCGTCCGTCGCGGCCACGAGGTGCACGTCGTCGCTCCCGCGGCCAGCCGCAAGCACGGCACGTGGACCGAGGTGCACGACGGCCAGGAGGTCACCGCCCACCGGCTGCGCAGCTGGCGCTGGTACCCGCACGAGTGGCTCCGCTTCGCGCTGCCGTGGACCATCAACCAGAACAGCGCCAGGGTCCTCGACGCGGTGCAGCCGGACGTCGTCCACTTCCAGTCGCACATCGTCACGGGCCGCGGCCTCAGCATCGAGGCGGCGAAGCGCGGCATCCGCATCATCGGCACGAACCACTTCATGCCCGAGAACATGCTCGAGCACACGCTGCTGCCCGTCGCGTGGCAGGACAAGGCGATCAAGGCCGCCTGGCGGGCCGCGCGCCGCACCTTCGGCCGCGCCGAGGCCGTCACCACGCCGACCAGGCGCGCCGCGCAGTTCCTCGAGCGCTACACCGGGCTCACCGGCGTGATCGCGATCTCCTGCGGCATCGACGCCTCCAACTACACGCCCGACTTCTCGCCGCGCACCCGCAACCGCATCGTCTTCGTCGGCCGGGTGACGGGGGAGAAGCAGATCGACGTCCTGCTCCGCGCGTTCGCCGAGCTGCCGGCGTCGCTCGACGCCGAGCTGGAGATCGTGGGCGGCGGCGACCAGAGGAACGCGCTCGAGAAGCTGGCGTCGGAGCTCGGCATCGCCGACCGCACCACCTTCACCGGCTACGTCTCGGACGAGGAGCTCCGCCGCGCCTACACGCGGGCCACGGTGCTCGCCATGCCGAGCATCGCCGAGCTGCAGTCCATCGTCACGATGGAGGCGATGGCGTCCGCGCTGCCCGTCGTCGCCGCGGACGCGATGGCGCTGCCGCACCTCGTCCACGACGGGGAGAACGGCTACCTCTTCCGGCCGGGCGACGTCGCCGACCTCGCCGCCAAGCTGCGGAAGGTCCTCGAGCTGCCGGAGGAGGAGTTCCAGCGGATGAAGCACGAGAGCCTCCACGTGGTGGCGAGCCACGACATCGAGCGCACGCTCTCGACGTTCGAGAGCCTGTATCGTGGCGAGCCCGTGCCCGATCCGGTCACGGACGAGGCACGCGGACGCACGGACGGCTCAGGCGCCGCCTAGACGACCCGCCTCGGGGCGGTAGCTCAGCTGGTCAGAGCAGCGGACTCATAATCCGTCGGTCATGGGTTCAAGTCCCATCCGCCCTACTCCCGCACCATCCGCTCGGTGCCGCGCCGGTCCCGCGAGCACGTCGCGCGGCCCTGCCCACGCGCGGCCTCGTCCCCCTCACTGGGGCCCGCCGTCCGCGCCGGACGTCGCCGCCGAGCCCGTCAGGGCGATGCCCGCCGGAATACGCTGGCAGGAGAGATCACCCGGTCGCGGGGCGGGAGCCCGCGTGACCGCCCGGCCGACCGCCGAGGCCGCGCGACCCGCCACCGGCGGCCCGGCCAGGCGCATCGCCGCCCACCCGCGAGGACACGATGAGCAGCACCCGCACCACCCGCGAACCCGACGCCGACGCCGTGGCCCCCGAGGGCGCCCCCACGAGCTCGTTCCGCGGCGACATCCAGGGGCTGCGGGCCCTCGCCGTCGTCGCGGTCATCCTCGACCACCTCCTGGCCTGGCCCTCCGGCGGCTTCCTCGGCGTCGACGTGTTCTTCGTCATCTCCGGCTTCATCATCACCTCGCTCCTGCTGCGCCAGCACGACAGGCGAGGCCGGATCTCGTTCGCCGAGTTCTACCGCAAGCGCGTGAAGCGGATCCTGCCGGCGTCGACGGCCGTGCTCGTCGTCACGGTCGCCGCGAGCTGGATGGTGTTCCTGACGGGCCGTGCCGCGAGCGTCACGTGGGATGGGATCGCGTCCTTCCTCTTCGTCGCCAACTGGCGCTTCGCCGCGACCGACACCGACTACTGGGCCGCCGACAGCGCCGTGTCACCCCTGCAGCACTACTGGTCGCTCGGCGTCGAGGAGCAGTTCTACGTCGTCTGGCCGGTCCTCCTGGTGCTCGGCCTCGCCGTCTCCCTGAAGCTGCGCGGGCCCGGACGGTACCGCGGGATCCTCACGGCGATCCTCGTGGTGGTCACGGTCGGCTCCTTCGCGTGGGCGATGGCGGACACGGCGACCCACGCCGCGGCCGCCTACTTCTCCACCCTGTCGCGCGCGTGGGAGCTCGGCGCGGGCGCCCTCCTCGCCGTCGGCGCGCCCCTCCTGCGTCGCATCCCCGATGCCGTCCGCCCGGTCGTCGCCTGGGCCGGCCTCGCCGTCATCGCCTACGGCCTCGCCGCGCTCGGCAGCGACACGCCCATCCCGGCGCCCGGATCGGCCATCCCCGTCGTCGGTGCCGCGCTCGTGATCGCGGCGGGAACGGGCGGCCGGCAGCGCTTCCTGTGGCCCCTCACGAACCCCGTGTCCCGGTACCTCGGCGACATCTCGTACTCGCTCTACCTGTGGCACTTCCCGGTCATCGTGATCCTCGCGGCCGTGTCCGACACCGCCGACCTCGGCTACCCGGTCATCGTCCTCGTGCTGACCCTCGGCCTGTCGGTGCTGTCGTTCCACGGCCTCGAGGACCCGATCCGGCGCTCGCGCTGGCTGGAGCCCGGGGCCGCCGCCCGCCGGAGGAAGCGACGCGCGCGCCGCCACCCGGGCTTCGGTGCGTCGACCGGCACGAAGGTCGCCGCGCTCGGCACGGCGGCGCTGCTCACCGTCACGTTCGTCAGCCTCGCCGTCGCCCACCAGCAGCGGATCGCGGAGACGACGGCCCTCGACCGCTCGGCCGTCGCGGCGGTGGAGGACGCGGAGGCCCCGGGCGAGGAGGCCGTGCCGGCCGACGGGGAGCTCGGGGCGCTGCAGGGGCGGATCCGCGACGCCCTGTCCGCTACCGCCTGGCCCGCGCTCGACCCAGCCATCGACGGCCTCGAGGCCGCGGCCGTCCCCGTGGAGGACGGGATGGGCTGCGGCCGCACCGACATCGCGAACCCGCGCTCCTGCTCGTTCGGCGACGCGCGCAAGCCCACCATCATGGTGCTCGGCGACTCCACCGGCATCACCCTGATGCCCACCGTGCGGGCGCTCTTCGAGCCGACGCACCACGTCCGCGGCCTCACGTTCGCCGGCTGCGCCGTCATGGACGTGCGGTGGTCCTTCCCCGACGCCTCGACCAAGGGCGGATGCCTCGAGTTCCGGGAGGAGGCGATCGCCGCGATCCGGGAGGCGCAGCCCGAGATCCTCTTCGTCAGCAACAGCTACGGGCAGGTCCTGCAGCTGGCGTCGAAGGCGACGGGGGACGAGGCCGTGGCCGAGTGGTCGGCGGGCGTGCAGAGCACGGTCGACCGGGTGCGGGACAGCGTCGGGCAGGTCGTCCTCGTCTCGTCGCCGCCCGTCGGCCAGCCCCTGGAGACGTGCGCCACGAAGGTCGCGGCCCCCGCCGACTGCCAGGCACGGATCCCGGGCGCGTGGAAGGTGGGCGACCGTGCGCAGCGCGACGCGGCCGACGCCCTCGGCATCGCCTACGTCGACACCTCCGCCCTGTTCTGCTGGGAGGAGCGCTGCCCGTCCTTCGTCGGCACCACGCCCACGAAGCGCGACAGCATCCACACGACGCCGACCTACGCGGCGGAGATGACGCCGGCGTTCCGGCAGGTGCTCGACGAGGCCATCGCCGCCGTCAATTCGTGATCCGCGCTAGCGCTCCGCGTGCAGGAGCTCCCGGTCGATCCGGTCGAGGAGCGCGGCGCTCCGCCCCGTCTCCAGCTTCCGCAGGAACCACGCGGACGACCCCTGCACCTCGGGCCAGTCCGCCTCCGTGTAGACCTTCGTGAGGGACGGGTCGATGTGGTGCAGGTTGGCGTACCTCCAGTTGCCGGGGCCCGCGTAGGGCTCCGCGCCACCGGCGAGGGATCCGCCCGTCTCGCTCCCGCGCGCCGAGTTCAGCGCGAGCGACTGGTAGAACTTCTCCTCCGCCACGAAGACCCGGCGGAAGAACCGCTCGACCTCCGGCGTCACGGAGGCCTCCAGCTCGGCCGCGAATTCCGCCGTCATGGCGAAGTGCGTCACCCCGTGCGCGACCCGGAACCCGGCGGGCGGACGCAGGGGCCCGGCCGCGCGCGACGCCGCCTCGAGGGCGCGCACGGCGGCGTTGCGGATGCGACGGAGCCGCGGATCCGTCGTCCGGGTGCTGAGGAACGCGAGGTCGCGGTGGTAGCGGCGGTCGACCTGCGCGGTGTACTTCTCCTCGGATACGGCCGTATCAAAGTAGCGGAGGAACTGCTTCCCGCCGGATCCCGCGAGCATCGCCTCCAGCTCCGCCGCCGGTCGGATCGGGTAGTCCTGCCCGGAGAGGAGCACGAGGTGCTCGTCGGGGCGGGCGCGGGCGATGCCGGCGCGCACCAGCCTGCGGATCGCCTCCACCTGCGAGTACCCGCCCCAGTTCACCCGCACGCGGTCCGCCAGGAACTCGACGCGGTCCCGGTCCTCGGCCGCCAGGGCGGAGGCGAAGGGGGCCTGGTCGACCTTCCGGTCGACGTGCACCACGACCGGATGCGGCGCGAGGCGACGGATCGTGCGCGCCAGGAGCTCCGGCTCGCGGAACGTGTAGATCAGGAAGACGGTCATCGGGCACCTGTTCTCGGGGCGGTTCCTCGTTCGGCGGATGCGGCGCCAGGGCGCCCGGCGCTACTCGCGCAGCGTCGTGATGTGCTCCCGGTACCACGCGACGGTCGAGCGCAGCCCCTCGTCGAGCCCGATGGACGCGGTCCAGCCGGCCTCGGCGAGCTTCGACACGTCGAGGAGCTTCTGCGGGGTGCCGTCGGGCTTGGTGGTGTCCCACTCCGTGCGGCCCTCGTAGCCGACCACGTGCGCGATCGTCTCGGCGATCTCGCGGATCGTCACGTCGCTGCCCGTGCCCACGTTGACCTGCTCGGGCCCGTCGTAGTGCTCCATCAGGTGCAGGCAGGCGGCCGCCATGTCGTCGACGTGCAGGAACTCGCGGCGCGGCGCGCCCGTGCCCCAGTTCGTCACGGACTCCGCGCCGGACGCGCGCGCCTCGTCGTAGCGGCGGATGAGGGCCGGCAGCACGTGCGAGCCCTGCGGCGAGAAGTTGTCGCCGGGGCCGTACAGGTTCGTCGGCATCGCGGAGATCCACGGCAGGCCGTACTGGCGGCGCACGGCCTGGATCTGCATGATGCCCGCGATCTTCGCGATCGCGTACGCGTCGTTGGTCGGCTCGAGGTGCCCGGTGAGGAGGCTGTCCTCGGTGATCGGCTGCGGTGCGAGCTTCGGGTAGATGCAGGAGGATCCGAGGAACAGCAGCCGCTGCACGTCGTGGGCGAGGGCCGCGTCGAGCACGTTGACCTGGATCCGCAGGTTGTCGCTGAGGAAGTCGACGGGGTAGGTGCTGTTCGCGAGGATGCCGCCGACCTTGGCCGCCGCGAGCACCACGTGCACGGGCCTCTCGGCGGCGAAGAACGCGAAGACCGCGTCGCGGTCCTTGAGGTCGAGCTCGGCGGACGTGCGGCCCACGATGTCCGTGAACCCCTCGGCCTCGAGGCGGCGGACGATGGCGGAGCCGACGAGGCCCCGGTGCCCGGCCACGTAGATCCTGGCCGAGCGGTCGAGCGGCGCGGGCGTGAACGCGACGGCGTCGCGGTCGTCGACCACGCGGCCGGGAGCCGCGGTCACGCCGGGCCTCCCGCGGTGTCGGCCGTGCCCCAGCTGGCGAGGCGCACCGTGTCGATCCACGGGCTGCCCTCGGCCGCGAGCGCCTCGATGTCGGCGTCGACCATGATGCGCGCGAGCATCGTCGTGTCGACGGTCGCCTCCCAGCCGAGCTTCTCGCGGGCCTTCGAGGCGTCGCCGACGAGGGCGTCGACCTCGGTGGGCCGGA
>Ga0265780_10010584_pt1 | contig 10976 bp, 10 predicted proteins | sample P1T30metagenome_FD_192432 | JGI IMG/M metagenome (GOLD analysis project Ga0265780, IMG submission 192432) | Plant litter microbial communities from East Loma Ridge, Irvine, California - P1 T30 | ecosystem: Environmental > Terrestrial > Plant litter > Unclassified | place: USA: California... | reverse complement strand
ATCCATGGGTTTAGCGAGCACGAGGCCAGTCTGCAGGACACGGACTTTCTCCAGGCTGCGGTCGAGAATATCGTATTACCGCTGCAGGAGGAATTCCACCATTTCCTAGGCAAGACAACAACAACAAGTTGATTGTAGCACTTTATTTGAAATTGCAGTAACACACGTCTGGCTTGGGACATGAGTGTTGTTTGACTCAAGTCGCGTCTTTTTTTTTGAGCACATGTCGAAGCCCGGGGCGGTAGATGAAGTCGGCTAGTTTCAGCAACAAAGGCCAACATGCAGGCTTTTGCGCGAATACCGAAGTTTAGAGCCAAAAGCCGCTTATTCAACGCACATCGCTCGTATCCGGCCCACGCGACGATACGATTGTGGGGTAAACAAGGCTCACTAGTGCGGCAAATCCCCAACGCCAAACTGAACGACATCTGGGGACACGCTGTCGGAGTAGTTTTGACATGATGCTGGTGAGGCAGGACAATGCATCTCTACAGCGCCAGGCATGGAGACGATCTCACGGTGCAGCAGATGAGTGGCGCACTGCACAGCCCCCGCGCCGATTCGGGCCGTGGGAGAGCAAGGCCTTGTTCGCCCCTGGAGCAATTGGCGGGGTACAAGAGGTTAGGTATGGTGGTACATGAAGGAGGTTGGGGATGCGAATGGGTGTTGGCGGTGTTCCTACATACACCACGGCGGCAGTGGCTGCCATGTCAACTTGAAACACCATGTCCAGTATGGTGGAGTGAATTTGCTTGGTTGCTGCAAGCTGTGCGCATTAGCCAATCTCAGCTGGACCAGCGTGTTTTGCCGGTTTATCGGGGGGGTACGTCATGAACCACGTAGTGTGCTGTGCTGACGGCATCATTGGCGGACATTAGCTGGGCCCATTTTGGAAATATGGCGGAAATTGAACATGTAGCGTGCACCCATGTAGCTAGCGGCCAGGCGCACTATCCGACAAGATGCATTTGATGCACACGGTGTGTACAGGGAACGGTTTGTTTGGTAGCAAGTATGCCGTGGGGGTGGAGCTTGCAAAGCGGTCGTACTCGAGGCTGAGCAGTGGCTCAAGGGGGAGGGGGAGGGGCAGAAGTAAATGTTTGTGAGGGGGCCTTTGCTTTTCTGTTTCTGCTGATTATGCGGAAGACGGAGCATTGTTTTTCGGGGCGAGGACGATGGCTGGCGATGGGCATTCACAGGCCAAGTTGTTTTACAGTACCGGTACCATGCAGCCCCCCCAACATTGGCATGTACCTCCTAATGGCTAAGGGAGCGATAAGAAGCTAGCAAGCGAGAGGGAAAAAAAAGTGGCTTCGGCAATGAGCCTCGTTGGCGCGCAGTGCAACACCGACACTTCTGAAACAGGACTACGGTTGGACATCAGACGGCCAAAATGGCCTGCATGGTCTGGCATGGCCTGCAGTCGTCTGCACCAGCAGTTGAATTGGCCACGACGGCAAAAAGTGAGCAGCAGGTTTTTGACGCGCTCGCGAACAGGCTGAGCGCCGGGGTTCGGTGGACGTGGACGGGTGGGTGGCAAAGGGCGAGTTGCAGTTCAGGCGCTATTGATAGAATTGATAGCCGGGCTGGCTGACGATGATTTGCCTATACTGTACTGTACGAGGGGGGGTTGTCTGCACGAGGTCAGTTTGCAGGAGGGCCATGTTATGCAGGCCGGCAACGAGGCACAACAACAAGACCGACCACGACAAGCCAGACGTAGACGGCCTGACACATGCCAGCGCTCGCACACCGACACAGACGCCGACACAGACGCTCCATATCCACACCCACATCCACATCCACGCCCACACTCCTATCCAGCCCCTTTGTGCACTCATTCACCCACGCTTTGCGAGTACTTGGTCGGGGCCGTGGGTGTGAATTGCGCATTTCAACGTCCGTCCAGCGACCCTAGGACCACCCTGGTCGTGCATTCCTTGGCGTGCCGGCACCCCTTAACGTCACCTTGTATCCGTTTTCTCGACTCCCAATTCAAGCTCCCGCCAACGCTTGACAATCGTCCTCAGCACCACGGGCGCGCCTTAACACCTCTTGCAACCTGCGACCTGCAACCTGCATCTTGCAACCCGCCCACGCTCGCTGAACATCCCCGGAATACGCTCTCCCTCTCTCCCCCAAAGGCCCGGACAGCGCAGCGCGCACCCCATACGCTCCTTTGCTGTTTCGCCCTCCCTCGTCCGACACCATGGCACAACAGTACGGCTCGATGCCCTGGAACCCTGCCCGCCCGCACATGGCTAACAGTGAGACAGAATCACGTCGTCCTTGAAGGACTTTTGGCACACAATGACCTCGTACGACCGACACGCCTCGCACGACTCCCCGTACCGGACTGGCCGTCACATCCCCATCCCCCAGAGCCGCCACGCCGCCCTTACGTCCATCACGGCCAGCGGCGCAGAGTCCCGCACCGACCTGCACTCGCCCTACCAGCACGACGAGCTCGCGACCAGCAACGGCTTCATCGGCTCCCCTCGGGGCCCCATGTCCCCCAGCTCGCCCTACTCGCCCGGTATGCGCGGCTCGCTCAGCCGGCAGACGACGCTGGAATCGGATGCGTTTGACAAGGGCGCCAATGGCCAGATCCAGATGCAGGACTTCAACGAGGGCCTGCCCCCGCCCCCGCCCGTCTCGCACTCGTGGCGGCGCATTGACCGCTGGGTCGAGGACCACTACCAGGAGCTGTTCGACAACATGTGCGAGGGCTGCACCTCCAACGACGTCAACGAGCTGGAGCACGAGCTCGACGCCACGCTGCCCATGGACATCCGCGAGTCATTGCAGGTCCACGACGGCCAGGAGCGCGGCGGACTGCCCACCGGCGTCATTTTCGGCCTCATGTTGCTCGACTGCGAGGAGATTGTCATGGAATGGCGCAACTGGCGCAAGGTCGCCGAAGAGTACCTCACCACAAAGGTCGACTATAGCACTCCCCAGATCCCCGTCAAGGCCTTTGCTGGCTCCTCCACCGCCCCTCCCGTTGCCCAAGTCCAGTCCACCGGCAACCCGCTCTGGCGACAAGATCTGCTCGCCCGCCAGGACTCGCAGCCGCCCAACGCCGTGCAAAAGGCCTACGCCCACCCTGCCTGGATCCCGCTGGCCCGCGACTGGGGAGGCAACTACCTCGCCACCGACCTCGCCCCGGGCCCCAATGGCACCTGGGGTCAGATTATCATCTTTGGCCGCGACTACGACTGCAAATATGTCGTTGCCCGCTCCTGGGGCGCCCTGCTAGCCATGGTCGCTGATGATTTCGCCTCCAAAGACGTACACATGGACGAGGAAACTGGCGAGCTCAAACTCCTTGCCTTCAAGGGCCAGAACGTAGAACCACCCTATCTGGAAGTTCTCCGATGGAGGTGTGACCAAAAGCACGGCCGGCGACCACAGAACAAGAAGCGGCCGAACAGCGGCCTGCGCGTCAACCCCAACGCCCCAGGCATGGTTGTTCCTAGCAGCACTGCGAGCAGTCCGTACCACAGTCCCGTCATGGTACCCGAAGACCGTGGTCGCACCCCTCATCGCCTGTCAAAACCACCAAAAGGCGTCAGCCCACGGGGCAAGCTCTCGAGCCCGCTAGCTCGCGTTGCCGAGGAAAACCCGCAACCTGCCCGCGTACAGCCCAACCTTGACTCCAAGACTACCACACCCGCCGAGAACCTCATCTCCGTCGACAACACCCCAAGACCAAGCGACGAGCTGCCTACCCCCCGCGCGAGCATAGGCAGTGACAAGGAAAACAAGGACACCAAGCCGGAGCGAGCGTCGCTCAAGAGTCCCGTCACTGCCAAGGAAGCGGAAGGACTCAAGACTGTCGAGATATAGGCATCTCGCAGCAATCGTTTCTCTTTCAACCACGCTTCCCATTGATGATCTACTATTAGAAGGAAACGGCCAAATGCCTGGTAATCCAATACACACGATCAAACTGCAGGCGTAGGCGTAGGGCGTGATATGGGACAACTGGTCGCAGTCCACGGGTTGTGGCTCATGTTTGGTGTATTGACAGTACTACCCTTCCAAGCCAAGCCAAGGACGTTTTCAACAATGCAAATCTACGTTTTTCCTCGCGACACGACTGTATCGACGTCCTGGATGACTTTTTCTTCTTCCTTCCTCTCTACCACTTTCATACACCCAGGCAACCTACGTACACACCATGCGGTCGGCATACAAGCATCCGATAATCCCAGGACCCACACAACCCGGCCTTGTCATCATCTGCATACCACCTGTAACAACAAATTCGTCTTTCTCTTCTTTGGCTGCTCTCCCAGAGACCGGACCGACGGCACTTGCCTTTTCTTCCACATAAACCCTTACTTCAACTTCTTCTTTTTCTTCTTGCAGCTTAGCATGGCGGTGGAAATGGACATCTGAGGAGGCTTGGAGAAACTACTGCACGGGATGGAGTTTTTTTTTCACCTTTCACAATTTTCTTTCGGTGGAAGGGGTGGGCTTTGATAGCTTTTTGTCTGTTTGCGTGAACTTGGTGCGCATTTGGTAATACATCTTATTGGCAGTTTGTGTTGGGCGAGAAAAGCGGGATTGGACGGTGGGTGGTGCTGTTAAGGATCTTTTGTTTGCATTGGCCTGGCGGACACGTAGGATGAATTGAGATTGTTAAGAATTCACATGCTGTGTTGGTGCTGTTGGTGAAATTTGAAGCTAGTAGGTGGGAGCGCGGGAGCAAACTTGCCTTTTTAGTCTGTCATCATATCACGCCCCTTCCACTCGCCAAGCCATGGAAAACATATCCCAAGAAGCATAAGGTAATGTCAGCTACATGGCTACTTTCTCCACCTCCCTACCCTATCCTCCTACCCTTACTCCCTAATCCTAATCCCTTCTCCGCCCGCTACACCACCCTCCCAAAACTTGACTGCCCTCTCTGCAATCGTCTTGGGATTTAGTACCTTGTTCTCAGGCGCCACTACCCCCTCCACATGGAGCAAGCCCACATGCACACCACTGCCGCTAAACTCGCGATACAAGCTATCCACCAGATTCTTCTGCGCCGCCTTGGCAATACTGAGAGAGAGGAGCTGGGGGACTGGGTCCCAGGGGAGGTGGCTGTTGGTCACGAGGAACGCGGGTTTGAGGGAAGGATTGGAGGCGAGAGATTGCAGACGAGGGATGTAATGTTGGGAAATCAAGAAGAGGGATAGTGTTGTCGTCTGTATACACACACACACACACAAAAACACATATACATTAGCAATGCTCTCTCACTAAAAAAAACAGTAAGAAATAGTACATACCCTTAAATCCTCCTCAATCTCCCCAACCTCAAACTCCAAAGGCGAAGCCGCTCGTATCCTCGCCGCGTTGAAGAATATCACTTCGACGTCTTCTCCTGCAGTCAAGGAATCCAGTTGGGCCAAGACGCCCGGGATGGAGGCAATGTCGGATAGGTCGATGCCGAGGGTGGATACTTTGATTGAGGCGTTATGGGAGGAGACAAAGGGCGTGTCCGAGGTGCTGAGCCGGGTCGTGTTTCGCGCGAGAAGCACAATGTGCGTTAGGGGTGTGGAAAGGGCAAATTGCGCAGCGATGTGGTCGCCGATGCCTGGGCCAGCGCCGAAGACGACGAGGGTTCGGGTGGGAGGGGTCATAGTTGGGTTGGACGCTTTGAGCTTTTGATGGGTGATGGTGCTGGGCGATGCTTGGAATGGGATGGTTTGCTTAGGGTGAAGGTGGGATCTTATAGTCGGGATATAGGATTCCCTTGTTAATAATTACAAATGAAAAGGGTATTGGTAATAGAGAGGGAGAGTCTGTGGGCCGGCCTTGTGGAGTAAGTTTACTATTAGAGGACGACTTGTTGGGGTGGGGTTGACTACAATCAGGGATACTAGCAACATAGCAAGGCAAAGTATGAAGACGGGAATTTAGTTTGTCTGCGATTATCAAGTGCCGCACTTTCAAGTACTAAAACAGTCTAACCATTTAGTAGTGGAAACCCAGGATTCAATGCTCAATGTAGTAAACTTCCAAGCACGGCCACCTGCTCGAGTGGCTCGTCGTGTGGTGTCGTCCAAAGAGACAACGACATACTTCCGAATGAGGTGAAGGCTGCCCCACAATTTGCCGGGCGCGCTGGCTTAGCGTGGCGCGTCATACCGCAGCCCCAACCTCGAACTTTCTGCGACTCCAACAGTAAGCTGGCTTTGCTTACTATGCATACATTGCGATAATGGATTTCTCCGCGGATGATGACGAGGCTCTCAAGCAATACCTACCTAGCCAGTTTGGGAAAAAGGATGAGGCCGTAAACGTCGAGGCGCAGATCGAGCGCGCGCGGAGGAAAGTTGTGGATGAGAGCAAAGCGGGGAAGAAAGATGGTGGGTCGGATGACGAAAAGGACTCGGACGACGACAGCGATATGAGCGATGACGAGGATGAATACCCGGTTTCTCACGAGGTGGTTATCAAGACGCACGACCGCGCGGTCACAACGATTGCGCTTGATGTCTCAGGAACGCGACTGGTGACTGGAAGTAATGACTGTACACTCAAGTTGCACGACCTAAGTGCTCTTACTCCGAATACGATTCGCGCGTTCAAGACAGTAGACCCGTTTACCACAAAGGCTTCGCAGACAGCCGAGTCGCATTCGATACACCAAGTCCTGTTTGGCCCGCATTCTGGAGGCCAGTTCCTTTGCATTACTGCGACATCGCAGGCGAGATTGTTCAGCCGGGATGGCGACCTCATCTCCGAGTTCGTCAAGGGCGATATGTATTTGAGAGATAAGCACAACACCAAGGGACACACGGCGGAGGTTACAAGCGCCGCATGGCACCCGACGAATCGCGACCGATTTGCCACTGCAGGGCTGGATAGTACGGTGCGGATATGGGATGTGAATAAGAGAATGAAGCAGGAGGAAGTCATTGTACACAAATCAAGAGCTGCTGGTAGCGCAGGCATGACTAGGATGACTGCTATCGCTTGGGGTGCGGCTGCTGAAGGCGGTAGCAGTATGCTTGTTTCTGCAGCACTAGATGGAAGTCTAGTCATGTGGGGCGGCGAAGGGCCGTACCATCGACCGACTGCCGAGATCAAAGACGCACATGCAAAGGATACATGGACAAGCGGCTTGGATATCAGTGCTGATGGAAGGCTGGTTATCACAAGAGGCGGAGATGACACCATCAAACTGTGGGATACCAGGAAGTTCAAGACTCCTCTCAACACGACATCACATCCCTCAACTTCGTCTCAGTACCCGACATCGAACATCAAGTTTGCGCCAAACTCGCAATGTATAGTCACTGGATCTGAGACTGGGCACCTCCACATCCTCAACCCGGCAACACTCCGGCCAGAGTTGGTTACTCCGGTAACCCCAGGTTCCCCTCTCATCACAGTGAACTGGCATCCCAAGATCAACCAGATCATCACCGGTTCAGCCAATGGCCAAACAACAATCCTCTTCAACCCTAAGCTCTCCACTGCCGGTGCCCTCACTATCCTTAGCAAAGCACCCAAGAAACGCCACCTCGACGACGACCCCTCTCTCACCGTGGACATGGATCCACTCGGCATGGCCGGCGAAGCCCACAACCCCTCTGGCAACACAACCTCGTTTTCCGCTCGCCACCCCACCATCGGTCTTACCGCGTCCGGGAAATCCAGGGACCCCCGAAGGCCACATATACCTGCCATAACGCCGTTTGCCAAGTCAACACCCGACCAAAAGTATGTCATGGAGCAGATTGAGGGTAGTGATATGCGAGATGAGGATCCTAGGGAGGCATTGCTCAAGTATGCGCCCAAGGAGGGTGAGAAGGCCATCTTTACGGGAGCATGGGAGAAGACGCAGCCCGTGGGAATTTATAAGGATTATGATAGTGAGGAGGATGAAAGGGAAAATAAGAGGACTAAGCGGTAGTTTTTATGGAAGCTACTGCGCGTAGATCCCAGCCTCAAGTATGCAGATCATTGAATGGAGACACGTTATCCATCATATTGTATGGAGTTATATATACATGTTGAGATTTTTTTTTTGGGATGTCCATTCTTCACTAAATAATAGAGATTGGAGAAGCGGGTTAGTTGTTGCTGTCATAGCCAGGTTTTGTCTATCGAATTTTGTATAATCAGTAGAGAATTAGTTCGATTAGATGCTCAAACGTAAACGATGGAAGCAATTTCCTATCAATTGAAAACTTATTATGGAAGCTTATGTAGTGTTGCTGTACTTTTGAGCTTACAAGGGACTTGATTACAGCAAAGCAGAGGTTCACAGCCATGTCGAGATGAGTTTGGAAGTCTGGAACCTGAGGTTAATGCTTATGACTGTAAGTTGAGATTATTTTTGCATAAGCTACGAATACCAATGGATTGAAGATTCTAGTTGGTTGCTGTCAGGAAATGTCACTCGCAATACATTTAATCCTGTAGGCTTCATGTATCTTCGGTGACGGCATACACTCAATGGGCCTAGAGTGTACGGGAGGTAGGAGGATTGGGTTTGTATATTCCATGTTGAGGATTGTTCAAGGTTGGGAAAAAGATACTTCTCCTAAGCACACAGTTATGGAATGACATGGAACATGTACTTTATATGGGCAAGACAAGCTGTTCTTTGGAGGCTCCGAAGACCCTGGTCGATGCTCTTGAGAAGTTCGACTTTGGACGTGGTTGTTCGGTCCAAAAATTCGGTGTCCAACCAACAACGCAACGAGGAACCTATTGGGGACGCAAAGCAGGTCCGTTGAATCGAAGATGCAAGCCCACGAGGACGTCTGTTGCTTCATCGGCTAACAAGCAAGTAAGCACGCTCCGTATGACGCCCATGCGTGGGTATCGGAACTAGTCAACTTGATGTGCAAGCCCGAATCGCAGAGAATTTTGGACCGACATCAGAATTCACCAGTAGGTACTTATGAGATATTGAATGATGTTGATGGAACCCAGACCCGTCATCTTTATGAAGCTGTATGAGAACTGGAGTGGGCATAATAATAGAAAGTTTGGTTGGGTAGATCTTTGTAGGTTACAGTTTGGATAGTTAAAGTGAATTCGAAAAAGCAAGAGGTCGACAAGCACAGTAAGACTAAACGGGAAGACGCTAAACATGCCGAAATTGTAGAAGGCGATGAAGACGATGATTCCGATTCCGATGCGGGAAGTGATGGCTCATTCGTTGCCCGCGAGTAGTCCATTGACTTGAACGCTTCAATACACCCTGATAGTCCTAGCTTCGTCAGGCTCCCAGACGGAAATTTTGTGTTGCGCAACGTTGGACCTCGAGGAGCTACGCGTGTCAAAATGCTGCCTCCATGCACGATGAAACGTTTCCGTGTGATAGCCACGAAGGACATTGTACCCGAACCGGTATGTGTGTGTGTGCGGTGCAAGTCGATACGGAGCGAGTGCTAGACCGATACCGAGAATGGATACCAAGACTCCCCAATAAGACCATCGGTGTATGAGGAAATTAACTAAAGGGATCGACGCGCCCAATGAGGATCTCAAGGATGCAATCAAGATGAGAAAAATCAAGATCGAGGGCTCGCGCAAAGCGTAGTGAAAACGTCAATTCCAAAACTCAATAGCAAAGCTAGTCTATGGATCGCAAATATTGAATGTTCTTTTTTGGAGATCGGGGAGCATTTTCTCTGATTTTCTCAGCCTTGGAAATGAAAAACAAATTTCTAAACGTCTTGTGATCATTCTGGGGACTGGCTGGTACGGTGTGGAGGGTTTTTTTGTTTTACCAGAGTATGTGTTTGTATAGCATGGACCAGGTTACAGTCAGAGCTGGTTACGCTGCGACACAAACAGCACAAAGTTAGTATACGTTGAACACCACAGAGAATCTATCACGAGGTTGAAGTGGTTTCTGGACCATGTCCGCATTCACTGCATGCTGCATGGCACTTGGGGAATTTCTGGCCCACCTGGGCTTAGTGCTGTACATTGTGCGCTACACCCAATGCCGGCTATGACGGCATCTGCAGGGCCGGGGAAAAGCAATCACACAATCTCCACAATTTGGCGTCAAGAACAAGTCGTTCTTCTACACACCCCATACGTAGTCTACACGGTTTCATCAAGCGCACATGTACCGATTTCTCACCTGGCTTGCAATAGGAGATCGAGCCTCATCCAGACTGGGCTCCTCGTGGGAACTTGGCGATCGGGACAGCAGGCGCGTACACAGCTTCTGGACCACAGTGGAGAGAGGCGAGAGCATCAGCAGATTTTGGGCTGGAGGCCGTGCTAACCACTAGTCACTCGTATTACAAAGACGTCTGTCGGTCTCCCTGACTACAGTTTTGAACTCGTTCGATCAGTGGGGTCGGCCAACCCATCTGTGTTGAAACATTCCACGGCGGATTCTCAGACGGCCAGGCCACGTCCTTGCAGCGGCGATGGATTCTCTTTGCATACGTCCGGCGTCTGTTGGGAGACGATCATTTCTTGTCGATAGGCTGGTTATCGATAGCCCTTTGGCCTAGGGCTGGTGGCTGAAACAGCGGCATCGTACGGCAGCCGGCGCCCGCGTTGACCCCTGCTACCACGGCGCCATCAGCCGCGCGGTGATCTGTCCGCTCGAACATGGTTCCTCGTCAACGACAAGTGTGAAGGCCATGTGCCGCGAAGGGTCTGTGATTCGTCATACTGCTTGATGAGGGTCATGTCGGTGTTTTCCGAGGTCCACCAAAAATCTTGGAGAGGAGGTGTGGTGCTCTGGACGATGGTGCAAACGCTCGAAACACCGACGTCCTACTCTGCTTGAGCGAGATGCGGCTAAGACATTGTCAGTGGGCGTCATGGCATTGGTGCACTGCGGTGAGACGGGGCGGATGAACGCAGGAATCCTCGCACATGCGCGTTCAGATGACTAGCAGTTTGGTCGTTCCAGGCACAGGTTGAACCCCTTGTGACTAAGTGAGTAGTTTCTTGTACCTACATTAGCGTCAGGCACACATTTCCCA
>Ga0265780_10010583_pt1 | contig 10976 bp, 13 predicted proteins | sample P1T30metagenome_FD_192432 | JGI IMG/M metagenome (GOLD analysis project Ga0265780, IMG submission 192432) | Plant litter microbial communities from East Loma Ridge, Irvine, California - P1 T30 | ecosystem: Environmental > Terrestrial > Plant litter > Unclassified | place: USA: California... | reverse complement strand
GACTTCAAGAAGTGTGCCAACGTCGGCTACGCTTTCATCAACTTTACGGACGTCGCTGGCATGCTTATGCTCCTCGAGATGGAGTTCCGCTACTGGCCTGGTTTCATCTCCGACAAGAAGTTCGGGATCTCGTATGCGACAATCCAGGGACGCGAGGCGCTTGTTCAGAAGTTCCGGAACTCCTCGGTCATGCAGGAGACGCCGTATTGTCGCCCACGCCTCTTCATCACCCAGGATGAGGCTGAAATGATGAACTCCATTCGCCACGCCGGTACCGAGCTGCCTCTCCCCCGCCCCGACAACATTTCGAAGTTGCAGCGCTCCATCGATAGTGCTCGTAGCACTGGTCTGTTTGCTCCTCGAGCATACTCATCCGGTACTGAGTATCGCCACCACTTCAGCACGTTCGACCGCGGTAGCCCTCGCGACAACTACCAGACTGCTATGCACCACGCCCAGCAGCACGCCGCTCCCCTCCAGTTCGCCGGTTTGACTGAGGCTCAGAAGCAGAAGATCGAGGCCTGGTACCTGCACGTCTTCGGCGGCGGCCACCGCGGCCCGATCCCCTTCGACTCGATTCCGATGACCCATATCCAGCTGTACTTCGAGGAGCACCCCCATCTTGCGCCAATTCGTCTGACCATGGCTCGTTCTTCCGGCAGCGGCAACGGCACCCCTCGTCGTTCGGGACGCGGTTCTGATAGCGACAACTGGCGTGGAGGCTCCTCTGGCCCCTCCCAGGGCAACCGCAAGCGATGGATGTAAACACCGTTTACCCAACGACGCATACACGGTCGCAACGTCTCTTCCGGCTAGACCTTGCGCAACGAGTACACGGCTTCTTTCTTTGTTTTCAATCTGTTCCCAGATGTTTGCCAGACCAGGACTTTTCTTTACGATTTGATCGGTATGGCTATTGACACACTGTATCGGGTGTATGTCTTCTGGGTCGGATTCGATGCGATTTGTTCATGATGTGGATGGTTGGCGGATTGAAAGAAGATCTGACCTGATGATGGATGCCACTGATGAACCTGAATGTACCTAATACTTGCTTTTCCAATCAAAACTTCATGAGCTTTGCTCACCAAACTTGTTCCTTCTCATGCTCCGTGCCTTGGTGTGGTGATGTCTTGATCATTGACTTGCTTGTTTGTCTTCGCCGATCGCTGGTGACTTTGACGTGAGGAGATTGTTGGATGTAACCGTGAAGTCGTTGACATTGCCGTGCGTGATGCCGACTGAAGATGGGTCTTGTTGCCGTACGCAATGACCGGAAGATGAAGTACAGCCTTTCCATAGTCAATGCTCCAGCCACGTCGATGCAAGAGACACCCTACTGTCGCCCACATCTCTTGGTAACCCAGGACCAAGCCGAAATGATCCCATTGACATCAACTCGGTCTCATCACGGGTGACCGAGAGATGGGGGCGACAGTGCGGCGTCCTCTGCATCGTCGTGGCTGAAACACTTTCCATGGAGCGCTGCAACTTCGACATGTTGTCCGGGCGGGAAAGAGGCCGTTCGTACATGTAGTGGCACCCCAGTACGTACAGCTGAATATGGGTCATCGTAATCGAGTCGAAGGGGATGGGGCCGCGGTGGCCGCCGCCGCCGAGCTGAAGTGGAGCGGCGTGCTGCTGAGCGTGGTGCATAGCAGTCTGGTAGTTGTCACGAGGGCTGCTGCTGCGGTCGAACGTGCTGAAGTGGCGGCGGTACTCATTGCCTTGAGTGATCATCTCGGGCAATCGTCTGATGTCTGAGACAGGACGAAACTTTTTGTCGGTAACAGTAAACTCGTTGGCATGATCGATTGTAATGCCCGACAGAGCAATGATTTCGATGCGGAGGTACACGAAGTCGCAGGTTCCGAAGCAGATCTGATCGAGAATGTTCTTCGGGGCAGGGTCGTGATGTGTCGAGCTGGGGAACTGGAATGGCCATCGCTAGCCTGTAGAGCGATCTGCCCGGACTCTCCGCGCCAGTTGTCGCTATCCGATCCACGGGCTGGACGACGAGGAGTCGACGCCATACTCTTTTGGAAGCGATGTTTACAGGGGGTGGGGCGTGAGTGACGACGGTGGCTGCTCCTCGAAGTACAGCTGAATGTGCGTCATCGGGATCGACACTGCGATTTCTGTGCCCGCGAGGGGCAAGCTTCCCACGTTCTGACAGTGTGTACTGCAGGCGTGATGCAGATGTACCAAGCTGGTTGGGAAGGCGGCATACAATCTGCGGCTTCCAGATTCTCAAGAACCGCTGGCCGAGTAGGAGTTTGGTGAAGGGTGCGACATGATGTCGAAGAAAGGTCTTGGTGTTGTACAAGAGGTGGATGTAATGAAGGCAAGAGTTGACCCATTCACTCTTACACTATCTCATCTGTCATGCCTGCAAGTACCCCGGCGCCAACGATACCTCCATCCTTGGCCTCCTTGAGACATGGTGGTGGGGCTTGCGCTCGACATCGGGAGAGTATACCGTCGGGTTGGTGCCATCGAAGGGGGATGAGGTGGGAACTGGCTCTGCCAATCTTGTCCTCCTGCCTGCTGCGGCGCGTTGGGATTACCAACGAAGAGATGGGCATATGATGATCAAGAAAGGGGTGTGAGTATGAAGTTATAAGCCACCATATAGGCCGGCGGCTCCGGAAGAAACTTCTTCGAAGCCTGCTTCCCGATAGGGATAGCAGTGAGTTGACGACGGTGATGCCAACACCCAGTGTGTTCATGTAACCGTGTCGTGTCATACCATATCCAGACATGCCGCCATCTGGCTCTCCGATTAGCTCAACAAAGCCGACTCTTAGATTTGTGCCACCAACATCGATGCTCAAGAATTTGCCCTTCTCTTTGCCCGTGGGGAGCGCCGTGACTGGTGTGACCAGGAAGTTCTCAGTGAGCATGCCAGCGACGTCCGTGAAGTTGATGAACGCATAGCCGACGTCGGCAGCGCCTAACGTATTACGTGTTGAGCATCTTATGATCAAGAGAGGGGTGTGAGTATTAAGTCGTAACCCACAATATGGGCAGGCGGCTCGGGGAGGGAGGTCTAGGACATCTGCTTGCCGATGTGATAGCAGTAACGCTTCATCTGGTTCTGGACCAGGAACTTGAGATGCTCAGCATCTTGGCCGCCCTCGACGTAGAGACAGTGATGTGACTTGCGTTCGACCCTAGGGGCGAAGTAAAGACTTCGTCGAGAACATAGTCCAGGCGTATGAACATAGTTTCGGGGTATTTGCGGTGGATATCCACGTATGTGCAATGATGATAAAGCTCAGGGTGGAACGGAGATGGCTCATCTGGAAGTCGCGACGGAAAGTAGCAACGAGGGCTCGAAACGCAGCCAGATTGCGCTCACGGAATACAAGAGATGGTAGAAGACAGCTCCTTGCATCTCAGAAGTCTTGTCGCTGGCGCGGTGGAATGACCGACTTGTCGACAGTGATGAGGCTTGCGCTCACGGCGGACACGGTTGTGCTCATCCTGGGGTTGGTGCCGTCGAAAGGGCAGTGACCAACTGACTCCCCTCGCGTACTGCGGCATTGGGCGTATCAATACCAGCAAAGACAATGGTACTGATGCATCGCCAGCGATACTGAAGGGGGCATGGCGAATGCTGTCCACAGCGAAAGTTCAGAGTGAAGTAGATTGAGATGAAGAGGGAAGAAGAAGGGACGCGAGATTCTGCCCCTCTTCTCTCTCATGACCCATAATTCGTGACACTACGGTGCACGCTGGCGGGGAAAGAGCATCTGGGTCTCCTGACCCTCACGAGGGGGGGCTGGCTCAGGGGGCGTTGGCCTCACAGCATGCCTACGGTATAGACATGGAATGAACATCTTCAACTTTGATACTACATCCCCTATCAAAGTCTAAGATATCACATCTCAAGCCTTGCGGCATCTGCCTGCCTATGGTTTCACAAATTCCATGATCTCGCTGTCGTTGTCCGTAGGTATCTTGGTGCACTGTGAAGCCCGCTCCTCGCCCACAGGTTTGCAGCCGTATGCTGTGCCTCAACATGTCGGGAATGTCTTGAGCTCGCCAGAGCTGATTGTGTACCTCCCGGGCATGCTATTCCCATTGCGTGCAGCACTCCAGAGCCCCTTGTCGCCGTCTGCCGCGAGGATGCAGAATCGCAAGGTGGGGCGCACGGGCCACAGCAGTCTATCATGAAGCCCGTTGGTGGTGTAGTAGCTGGCGCCCACAACCTCACCAGCGGCGACGACGACACATTTCATACCGCTCTTTACCGCCTACGTGTCTTTCGTGGCTAACCGCTCGACGGCGGACAGTACTACGAAGACATTCTCGGTATACTATCGGTGGTGGCGGCGAAATACGTTTGCTCCGCACGAAGGGCTTGCTTGCTGCCCTCTTCCGAGCCAAACCGACTCACACACCACACAGGACCACCGACATGTCTACGGCAATCGCACAGTGGGCAAGAAGCGAAAGCCTCCTCTTTGGCTCGCGCGCGTGCGATGACCCCCGCGGCACAATCTGGAAGAAGCCCGGCGGCGGCGGGCGGGGCAGCTTGCTTTCCTGGACCTCTATTGATGCGGCGACACGACCTGGCGTCGGCGGAGTGGGCAGCGCGAGAAATGCATACATGAACAGGTACAGCACCTTCTCCTTTGACGTGCTGGCCATACTGACATAGCGAGCAATCGTGTACGCAGGCGGTACGACCGATTCTCCTACCAGCAGGGCGCGACCGAAGACGACGCAAGCTCTTCGAACCCCAACCCCCTCTCGCAGTCAGCAAGATAGGACAATGCGGCGACGACGACGGTACAACTACGCAGGACATCATGGACTTGGCCGGCTCAGCTTCTCCGTTGACCATGGCGACGAGCGTGAAGGCCTCCGCGGCGATAGCGCCTAGGACACCACCTCCTCCCCCACCAAGGCCGGTGGTACGAGACTCCTTGACGACGATAAGACTTGGGCGATAACTCGGAAGGGCGCGGACATTCGGTGGCGACGAGTACAGCAAGGGAGACATCCTGATCCTTCGCCCGCGTCGTCTGAAGTTCAGGCTGACGAAGCTGGCGCCGATTAGCTCGTACCGAGCCAGCCCCTGAGTCAAGACAGGTACACTACCGAGCGCCATCTTAGCCGCAGACGCCTCTGGACCGAAACAATGGAATGGCGTATGTCGCGCATGGTAGCGAGTTTGTGGCGGACGTCTTGATCATTCTTCTTCGGAGACAACTCCTAGCCGGATGGCTTCGGCTTCTACTTCAGGGTCGAGTAGACTTGAAGCTATTATAGGCCGCAGACGTGGCGTTCCCAGGGTCAGGGGACTGCGCACAAGTCCGCTTCCTGTGTACTCAACAGCTCTGAGGCCGCGGCAGCTTGAAACGTCAGCCTAAGTCGGATGCCTTAGCCGTAGACAAGGTCGAAGACGAGACATGGCTTGCATCTGCGCCAGCGCCAGCACCAGCACCAACGCCTATAGGGTCCGAACAAAGCCGGCTGGTTGAGCCTAATGACGATGGCTAGTGTGCCTGTATCTTCGCCCTGCTCGATAGACGCAAGGAGAGATGAGGCCACAATCGGCCGAGACAGGCAAACAGGGCTCCTGGGGCACTGGCATCCGTTGTCTTCGAGCTTGCTGGTCGACCACTTCCAACAAGCAGTAGTCCGAGCGCTCAGGGTGCTGAATGAGGCGCCTACCGATGATCTCGTGCTGCATGAGATGGGTCTGGCCGTCGTCCGACAACATGCTGACAGCTTGGAGGCGTGAGTATGCCGGACTGAGTTTGATGACATCGCAAGAGACTGTCGGTGAGCAGCATGCTCAGAGCATGTCTATGCCAGCATGTGCATTGATTCCGGAGTCCATACCTGTGGTGGCTGTATCGCTGACGATGTTTGCCGATCTTGGAGCTCCAAGGACTCATCAAACATACCTTTCATCGTCGTCGGACAATTCAGCAATACCAAAACGAATGCGGGCACATCACGAGTTAAACCCGGTGCTGAAGCTGGGAACGCTGCTGTTCGAGTGGCCGGAGATCACCGTAGCCACTTTGAACCAAAGCAGATCACCCACAGCTTTGCTGGAACTCCGTGTCTTTCGCAGCGACGTCGACCAGGCCTACGTTGACATGTGCAGTTCAACACAGTCAGGATACGCATGGTGACCACTCCAACTCCTTGCTCTTTTTGGTCGCCTTCGTTTGCTCGTTGTCGTAAGGCTTGCGATCATGCTACGATTGCTGAGGCACAACGGTAAGATCATCTCTGGAATATGCCATCATGGAAACCAGTTCCAGCTGAAGGTCTGCACGCCGATGGTCATGCGTCACGCGCCCTGCAGACTAAAAGCTTTACCGTGGTCATGGTGGAAGATGCCATGAACTGCTTGCGAAGGGCCGTGGGGTCCTTCTTGCGTCGCGGCAAGATCACCAACAGTCTGTCAGCCCTGACCCGCTTCTATATGTGCTGCAGGCCATGATGCCGTTGTGGAGACGGCCATCTATCGAACGAAAGCGAAAACGAGGCAGTCCAAAGCTTGTGGAGTCTTGTATTTACATGACTGGCAACTTGTCTCCATTGTCAGCCGGTGGGGCGTTCCGATGCGCTCATGCTCGCTGGTGTGCCCTCTTCCAGCAGGATGTACGACGCATTCGCATTCGCATGCGCCATGGCAGCGTTGTGACGAACTTCTTGCTTCTTCTCGTATGTCGTATCAAGCGGGTCGCATTGGCAATACACAGACGGGCCGATCTGCGAATGTGCAGTTCATGTGTGTGGATGCCGTAGACGGGCCGTCTAGTCGCGCATGTGTCTCCGCTTCCGCAAAACTTCGACAGCAGCGCAATGTTGTATTGCTGGAGTGGTTATGGGTCTGACATGGGTGTAGTGGATCGGGATCTTCGATTGTATTCGTCGCGTCGAGGCATCGTGTGCAACAAGGGTCTTCTGCTTCGCGTTCGGATTCTTGCCAGCCCCGCCGTGGGGTGCGACCATCGACGAAGAGGCTTCCTGCGTGAGTCAATGCGACATGGCGCTGCGATCTGCAAGCATGGATAGCTACAGATCGAGCGCTACTTACCGCTGGTGTCGCTCCTTTTGTGTTTGGCTTGCCTGGGGAGGTGTGGTTCAGAAGATCGACGAAGCTGTCGACTCCAAGAACTTTGATATGAGCAGCGGCCCGAAGGAAACTTCCCTTGAGTGTGATCGACGGCGCACTGCAGTGAGGAGGCTCGCATCGATTGTGGTCGCCGACCTACAATGGGTCAAAGTTGCGATTGCCTTCGAAAAGCCCCCTCGTAGCCAGCGGAGCAGCCTGAGCCGATTCGATGCAATGCAGCCTCATGCATGAAGCCTCCCGCCAAAGTATCCTTGTGTGTGGGTATTGCCTTGTTCGAATGTCTCGTCGTTGGTGTTGAGGGGCTAGATGTGATTGCTTCGGGGGTCCGCTTCGACGCGCCGGCAGCGCCGCCGTGGCCTGGCCTGGCATGGTATTGATGGAGAGTATGCGGCTCGCCGAAGCCAGCCCAGCTGATGGGGCAATGCTCTTTGTCGTCTCCGTTGCGGTCGACGGTGGTCAGCGGGGCTGTGGGTTGAGTTTGTCTTGGGTGTCAGCGTCAATGCGCTGGCGAACCTGCAGCAGACCGAGTCAACGACAGGAGCCACTGTACTATGTACAAGTACCTGATGAAGCTGCAAGGCTTGCTAGAGACCTTGCTGCCGCCCCCACCGTGGTGGTGGCTTGTTAGCAGAGTCAGAGGCTGCGTCGGGAGTCCGCCTCGAACCGCCAGCGAAGCCATCGGTGAGAACACCCACGACAGAGACCTGCACGGGGCATGAAGCTCTCGCGGAGATCATCAGGAGTATGGTCGTCCTGTTACTACCTTTCTCATGGTCCGAGTGGGGTGATGGGAGGCGGCGCGGGTGGCTGCTGTGGAGAATTGAGTCGCAGGAGCTCAGCCCGATCACCACCGCGGCCGGCGAAGCTTCATCGACCCATTGTCTTGGTCATGTGAGCTCCCTCTGCCAGCTCTGAAAATTTGAGCGAGCGCAGCTTGGTGTTGGGGATCATCGTGGTGGTGGTGTGGTTGAGGCAGCGTCGTGGAGGGAGGCTGGAAGCTTACCCCACAAAGAATCTCAATATCGTACCAAGCCAGGGGGTCCGCACGGCTACCAGCATCCCCGAAGCACGCTTGCAGCCACATGCAGCAAGCTTAGTATGGCAGAGAAGACTGCAACAAGACTGCACTCCTTCGATACTCGAGATCAGAACATCTTGCAGCTGCTGAAGTCTTCAGGGCCGATCTGGATATCGTGGGACTCGGCGAGCCCCTCGAATGGCTCTCGCCATCTCCGCCTACCTCGACCACACGATCAAAGACTCCCCGTCGAATCCACGGCACGCGACAGGTCATACCTGAGAATAGAACGGAAAACCACGCACATCATCTTCAGCTTCTCCTATTTTGAGACGTCTAGCTGAAAAGCCGTACGACCCTAGAACGCATCACCCGCCCATCCTCTGCCTCGCCGCATCTGGACTCCGCGCTCCCGTAGGCTTGTTGCTTCCGACTTTGTTGCACAAGACACGGTTTAGGCCTGCATTCCACCTCAGACAACTTCAGGAGCCATCCAGAGCCAGTATCGCGAAATTCATGATCAAAGGTTGGCAGAACTATTGTCCCTGGCGGTTAGAACTCTCGCGCCACACCGCATCCCTGACCTCCTCGTTGACGAAAGCTATAAGCATGCAAAGATTATTCGGACCTCTTGAGATGAGGTTCGTCTACTTCACATTCGCACTCTTTGCAGCTTCATCAACAACAGCGCACGTGTGCGTTACCTAGATTAAGCTAGACCTTGTCTCGTTTGCCGTTTGTCATTTGACATCGCGGTCAGTCAGGAACATCGCGCCGAATCCCCAAGACCTATGACCTTTCGCATAGACCCCTAATTATACCTCGTGGGCAAACCAGCGTCACCGCTTTTCATCTTCACCGTCACTTCGTTTTCAGTCTCATGGTCGTAGAGTAGCTAGTTTTCTCAAAAGTCGGCGCGCAAAAATTTTCCTCTCCAACGACCGTCTTCGCATTGCCTTTGCGATTACTCCCAACACCACCGTAGTACCGCCAGATCACATCGCAACCCGCGACTCAATACCTCTGCGCTCTGCTACTTGCCTTCGGGAATTGAAGCCATCATCCTCCCGCGCATACAATATCCAGTCTCGCGCACGCACATACCCCATATCCGCGGCTGCCCACACAACCCGGGCACCTACACCCAGCCAACGCGACTCAAAACCCCCCACAACACGCCTACAAAGCCATCAACGCGTCTCTATCTCCCCTACCTTAAGTCACTCATCTACAAACCCCACCACCATCAAGCCCACCAAAATGGCAACAACAACATTCACCCTCCCGCACCACCCAACCCTGCCCACAACCCCCTCCCCTCCACCCACCATCACAGCCACAGCGCTGCTGAACGCACCCTCGCACGACATGGCAATGCTGCACGACATCCACACGCTCCTCAACAAGATCTTCACCCGCAACCGAAACCAGCACCAGCGCTGCACGTGGTGGAAATCCCTGCACGGCTTCCGGCGGCAGATTGGGCTTCTGCTGCAGGAGCTGGAGAGGGGGCCGGTCAAGGAGCGGGAGGGCAAAGTGGAAGCGAGGTTGAGGTTTTGGGATAAGGGAGTTGTGCATGGCTGGTATTAGTAAGTTTTTGCTGGCTTGAGCTGAGTTGGCTTCGATGAACGATGAACGGGATGCTAACTTTTTTTGAAGCACGTTCAGCCAACTTGTCGCCGTCGGCCCTTTCGCCATGCTGGGGCTCGTCATGATGGCGAGTGTTGCGCGCGTGTGCCGGATTACCGGCGTTACGGCTGTGTATGAAGAGATCGCTTCGGGCGACGTTCAAGGCGTTTTGAGCGCGAGCGATGAATTGGCTTTGGCGGGGGAGTTTAGTATGGTGTTAGATGAGGGGGAGGAGTGGGATGAGGGGGTTGTTGTCGCTCGGGATGAGGAGGAGGATGACGAGTAGATAGAGATTGGTTTGGGGTGGTCTGCTGCATACGTATGTACAATAGTTTACGGGATGATACCAGATAGCCCGGCGTGGCTATCTTCACGGCGTTCTGGCGTGTTGGAATGAAGGGATAGAACGTATTGAATGCCTCCTGGCTCACATGTTGCATTGCTCTTGTCATGTGAAATGTATGTGAAGATTGACAGGCTACACTCTATCTAATACCGAATCTAGAACCTAGCGTACCGAAACGCTCCTTGCCGCCTACAGTGGGACTCTGTGCCGCGACTTGCGCCCCTTCTTGTACCTTCTCCAATAAGATAGCGCCCTTCATCTGGTCTACCTTGCTGTACTTCTTGTTCCTCTGCGCGATGTCGAAGAACTCCAGGGAGTCGTCTGTGCCCATCAGTGCGACTGTTTGTGTCAATTCGTCTAGGTTCTCCATCAAGATGGGGTTGTTGAGCGAGCTGACGAATTGGCTGAGGAACGCGGTGTCGTTGGCGAGAGTTGCGACGGCGGCGGGGGAAATGCGCTTGATGTGCTGGGCGAGAGGGAGGTCGAGGATGGCGGTTGACGCGTGGGATAAGGCGTCGAAGTAGATGAACTCTTTGATTTCTGTGGGCAAGGCGAGAAGGACCGAGGACATTATGTTGGAGAGATATCTAGTCAGCTCTAACATGTACGTCGATGGTTCCGTCTCGGGCTTGGTGGCCATCCAGTCGTACTCTGCTGTTTCGATCAAGTCGTCGATCTTGCTGTTTACGAGCTCGAAGACGCGGTTGGAGGCGGTATTCTTGGCTTTGGCGAAACGATCAGTTGCTGCGAGAACAACAGGACCTGTTGCTGAGGGCGACGAACGCGCTTCGAAGAGGAGATCTTGCAGCTCAACGCAGGCGTTCTCGAAGTGTTCCAGGTTGGTCAAGATCTGCACAATCTGCCCAGGATATTGA
>Ga0265780_10010580_pt1 | contig 10977 bp, 7 predicted proteins | sample P1T30metagenome_FD_192432 | JGI IMG/M metagenome (GOLD analysis project Ga0265780, IMG submission 192432) | Plant litter microbial communities from East Loma Ridge, Irvine, California - P1 T30 | ecosystem: Environmental > Terrestrial > Plant litter > Unclassified | place: USA: California... | reverse complement strand
GGCAAAGGGCTGCGGGGTCACCGCATCCGGCGAATCGAAGCTGTTATGCGCGTCCATCGTCGGACCGGTGACGATCCGGCCGCTCGCCTGGGTCGCCTGCAACCCCGTCATCGCGACCGAGACCGGCATCGCCCGATTGGGGTCGAGGTTGACCAGCGCGACATGCACCTGCCCCGCCGCGTCACGCACCGCGGACGCGCTGACCGCGGGCACCGCCACCTCGTCCTTGTGATACCAGGGCGAGGTCAGCGTGATCGGCAACGACGTCGCGCCCTGCCACGGCTTGTACAGGTCGAACACCCAATAGGTCGGCGTCTTCACCATCCTGGCGCCGTCGGTCAGCAGCATCGCCTGCAGCACGTTCACCATCTGCGCGATCGCCGCCATCTTCACCCGGTCGGCATGGCGCGCGAAGATGTTGATGTTGAGCCCCGCGACGACCGCATCGCGCACCGAATTCTGCTGCTCGAGAAAGCCCGGATTGCTGCCCGGCGTCGGGTCATACCATGTCCCCCATTCGTCGACCGCGAGCATCACGCGCTTGGCGGGATCATATTTGTCCATGATCGCCGAATGCTTGGTGATGAACTCCTCCATCTGCAGCGTGTGCGCCATGGTGCTTGCCCATTCGCGCTCGGCAAAGCCCAGCGCCGGCCCCTTGTCGGCCCAGTTCTTGTCGCGCGGACGCGTGTAATAATGCAGCGCGAGCCCGTCGATATTCTTGCCGGCGATGCGCATCATCGCCTCGGTCCATTCATAGTTGGAATCGCTCGGGCCGCTCGCGATCTTGAGCATCGGGCCGTTGGCGGACTTGGCGAACTGGGCATAGCGGTTGGTCAGATCGGCGGCATATTCCGCACGCATGTTGCCGCCACAGCCCCATAATTCGTTACCGATGCCGAGATACTGGATCTTCCACGGCGCAGCGTGGCCGTTGCGCTCGCGCTCCTTGGCCAGCACCGTGGTACCCTGCGGCGCGGTCATGTATTCGACCCATTGCGCGGTCTCGGCAGGCGGTGCGCTGCCGACATTGGCCGAGACATAGGTGCTGCCGCCCAGCCGGTCCATCAGCCCGAAATATTCGTGCGTCCCGAAACTGTTGTCCTCGTTGACGCCGCCCCAGTTGGTATTGACCTTGGTCGGCCGCGCCTTGGTCGCGCCGATCCCGTCACGCCAGTGATATTCGTCGGCAAAACAGCCACCGGGCCAGCGCACCATCGGCACGTTGATCGCCTTCATCGCGGCGAGCACGTCGCGCCGATAGCCGCCGTCATTGGGGATCCGCGAATTCTTGCCGACCCAGATGCCGCCATAGATGCCATGACCGAGATGCTCGGCGAACTGCCCGAACACGTCGCGGTGGATCTGCGGGCCGGGCTTGTCGGCCTGCAATGTCGCACTGGCCGTTTCCGCCGACAGGGTCTGCGCTGCGGCGGCGCCGGACAGCGCCGTGCCCGCAAGGATCAGCGGCGCGAGCAACGACGCTGCGGTCATGCGTCCCATGCGACGAGGGCGGATGGCGCACGACCGTGCGAGGCGAGGACTGATCCGGTTCATGCTCTCCCTTTCGGCCCCTTGGCGAGGCCCCGTCTTTTGAAGTTAATAGTAGGAGTAGTCGACTCTACGCATCCGTCAACTGCGCTCGGCGACCGACGGCCATGTCAGGGTCGCTTGAACGTCCACCGTCCCGCCGGGCTTGCCGGATCGAACGCCGCAAGCGTCGGCGTGCTCGCACCGATCGCGACCAGCGCGAGATCCTGCCCATCCCCGGGCACGGCCTTCGGTTTGATCCGGTAACTGCCGTCGGTGAGCTGATCGATCTGCCATAGGGGCTCGGCGCCTGCGGTGGCGGCGGTGATCGTCTCGACCTCCCCGTTCGGGGTGGCGGCGAGCATGCGCGACGTGCCTGCGATCGCGATCCGGTAATAGGGGGCGCCGAAATAGCCCCCCGCCGCGGGCACCGGCGTAATCGTCCACAACTGATGCGGCCGCACCAGATAGTCCGCCAGATCCACCCGGATCCGCCCGCGTGGCCAGTCGGCAGCATCCTGTGCCAGCGTCTGGTCGGGGATCGGCCCGACCGGATCGGTCGCGGCGGCCATGAAACTGCGGCGGACGTCGAACGGAATGCGGACGATATCGGTCGCCAGACTCAGGGCATAGCCGCTGCGCTCGGAGGCGATCTCATAGGTGCCCGGCGCCACCGTCTCGCCCACGACCGGCCAGCCGTCCGTCCACCGCAGGGGTTCGATCGCAAGGACACTCCGGCCGCTGCGATCCATGTCGGCCTCATAATGGAGCGACAGCTTCTCGACCCCGCCGGCGAGCGCGATCCGTCCGAAATGCCCCGGTCCGATGCGGCGACCGCGCGCGCTGACGACCATCTTGCCGCCGCCCCGCAGCAGCGGGATCCCCATATGGTCGAGATAGGGGCCAAGCGGGCTGCGCGCCCGGCCGGCACGGATGTGATAGGTCGAATTGGGCCCGTCACAGCACGTGCCGTGCGTCCCCAGCAGATAATAATAGCCGTCGCGATACAGCATCGCGGTGGCCTCCATGTCGATCGCCACGTCGACGGGGGCGTTGCCCGCCATGCGCAGTCCCGTCTTCGGGTCGAGTTCGATCATCCGGATCGGGCCGAAATAGGTGCCGTAGGTCAGCCACAACCGCCCCTCGGCGTAGAGAAACGCAGGATCGATCGCATCCGCGGTCTCGACACCGTCGCTCGACGCGACGACGCCGATGTCGTGGAACTTGAAGCGCGGCGATGCCGGATCGAGCGACAGCGTCCACATCATCTTTACCTGGCTGGCATGGCCGCCCCCCATGCCCCCGCCGCCGACCGCATAGGCAACGTAATAGCGGTCGCCGATCTGGATGACGTCGGGCGCCACCCCGCCTCCCGGCCGCTCGGGGCCGCCACGCCAGGTCCAGCCGTCTTCGGACACCAGCCCGCCGCCGCGGGTGCCGAACGTGTAATATTTCCCGTCCGACAGCGTGACGGTCGAGGGATCGTGGATGAAGGGTTCGCCCGCCAATTGCGCGGCGGCGGGCTCTGCGCCCGCAAACCCCAGGCACACCGCGATCAGTCCACACCGCATCCGGGTCCCTCCCTGTTGCCGATCCGCGGTATCGCGACGGGGGCTATCGAACATGGCTTGTCAGATCGGTGATCGGACGGCCGGCTTCGTCGACGAAGCGGACGCAGAAGCTGCTCAACCCGGGGCCGTTGATCACCGCGCCGCGGATGACGTTGCGTCCCTTGCGCAGCGTCAGGCGATCCGACAGCACGTCGTCCATCACCATGCGACGGTCGTTGAACAGCCCGACCGCCTCGGTGCTGTTCAGCCACCAGATCGATGCCGCGTTCGAACCGACCGCCAGGCGGACGTCGCGCTGCTCGCGGGGACTGTCGACGATCGTCACCGCCCAGAATATCACGCCATAGGTCGGCGCCCCCAGTGCCTTGGCAAAGTCGAACAGCTTGACGTCGAACCCTTTCGAATCAAGTGCATGCCAGCGCAGTGGCGCGGCGGCCTTTTCGACCTGCCCGTCCCTCGGGATTGCGGCCGGCGACCCTGGCAGGGATGCGGTCAAGGCCTGCCGGACATAGGTGGCGGTAAAGCCGGTGTTCGTGCGGTTGGGTTTGGCGATCGGTTCGAGCAACAACCAGCGGCGCAGAAAGCCGTCGCGATCAGGCGTGGTCGCCGCGTCCGACACCGCCGTGAAATATGGCGCCAGCGCGGGTGGTATCGGTCTGGCCGCAGTCTGGGGATCCGCCACGGCGGCGATTGAGTCCGGACCTGGCGCCACCAAAGGCTCCGCCGCCGTGCCGGGCGACAGGCCTGCCAGCAACGGCACGCATGCCCAGTGCACAAGCGATCCCCGCGATGCGCGACTTCGATCGGTGATGAGCCCCGTCATCTCTCTCCCTCCGCCACGACATCGGGTCGATCCACCGGCGCCTTCGCCCGATGCCTGCCCTGCTCGTAAGGCGCGAACGTAAGTCGATACCGCTATCATGTCCAGCCGCGTATCGGTTGGCATTCCAGGTCCTGATGACATGGTAGCGCCGCCAGAAGTTAGCGCTATAGTCTGAGTAAGAATGACCGGTCAGCGATCGGCGATACTGGGACTTGGGAGAGGGTATATGACGGGAACAGCTTGGTTTTGCCTGCTGGGGACACTGGTTTCGACCGCGATACCCGGCGTCGCGCGCGCGCTGCCGCGCGATGCCGCAGCCCCGCAGGATGCCACCGCACGACCACGGATCGCCCCTGCCCGCACAGGTCGGGCTGCGCGCCCTGACGCGGCCGCACCGACGCTTGGCGATGCGGGCTATTACGAGGCGCCAGCCGTCAACGTGCTGGTCTTCTCGAACTGGTATGACGGGCTGTTCGCCGATTCGAAGATCAGCGGCGTCGAGATCATCCAGCAGGGCGAACGGATCGCGACCAATGGCGACGTGCGCCTGTCCGCCACGCCGGGGCAATGGGATGCGACCGCGCGATTCGTCGACCGGCAGGTCGATCGCGCTGCCGGCACCGTCACCGTCACGCTCGAATATCCCGATTATAACTGGCGATACCGGATCCGCTCCTCGACCAAGGGCGCGGCCGTCGCGCTGGCGGTAATCCTCGACGCGCCGGTCCCCGCGGCGCTCGCGGGCAAGGCAGGATTCAACCTCGAATTCCTCCCCGCCGCCTATTTCCACCACGGCTATATCGCGGACGATCGCAGCGGCGTCTTCCCGCTGCACCCCGCCGACACGATGACCGCAACGCCACAGCGCAATGCGGCGAGCGGTCGCGCCGAGGGGCCTGGCGCAGAGCCGAACGCCATCGCGCAGGGCACCCGCTTCGTCCTCGCGCCGGAGGATCCCGCCCGCCGCGTGACGATCCGGTCGAGCGCGCCGGTGCAGCTGTTCGATGGTCGTAATCAGGCGCAGAATGGCTGGTTCGTGCTTCGCTCGCTCCTGCCCGCCGGGCGGACCGGCACCGTGCTCGAATGGGAGGTCCAGCCGAACAGCGTGCCGGGCTGGCTGCGCGCGCCCGTGATCGCGCATTCGCAGCTGGGCTACGCCCCCGGTGCGCGCAAGGTCGCGACGATCGAGCTCGATCGCAACGATCGCACGACGGCACCGGCGCGCCTGCTGCGGGTCGGCGCCGACGGCACGACGACCCCGGTCAAGACCGCACCGGCGACCCGCTGGGGCGACTATCTGCGCTACAGCTATCGCCAGCTGGATTTCAGCGACGTCCGCCAGCCCGGCCTCTATATGCTCGAATATGGCGCGACGCGCACCGCGCCGTTCCGCATCGCCGACGACGTCTATGCCGGCGCATGGCATCCGACCCTCGACGTCTACTTCCCCGTCGCGATGGATCACATGTACGTGAACGAGGGCTATCGCGTGTGGCATGGCGACGCGCATCGTGACGATGCACGCCAGGCGCCGCTGAACCACGAGCATATCGACCTCTACGCGCAGGGGCCGACCACCGACACGAAGTACAAGCCGGGGGAGCATATCCCCGGTCTCGCGGTCGGCGGCTGGTTCGACGCTGGCGATTTCGACATCCGTACCCAGTCACAATATCAGGTCGTCCGGTCGCTGGTCGACACCTGGGAACGGTGGCGCCCGACGCGCGACACGACCGCGGTCGACTGGACCCGCCGCCGGACCGAGATCCACGTCCCCGACGGCACGCCCGACCTGCTCCAGCAGATCCGCCACGGCACGCTGCAGCTGGTTGCCCAGTTCGATGCGGTCGGCCATGCGATCCACGGCATCGTCGAACCCGACGTCGCGCAATATACGCACCTCGGCGACGCATCGACCAAGACCGACGGGCTGATCCATGATCCGGCGCTGAAGCTCGGCGAGGAACGCGGTGGCCGCAGCGGCACCCCCGATGATCGCTGGGCCTTCACGACCAAGGCCTCGGCACTCAATTATGGTTCGATCGCCGCGCTTGCCGCCGCATCGCGCTCACTTGGCGAGGCCGATCCGGCATTGGCAAAGACGGCGCTGGGAATCGCGACGCGCATCTGGGCAGAGGAGCAGACGCATGCCCCCGACCTGTACCAGCATGGCAACACCACCGGTGGCCCGCTCGACTCGGAGCGGTTCGCCGCCGCTGTCGAGTTGCTGCGCACGACCCGCGACCCGCGCTATGCCACCGCGGTCCAGACGCTATGGCCGGCGATGGAACGGCGCTTCGCGTTCAACCTGCGCGATGCCGTCGCCGCGATCCCGCTCATGCCGCAAAGCTATCGCGAGGGCATGATCCCCGCGGTCCGCGCCTATGCGGCCGCGACGGTCAAGGCGGCCGCGGCAAACCCGTTCGGCGTGCCGATCACGACGGGCGGTTGGGCCGGAAGCGGCACGGTGATCGCCGGCGCGCTGAACGCCTATGCGCTGCACAAGGCGTTTCCGGACATCATGCCCGCCGATCCGGTGTTCCGCGGTGCGGAGTTCCTGCTGGGGCATCACCCCGGTTCGGACATCTCGTTCGTGTCGGGCGTCGGCACCGTGTCGAAGGAGGTCGCCTATGGCAACAACCGCGCCGACTTCTCGTTCATCGCCGGCGGCGTGGTGCCGGGCGTCCTGATCGTGAAGCCGGATTTCCCCGAGAATCACGAGGACTGGCCGTTCTTCTGGGGCGAGAATGAATATGTCATCCCCGAGGGCGCGATGTGGATCGAACTCGCGCACGCGGTTCAGGATCTCGCGGGCAAGCCCCCGGCGAAGTGATGCGCAGCGGGTGCCGCGCCTAGCGCCGCACCCGCGTGACGTGACCCATCTTGCGACCGGGCCGCGCCGTCCCCTTGCCGTAGAGGTGGAGATGCGCGCCCGGTTCGGCGAGCAGATCCCGCCAGCGATCCACGTCACTGCCGATCAGATTCTCCATCGTCGCCTCGCGCCCGGTCAGCGTCGGCGCGCCGAGCGGCAAACCGCAGATCGCGCGGATATGGTTCTCGAACTGCGAGCATTCGGCGCCCTCGATCGTCCAGTGCCCCGAATTGTGCACCCGCGGCGCCATCTCGTTGAACACCGGCCCGTCCGCGCCGACGAAGAATTCGCAGGCCAGCACGCCGACATAGTCGAGCTCGGTCGCGATCCGCTCGGCGAGCGCCGCCGCCTCGTCCGCCTGCGCCAGCACGGCGGCGGGCGCGGGCACCGTGGAGTGCCGCAGGATCGCATCGCGGTGGAGGTTGAGCGGCGGCGTGTAGCGGACGATGCTGCCATCCAGCCCGCGCGCGATCAGGATCGAGAATTCATGCTCGAACGGCACGAACGCCTCGAGCACCGCGGGGCCGCCGATCGCATCCCAGGCGTCCTGTGCACCCTCGGGCGCGTCGATCTTCACCTGCCCCTTGCCGTCATAGCCGAACCGCGCGGTCTTGAGCACTGCGGGCGTCCCGACCCGCGCCAGCCCCTCGCGCAGGCTGGCAAGGCTGTCGACCGCCGCCCATTTCGCAGGCCGGCCACCGACGCTCTCGACGAAGCGCTTCTCGCCGATCCGCTCCTGTGCGACCCGCAAGGCGCGCGGGCTTGGATGCACGGGCACACGGTCGGCGAGCCATTCGACCGGCTCGACCGCGATATTCTCAAATTCATAGGTCACCACGTCGCAGGCGTCGGCAAAGTCAGCGAGCACGATCCGGTTGTGATAATCGGCGCGCGTCATCGTCGAGGCGGACTGCGCGGCGACGCTCTCCTGGTCGGGGGCGAGCACATGCGTGTGATAGCCGAGCTGCGCCGCGGCGGTGGCAAGCATCCGGCCGAGCTGTCCGCCACCGAGAATGCCGATGGTCGATCCGGGGGGAAGCGGCGTCATGTCGGCGTCTTTCAGGCTGGGTCGGTGGCGACGGAATCGGTCTGCGCGGCGCGCCAGGCTTTCAGCCGCTCGGCCAGCGCGTCGTCGGCGGTCGCGAGGATCGCCGCGGCGAGCAGCCCTGCGTTGATCGCGCCCGGCTTGCCGATCGCAAGCGTGCCCACCGGGATGCCGCCGGGCATCTGGACGATCGAGAGCAGGCTATCCATGCCCTTCAGCGCCTTGGATTCGACGGGTACGCCGAGTACCGGCAGATGCGTCATCGAGGCTGCCATGCCGGGCAGATGCGCCGCGCCGCCCGCGCCTGCGATCACGACCTTCAGGCCCCGATCGGCGGCGGTGGTCGCGTAGTCGTAAAGCCGCTGCGGCGTACGATGCGCGGAGACGACCCTGGTCTCGTACGCGACACCGAGCGCATCGAGCGTCTCGGCGGTGTGGCGCATCGTCTCCCAGTCGGAGGTGCTGCCCATGATGATGCCGACTAGAGCCATTTTCGCCCCCCGCTTCAGGAAGGGCCGTGCCTAGCGACGCGGGGGGACGAGGGCAACGCTGTTGGTGGCATCGTACGGATCGACCGGCAAACGCGATTGCCGCCATTTCCGACCGCACTCCCCGGCGGAGGCCGGGGTCCAGTTGGGGGATGCCCTTAACGAAGCACGGCGCCCCGTTACTGCTACTTTTCCAACTGGGCCCCGGCCTTCGAAAAGAAAGGCTTACCGCTCGCTCAGATAATAACGATCGGTCGCGTTCAGGTCCGCGTCCAGCTCGTACACGATCGGCTGACCCGTCGGGATCTCGAGGCTCGTGATCTCGTCGTCCGGGATGTTCGACAGATGCTTGACCAGCGCACGCAGCGAATTGCCGTGTGCCGAGATCAGCACGCGCTGCCCATCCTTCAGCGCCGGCGCGATCCGCGCGTCCCAATAGGGCAGCACGCGATCGATCGTGTCCTTCAGGCTTTCGGCCTTCGGAATAGTGATGCCGTCATACCGCCGGTCCTTCGACAGGTCGAACTCGCTGCCATCCTCGAGCGGGGGCGGCGGCACGTCGAAGCTGCGGCGCCAGATATGCACCTGCGCGTCGCCGTGCTTGGCCGCGGTCTCGGCCTTGTCGAGCCCGGTGAGCCCGCCATAATGCCGCTCGTTCAGCCGCCAGTCCTTCTCGACCGGCAGCCAGAGCCGCCCCATCGCCTCGAGCGCGATGTTCAGCGTCTTGATCGCGCGCGTCTGCAGGCTGACAAAGGTCTGGTCGAAATCGAGACCCTTGGCCGCCATCAGCTCGCCTGCCGCCTTGGCCTCGGCCTCGCCCTTGGCGGTCATGTCGACGTCCCACCAGCCGGTGAAACGGTTTTCAAGGTTCCAGCTGGACTGGCCGTGGCGGATCAGGACGAGTTTGGGCATGCGGGCTCCTGCAATGGCGAGGGACGAAATGGAAATGCGGCGATCGCCCCCTAACCGTCATCCTGATGAAAGTCAGGCTGACGGTTAGGGATCAGATCGCGTCGATTACATCCGCGAGCGTCTCGAGCATCGCATGCGCAAGCTGCTTCGACCGTTCCGGCGACCAGCCATATTCGGCATCAGGATTCGCGTCGTGATCCTTGAACGGCATCTCCAGCGTCATCGACACCGCGCCGAAGCGCTCGGCAAGCTGGTTGGTCGACATCGACAGGTTGGCGGTGCCGGGCGCGGATTTGGGATAGCCCTTTTCGGTCTGGAAGTCGGGCGTGTGCGCCGCGAGACGGCGGCCATAATCGTAGAATTTCTCGCCATGCGCATCGGTCCAGGACGGGATGCCCTCATAGCCCGCGATGAAGTTCGCCGGGATCGCCTCGTCGCCATGAATGTCCATCGCGACGTCGACGCCGGTCACGTCCATCGCGTTGCGGACGCACAGGACCTCGGGGCTCTTTTCCGCGCTCGGGGTCGCCCATTCGCGGTTGAGGTTCACCCCGACCGCATTGGTGCGCAGATGCCCGCGGTACGTGCCGTCGGGGTTCATGTTCGGCACGACGTGGAACGTCGCCTTTTCCAGCAGCGTCGCGGTCACCGGGTCGGCCGAATCGGTCAGCCGCTCCAGCGCGCCTTCCATCCACCATTCGGTCATCGATTCGCCGGGATGCTGGCGGCCATAGATCCAGACCTGCTTGGGCCCGCTGCCGATCGTGAAGGCATCGATCGCCTGGCCGTCGAGCGACTGGCCAAGCTCGCGGTGCGTGACGCCCGGCAGCAGGGCGGTCCGCGCGACCAGCGCCGCATGCATCTCCATCGTGTACGGCGCGAAATAGGCGAACCAGGCGAGGTCGGTATCGGCGGTGAAATCGAATTCGAGCACGCCATCGGCGTAGCGCGTTTCGATCATCCGCCACGCCTGCCGATCGGTGCTCGCCCGCGCCTTGTAACCGGGCCAGCCGAACGGATAGGCCGAACTACCGGCATTCAGGATCCGGTAGGTCAGCGTCCGGCCCGCCGCCCCCGCCACGCGAAAGTAGAACCACTGGAAATAGTCGGAGTCGCGGTCCTTGACGATTTCCAGGTCGATCCGGTCGCCATCGACCCGCACGAGACGGATATTGCCGCCATCGAAGGCGGCGTTGATGGCGAGAGGCGTGGCGGCGGCGGCGGTCATCGGGCGATCGTTCATTTCACCTGGATAGTGCGGCCGGACTCGCCGGGGAACCCCGCGAACAGCGCGCTGGCGAGCTTTTCGGCCTGGATCTGGCTCGTCGCATCGGGCTTCCTTGCGTCGGCGAAGGTCTGCGCGCGCCCCTCCCAGACTGGCGACTGGTCGAGCGACCGCTTGATCGTCACCGCCATTTCGGTGACCAGGATCGCGTCGCGGCCGCCCCCGCCGATCGGGAAGCCGACCCCGCCGCCGAGCCCCACACCGCCGCCGCCCCGGCCGCCACTGAAGCCACCGCCGCCGATCCCGACGCTGAACGGCGACCGCTTGGGCGGCCCGGCCTGGGTGGTGCGGGTAAAGGCGACGGTCGCGATCAGCATCGGCTTCGCACCCGGCGCGGGCGGGTTGTACCCGACCTTGATCAGCTGCCCCTGCACGGCGGCGGCATAGCTCTTGAACTCGAGGCTCGCCGGCGCGCCCGCGGTCAGCGGCTGGACCGCGATCGTGCCGCGGT
>Ga0265780_10010578_pt1 | contig 10978 bp, 7 predicted proteins | sample P1T30metagenome_FD_192432 | JGI IMG/M metagenome (GOLD analysis project Ga0265780, IMG submission 192432) | Plant litter microbial communities from East Loma Ridge, Irvine, California - P1 T30 | ecosystem: Environmental > Terrestrial > Plant litter > Unclassified | place: USA: California... | reverse complement strand
TCACGGCACCTATCCCTTCGTCACCTCGTCCAACACCATCGCGGGGGCGGCGGCGGGCGGTTCTGGCCTCGGGCCATCGGGTGTCGGCTTCGTGCTCGGCATCGCCAAGGCATACACCACCCGCGTCGGCTCGGGTCCGTTCCCGACCGAACTCGAAGACGAAACCGGCGAGCAACTGGGCGTGCGCGGCCATGAATTCGGCACCGTCACGGGCCGCAAGCGTCGCTGTGGCTGGTTCGATGCGGTGCTGGTGCGCCAATCGGCGGCGGTCGGCGGCATCACCGGCATCGCGCTCACCAAGATCGACGTGCTCGACGGGATGGACGAGGTGAAGATCTGCACCGGCTATCGCCTGCGCGGCGAAACGCTGGATTACTTCCCCGCCCACGCCGCCGATCAGGCGGCGGTCGAGCCGGTGTACGAGACGATGGAGGGCTGGCACGGCACCACCGCCGGCGCCCGCAGCTGGGCCGACCTGCCCGCCCAGGCGATCAAGTACATCCGCCGCATCGAGGAACTGATCCGCTGCCCCGTCGCGCTGGTGTCGACCAGCCCGGAACGCGCCGACACGATCCTGGTCCGCGATCCCTTCTCGGACTGAGGGACACCGCGCCGGACGCGGATACCATCGGAACGCTGCCCGGCCGAACGCCTCTTCGTGTGAATCGAAGAGGCGTTCGGCCGGTGGCGTTTGTGCGACGATGGCGCATCCGATGCCTTGATGATGTGGCCAAGCGGCACGGTTCGCGCTTGGTATCGCCGCTTTGTCCTCCGGCTAGAGTCAGATGAGATCAGATTGATCCGTCATGGCGAGCGCAGCGAAGCAATCCAGTGCCGGACCAAGACGCCCTGGATTGCTTCGCTGCGCTCGCAATGACGAACATCTGGATCAACCTCATGTCATCCCGCTCTAAACGGCATCATCCGGCGCTGGTCGCATCATCCCGTCACATGCCTTAACGACCAAGTCGATCAATCCCCGCCCCGCTGCTTCGATAGCTGGCCATGGGGCGGCGGATCGAGCCCGCCCAACTCCTATCCCCGCCGCTTCGCTCAATAACGTAGATTGCCATAAAGCATTGATAGTAAGAAATATTCTTCAGACTATCCGGGCAACGAACAACGCTTTTATTCGTCGAGCCTTTGCCATTCGGCATAGGAGAAATATCATGGCTGACAGTAATGGCGGCGGCGGCCGCGACAACAATCCGGGAAACTTCGCCAACGATCGTGAAAAAGCCTCCGAAGCAGGCCGGAAGGGCGGTCAGGAAAGCGGCGGCAACTTCAGGAACGATCCGGAGCGCGCATCCGAGGCTGGTGCCAAGGGTGGGCAAAACAGCCACGGCGGCCGGTAATATCCGCAAATGGGGCGGCGGCGGGCGCTAAGGATCGCTTGCCGCCCTTTGCCGGCCCACCCATTCAGACCCTGATGGCGGTGGAAAAGGCGGGATCCGGAAGCGCCCGCGCGGCAAGCCCGCTAACACGGATCGGGCCTTTCCCCGACGAAACCGGCGCGTTCCGACGTCGCTGGCGACAACGCCGGAACAGCCGGATCAGAGCGCCAGATCGGGGCTGCGATCCACCTTCACACGGGTAGCCGCCGGGCGGGGCGTGGTGGAAACGTGGACGGCGGGTGACGGCACGGTCAGTTCCAGCGTCTCCGCGGTCGAGGCCCAGTGATGGGCCAGCCGTTCGGGATGATCGTTCAGCGCCACGCCGTAGCTGGGCACGATTTCCCGGATGCGCGACTGCCATTGCGGTGTCGCCAACCGGTTGGCGAACACCTTCTTCAGCAGGTCGAGCATGATCGACGGCGCGGTCGAGGCACCCGGCGATGCCCCCAGCAGTGCGGCGATCGAGCCGTCCTTGGAGGCGACGATCTCCGTTCCCAGCTTCAGCACGCCGCCCTTTTCGGGATCGCGCTTGATGATCTGCACCCGCTGGCCGGCCTGCCACAGACGCCAGTCGCTTCCCTGCGCGCCGGGAAAATATTCTTGCAACGCCTCGATCCGATCGTCCTGCGACATGATGAGCTGGCCGGCGAGATATTCGACCAGATCGAAATCGTCCCAGCCGACCGCGATCATCGGCCGGAAATTGTCGAGCGTGACCGATTTGGGCAGATCGAAATACGACCCTTCCTTCAGGAACTTGGTCGAAAAGGTCGCGAACGGGCCGAACAGCAGCACCTGCTTGCCATCCAGATAACGCGTATCGAGATGCGGTACCGACATCGGCGGCGATCCGGTCGCCGCCTTGCCGTATACCTTGGCGAGATGCCGGTGCGTGATCGCGGGTTTCTCCGCGACGAGGAACGACCCGCCGACCGGGAAGCCGGCATAATCGGCCGCTTCCGGAATCCCCGATTTCTGCAGGATCGGCAGCGCGCCGCCGCCGGCACCCGCGAAGACGAAACGTGCGCGGATGACCTGCTTGTCATCGGTCTTCATGTCGCGCGCCGTGACCCGCCAGCCGGCACCGTCCCGCTCGAGCGAACGGACCTCGTGCCCGGTGTTGAGCGTGAAGCCGGGCCGCTTGGTCAGCGACGCGATATATTGCCGCGTCACCTCGCCCCATTCGCAGTCGGTGCCGAGCGGCGAGCGCGTCGCCGCCACCTTCATCTTCGGATCGCGTCCCTCCATCATCAGCGGCGCCCAGCGGGCGATCTGCGCGGGGTCGGTGGAGAATTCCATGCCGGAAAACAGCGGACTGGCGCCCAGTGCCTCGTACCGCTTGCGCAGGAAGGCGACGTTCTCGTCACCCCAGACCAGATTCATGTGCGGGGTGGAATTGATGAAGGACCGGGGATTGGCCAGGATGCCGGCATTGACCTGATGGCTCAGGAACTGGCGCGTCACCTGGAATTGTTCGTTGATCTCGATCGCCTTCTTGATCTCGACCTTGCCGTCCGCGACGTTGACCGGCGTGTAGTTCAGTTCGCACAGCGCGGAATGGCCGGTACCGGCATTGTTCCAGCCGTTGGAGCTTTCGTCCGCCACCTTGTCCAGCCGCTCGACCATCTCGATCGTCCAGTTCGGCTCCAGCTCGCGCAGCAGCACCGCCAGCGTCGCGCTCATGATGCCGCCGCCGATCAACAGCACATCGACCGACCGCTCGGGGGCCTGGCCATCCGCCGAACCCGGCAGCATCGCCGTGCCGCCCGCCGCGATCGCCGCGCCGATCACGCCGCGCCGGGTGACGCCCAGGTCGGCCGGGGCCGCCCCGTCTGCGATGGGGTGATCGCCGTGATCGTTGTTCTGGTGCTGCACCGATGTGCCCTTTTCGTCGTGGCCCGATCCGAAACCTGTCCCGCCGGTCGATCGGGGCACGGAGGGCGCGTTGCTGAATAACCGCTTCGGCCAGACAAATGAGACGCGTTGACCCGCATGATTGCGGATCAGGCGCCATCGCTGCCCGAAACCCTCACCCAGAAACTTCGATGATCTTGTCGCGATCATGACGCGATATTGGGACCATGGCCCGATCCGGACCTGTCCATCGTTGGTTCCCAACATATGGTCTTTATCGGGGTCGTTCAAGGTCGCGTGCCGATCCTTGCCACCCCATCGCCCGTGTCGCATAGCGGCGGGATGGATACGCCCACCGAAACCGCCGTCGCGGACCTCTCGTTCGAGGATGCGCTGAAGGAACTGGAACGGATCGTCGGCCGGCTGGAAAGCGGCGATGCGACGCTCGACGAATCGATCCGCCTGTACGAACGCGGCGACCGGCTGCGCGCCCGCTGCGCCGAACGGCTCGACGCCGCGCAGGCCCGGATCGAGGCGATCCGGCTGGATGCCGAGGGCAAGCCGCAGGGCACGCGCCCCTTTGCCGCCGGCTGAGCCGATGACGATCCTGCCCGCCACGCTGCCCCCCACCTTGGCCGAGGCGATCGCCGAGGTCGCGATCGAGGTCGACCGCCGGTTCGACACGCTGCTGGCGGTGCCGGACGATCCCCGCGCCGACCTGTACGCTTGCATGCGCCATGCCGCGATCGGCGGCGGCAAGCGCCTGCGTCCGCTGCTCACCATGGCAACCGCCGGCTTGCTGGGGGTGGACCGCGATTGCGCCGCGCTGGTCGGCACCGCGATCGAGGCGATCCACGTCTATTCGCTGATCCATGACGACCTGCCCGCGATGGACGACGACGATCTGCGCCGCGGCAAGCCGACCGCGCACAAGGTGTATGGCGAAGCGACCGCGATCCTGGCGGGCGACTGCCTCCATGCGCTGGCGTTCGAGGTGCTGGCCGATCCCGCGACGCATCCCGATCCGTTCGTCCGCGCCGAACTGGTGCTCGACCTCGCCCGCGCGTCCGGCCCTTCGGGCATGGCGGGCGGGCAGATGATGGATCTGGCCGCCGAGGACGCACGGTTCGATCTGGCGACGGTCACCCGGCTGCAACAGATGAAGACCGGGGCGCTGATCTGCGCCGCGGTGGAGGCGGGGGCGATCCTCGGTCGCCTGCCCCCGGAGGGGCGTACCGGGCTGCGCGGCTATGCGCATGATCTGGGGCTGGCGTTCCAGATCGCCGACGACCTGCTCGATGCCGAGGGGGACGAGGCGGTCGCCGGCAAGCGGCTGCGCAAGGACGAGGGCGCGGGCAAGGAGACTTTCCTCACGCTGATGGGCGTCGACCGCGCCCGGGCGCAATGCACGATGCTGGTCGATCAGGCGGTGCGGCATCTGCACGGGTTCGGGGCGGAGGCGGACCTGCTGCGCGCGGTCGCCACCTATGTCGTGGAGCGTGACCGGTGAGCCGGATCGGCGTCTATCCGGGCACGTTCGATCCTGTCACGCTGGGGCATATGGACATCATCCGGCGCGGCGCGACGCTGGTCGACCGGCTGGTGATCGGGGTCACCACCAATCCGTCCAAATCGCCGATGTTCACCCTCGACGAGCGGATGGAGACGGTGCGGCGCGAGGTGGCGGGTGTGCCCGGCGACATCACCGTCGTCGCGTTCGATTCGCTGCTGATGGATTTCGCGGTGCGTGAAGGCGCGAAGGTGATCGTCCGCGGCCTGCGCGCGGTCGCCGATTTCGAATATGAATATCAGATGGCGGGGATGAACCAGCAGATCAACCGCAGCGTCGAGACGGTGTTCCTGATGGCCGACGTCGCGTTGCAGCCGATCGCCTCGCGCCTGGTGAAGGAAATCGCCCTGTACGGCGGCGACGTCTCGAAATTCGTCACGCCGGCGGTGTGCGCCGATCTGGTCGCGCGGGTGGCCATGATCGGTCGCAAGGGTAGCTGATCCGCCGGCCCCCCTCTCTCGACGGGCGGGGCCGGTGCGCCTAAGGCGCGGCCGGTGATCGACATTCCCGCCCCCTGCCGCCTGCGCCTCGACGGCGCGGCCCTCGTCGCCAACTGGCAGACCCTGAACCGGATGAGCGGTCGCGCCGCGTGCGGCGCGGCGGTGAAGGCGGATGGCTACGGCCTCGGCGCGACGGGCGTGGCGACGCGGCTGGCGACGGCCGGCTGCCGCGACTTCTTCGTCGCCACCTGGGCGGAGGCGCAGGCACTCGCCCCCCTTGGCCTGTCGGTATCGGTGCTGCACGGCGTCCGCGCCGAAGACATGCCCGCCGCGCTTGCCGGCTTCGCGCGCCCGGTCCTCAACACGCCCGCACAGATCGCGCGCTGGCGGGAGGCGGGTGGGGGCATGTGCGACGTGATGGTCGACACCGGCATGAACCGGCTCGGCATCTCGGCCGACGACATCGCCGCCGGCCTGATCGATGGTCTGGCCATCGATACGCTGATGAGCCACCTCGCCTGCGCGGACGAGGACAGCCCGATGAACGAGATGCAGCGCACCCGCTTCGCCGCGCTGACGGGCAGGACGGCGGCACGGCGGATGAGCCTTGCGAACTCTGCCGGCATCGGATTGGGGGAGGGCTATGCGTTCGACCTGACCCGGCCGGGCCTGGCGCTGTACGGCGGTGTGCCGCGGGACGACATGGCGGGGGCGATCCGGCAGGTGGTATTCCCCGAGGCGCAGGTCCTGCAACGGCGGACGGTGCGGGTGGGGGAGAGCGTCGGGTACAACGCGACATGGGTGGCGACTGAGGACACCGAGGTGGCGATCGTCAATCTTGGGTATGCGGATGGGTATCGGCGGGCTTTTTCGGGGATCGGTTCGGCGAGCTTCGGCCACTGGCGGCTACCCCTGCTAGGGCGGGTGTCAATGGACCTTCTGGCGTTCGCCATGGAGGCTGAGGCCGAACTGCATGCCGATCACTGGATTAGCATCGACTACTATTTGCCGACAGTAGCGGCGGCCACGTCTATCTCACAATATGAATTAATCACCGGTCTTGGTCAGCGATGTCAACGCCTCTGGTGTTAAGTATCGATGATTATTCTGTCAGATGAACATGCGTCGATAGTTATATGAGGTCACCGAAGTGACCTCATATAACTATATATCTTAAAACTTTGCTTCTACACCTGCGTAGAAGAACCTGCCAATATTTGGATATATCGCGTCCGAACCTACGCCGGTCAAGTCGAGAGGCGGTAACTCATTGCCGACATTGTCGACGCCAAAGTAGAATCGGTGGTCCTTCGTCGCGTTGATCCCGATCCGAAAATTATGATAGACGACAGGATCATAAAAAACAAAGGGACGAGCGTCGGGATTGGTCGCAGGGCGGCCTTGGACACTAAAGAAGGTATCATAACTCAGGCCGGACACGATCTGCTTGCCCACGTAACGTGCATTGTAATTTACGTCGAGGACCCCGGCGGTTCCACTGAGGGAAAATTGTCCCTGCCAGCGGGGGTCGCCTAACTGCTGATCGAGCCGGTCATAACGACTGGGGTCGGTTATGAAACTATAGCTGAGGCGTTCCTTGACATAGCTAACTATCAGGTGAGCATTGATGCTTAAACCATCACCAAACTTTTTGGTATAGTTTGTGTCGACGTCAATGCCACGGGTAGACAGCTTGGCAAAGTTAAACGGCTGATTGATGAATGATACCGAATCTCCCGCGAGTGGGATGGCGAATTGCGATTGATCGATCTGTCGGTTGCTCTGACCATTGAAAGTCAGGTTCTCAACGGCGTTGCTGCTCGTTCTACGAAACACTGCTGAACAAAAATTATTGTCAATTCCGACTGGATCATCATAGCAACGATTGATGATTGTCTGACCATTAAGGCCAGAGATCACCCGCTTTACACGAATATTGTAGTAATCTACTTTTAGTTGGAAGCCGGGTATTATACGTGGCGTGAATATCGTTCCCACTGTGAAGCTGTTACCGATTTCAGGAACAAGATCCGGGTTGCCCCGGTTGACGCCGGCAACTCCCGAGGTCGGCTGGTTCGTCCATGGACGGGTGAGTGACGCACCGGATGCAGGATCGGTAAATGTAATCGTCGTTGGAATGCCTGCCGCAGCGCAATTGCGAGCCCGGTTCGGATTGGTGGTGACGTTATTGCCCGAATTGGTGCCGCCAGGCTGATCGCACGGATCGGACAGGCCGTTTACGAAAGTCACCCCTGCCGTCGCAAATTGATCACCGAGGTTGGGCGCGCGAACCGACCGCGAATAGTTCGCCCGAAATCGGATATCAGGTGCTGGCGCCCAGATGCCACTGGCATTCCACGCCCATACCGAGCCGGTTGTACCGCCATAGTCGGAAACACGCCCGGCGCCTTCGACCGTCAACTCGTGGATGAGGGGCAGATTTGCCAAGAGTGGAAGGCGAATTTCGCCGTAAGCTTCCTTGATTTCAATGGCGGGCGGACTGAAGATTGCCGCAGCGTTAAGAAAGGTCGCACCGGACGCCGTTACCGGATCTTGTCCGGAAAAGGCGTCTTCACGCCGATATTCGCCACCCAACGAGAACCCGATCGGTCCACCAGGCAGTTTGAACAGTCCGGACGTGTCACCCGACACGAACGCCGTGGCGTTGATCTGCTCGGCCCATTGGTCACGCGTCGAGGTATAAAGCGAGTAACCGATCGCCCGCGGGTCCGCCCTGTTCTCACCGAACAGATTGAGCGGGACGCAGTTGGCATCGTCATCGGTTGCGCTGGTATTCGCGTTGACGGCGCAAACCACGCGCTGATTCTGCGAATTGAGCACGAAGTTCGAACCAGTAAAGCTTGCTGGCGCGACGACGGCGTTAAATGCGCGATTATAATTGGCGACCAGCACGTTGCCGCCCGTACGATAATGGTTCTCCGTCCGGCCGTAATTGCCTGCGATTTCGTACCGCAGATTTGCCGTATCCCAAATATCACCACCGATACCTATGACGCCACGATACGTACGGCGGGTATGGGCTTCCGCACGCGTCCCGAGATCGTTGTTGAACCGATTGAACGTAAACGTGGTCGCATTTACTGGCAGTATCGTCGATAGTGTTACACGTGCCGCCGGGGTCAGGAACGGATTGTTGACGCTTGCCGTTCCGGACAGTGTACCACCGGTAAAGCTTGGCTGGGTCGATTGCTGATATGCCTTGACCTGGGTAAACCCAAACTCGGCAAAAGGCTTGAATGCCGAAGAGATGGTTCCGCTCAACAGGATATTGGCGTTGAACCGATCGAGTTCGGGAGACAATTGTGCGCCTTCACGGCCGGTTGCGGTACCGCCGAACAATACGCCGCCGCCAATTGCCCGATTGTCGGTCAATCCCGTCGTTGTGGGCGAATCGCGTAAAAGGGATCCATCATTCTGGAACAGGAAGTTGTAGGCCAGGGCGCCACCCGTAGGCGTATTCTGACCCGTGCAGATCGCCGCGCGCTGCGCTGCGTTCGCAGCGGTGGTGGCGGTCGGGCATGACGTTACGACTGTACCACCGAGGGACCTGTTGCCGAACACGATGCCGCGAGGCACAAAAACCGCATTGGGAATACCATCGAAATTGCGATTGGGTGCTGTCGTGATCTGCGACGTGATGAACCCGGCATTGCCACCATAAGTACCGAGGTAATCCCGGTCCGCAAAATAGAATGGATCGGCATGGCTGTATTCCGCCGCCACCGTAAGATTCATGCGTCCTTCGAAGAAGTTCGCGCCGGTCAGGCCGCTGACAAGCTGGTTGCCACGATCGCCATATTTCGAGACGCCACCCTGCATACGCAGCGATGTGCCTTCGTAATCCCGCCGGGTGATGAAGTTCACGACGCCTGCGATCGCATCCGATCCGTAGATCGCGGATTGACCGCCAGTGATCAAGTCGACCTGCTGGATCAGGGCAAAGGGCAGCGTATTGATATCGGGAGCATAGCTTCCCGGCGAAGCGCTGACGATCCGACGCCCATTGAGCAACGTCAGCGTGCGAGCTGTTCCCAATCCGCGAAGGTCAAGCTGGTTGATTCCAGCTGTACCGATAAATGCGGTGGAATTTGCCTGACTGAAAGTGGATCGGAGCTGAGGAAGCTGATTTATCGCGTCTCCCAAGGATATGTCGCCACGGGCACCCAGCAACTCGGTCGCAGTAACGGTCGCAATCGGAATGGCGGCATCAATGGTATTCCGGACGCGAATACGACTGCCGGTAACGGTTATTTCCTGATCGTCGGCAGCATCTGGCTCATCAATAGCAGCGGCCGGGGAGATGGGCGATTCTATTTGCGATGCCGCTGCTTGGGTCGGCGTTGCCGTCTGGCCGTATACAGGTGCAACGCCGATCCCCGACCCTACCAACGCGGTTGCACTCAAAAATAGGTAAGCCTTCATCTGAACCCCCGATGAATGACACAAACGTCATTCATGAATGAGAAAGGTTCTGAACTTGCCGCGCAATCAGAGTTTGATTTCAGTCAATGACTACAAATGTTTTCCTAACGAATGTTGCCATCTTGTAACAAAGAGTAAGTAAATATGTCATATTTTGGCTGCGTCACCGCTCCAGGCACATCGCGATCCCCATGCCGCCGCCAATGCACAGCGTCGCCAGCCCCTTCTTGGCGTCGCGCTTGCCCATTTCGTAGATCAGCGTGGTCAGCACGCGGGCGCCGCTGGCGCCGATTGGGTGGCCGATGGCGATCGCGCCGCCGTTGACGTTCACCTTGTCGGCATCCCAGCCCAGTTCCTTGCCGACCGACAACGCCTGCGCGGCAAAGGCTTCGTTGGCCTCGATCAGGTCGAGGTCGGCGATCGTCCAGCCCGCCTTTTCTAAGGCACGGCGGGTGGCGGGGACGGGGCCGATGCCCATCACCGACGGGTCGACCCCGGCGGAGGCCCAGCTGCGGATCGTGGCGAGCACGGGCAGGCCGCGCTTCTCCGCCTCGGTACGGCTGGTCACGATGATCGCGGCGGCGCCGTCGTTCAGGCCCGATGCGTTGGCGGCGGTGACGGTGCCGTCCTTCTTGAACGCGGGGCGCACGCCCGACACGCCGTCGATGGTCGCGCCGGCACGGATATATTCGTCATCGGCGACCACGGTGTCGCCCTTGCGACCCTTGATCGTCACCGGCGCGATCTCGTCCCTGAACCGGCCCGATCCACGCGCAGCCTCCGCCTTGTTCTGCGAGCCGACCGAGAAGGCGTCCTGCTCGGCGCGGGTCACCTGATATTGCTCGGCCAGGTTCTCGGCGGTGATGCCCATGTGATAACCGTTGAACACGTCGGTCAGCCCGTCATGCACCATCGTGTCGACCAGACTGACCGCGCCCATCTTGGTGCCCCCGCGCATGTTCTGCGCGTGTGCGGACAGCGACATCGATTCCTGCCCGCCCGCGACGACGATGGTGGCATCGCCCGTCGCCACGGCCTGCGCCGCCAGCGCCACGGCGCGCAGGCCCGAGCCGCACACCTGGTTGACGCCCCATGCCGGCACTTCCTTGGGCACGCCGGCCGCCATCGACGCCTGACGCGCGGGGTTCTGCCCCTGCGCCGCGGTCAGCACCTGGCCCATGATGACCTCCGACACGTCGGCGGCGGGGATGTTGGCCTGTTCCAGCGCCGCGGCGATCGCGATCCGGCCCAGCTCGTGCGCGGGCGTCGCGGCGAAG